>UMHE01019191.1_pt1 | contig 21488 bp, 7 predicted proteins | sample 1965451 | NCBI WGS metagenome assembly UMHE01 (sample SAMEA4836090, study PRJEB28245) | human gut metagenome | biome: gut microbiome; material: fecal sample | place: Denmark | collected 2008 | reverse complement strand
GTTTATCAAATAATTGTGACTTATTCAGCAAACACTAATTATAGGTATGAAAAAAATATTGTTCACAATTTCCTTAGCGCTTCTTGCTGGCTACTCCGTAGCACAAGAAACGCTATCCTTAGGGCAATGCCTACAAATTGGTATTGACCGAAATCTGAATTTGAAAACTTACGAGGGCAATGTGCTTAAGGGTAAGCATAATGTAAGTGAAAATCGTTCGCGCCTGTTGCCACAAATAAATATAGGTGCAGGACTTAATGATAATTTTACTCCTCCTGTTTCTGTTACTGATGGCTCGGCATATGGCAAGCCTTATAATGTTACCAAGACTCTGCAATACAACTCTTCGGCAAGCATACAGTTGCAGATGCCACTATATAGCCAAACAGCGCTAACGGCATTGAGCATCTCGAAGACGCTGGATCAGCTCAATACCCTGTCGTATGCTAAAGCCAAGGAAGACTTGATAGTGCAGATTAGTAAAATGTATTATCTTGCTCAGAATACCGAGGAACAGATAGGCATAATCAAGGATAACATCAAGCGATTGGAGGAATTGCGCGACATCACTCAGGCTTTCCACGACAACGATATGGCACTGGGAGTGGATGTGAAGCGTGTGAATGTGAATCTTGAGAACCTCAGCGTGCAGTATGATAATGCTAAGGCTATGCTCACCCAGCAGTATAATATGCTGAAGTATGTTATCGACTATCCTGCCGACAAGGATATTATTGTAGAAAAGGCTAATATTGAGCAGATTGATATGGCTGCATTGTCGGGACTTAACGAAAATCTTAACGAACTGCAGTTGCTGCGCACCCAGCAGACTTTGGCTGAACAGCAGAAGAAATTGGCTAAGGATGGCTATTTGCCTACGTTGGCACTTACTGGCAACTGGACATATTCGGCTTTCACCGACAAGATAGAACATTGGTTCCATTCTGGAGAGTCAAATCATTGGTATAAGTCGAATGGCATTGGAATCTCGTTGCGCATTCCTGTCTTTGATGGTTTCGAGAAGCGCTCTAAGATTAGAAAGGCGCAGGTGGATGTAGATAATGCTAAGTTGCAGTATGAGAATGCACTGAAAGGTATGCAAACACAATATGCTAATGCTGTGAACGACCTTGCCAACAATCAGCGTAACTTTAGCAAGCAACGCGACAACTATCTGCTGGCGGAGGATGTCTATAAGGTTACGAGCGACAGATATCGCGAGGGTATAGCATCGATGACAGAGGTGTTGCAAGACGAAATGAGCATGAGCGATGCGCAAAACAATTATCTCACAGCTCATTTCAACTATCAGGTGTCGAACCTCACACTATTAAAGCTCACAGGTCAATTAGAGAAACTGATAAAATAATTCGCACATTATAATATATATAAAACAATGGAAACAAATAAAAATAATAATATAAATGGTAATAATGGCGACCAGACTAATCAGTCGTCGCACGAAGTAACAGCTAAACAGCTTAAGCGCCAGCGTATACGTCAAATTGTGGTGAGCCTTATTGGTGTTGCTATTCTGGTTTGGGGAATAGTAGAGGTGGTATGCTTATTTATGGACTATAAGTCGAACGAGAAGAGCGACGATGCTCAGGTGGAGCAGTATATATCGCCTGTGAATATGCGTGCATCGGGATATATCAAGAAGATATATTTCAAGGAGCATCAGGATGTTAAGAAGGGCGATACTCTCTTGGTTCTCGACGATCGTGAATATCGCATTCGTGTGATGGAAGCCGAGGCTGCACTCAAGGATGCTATGGCAGGAGCCAACGTGGTAGACGCATCGCTGCAGACCACTCAGACTTCGGCTACTGTATATGAGGCATCGATAGCAGAGATTGAAATCAGATTGGCTAAGCTCGAGAAAGACCGTCAGCGCTATCAGAACCTTGTGGCTCGCAATGCTGCTACTCCTATTCAGCTTGAGCAGATAGAGACAGAGTATAACGCAACAAAGAAGAAACTCGATGCTGCTCGCCGTCAACAGAAGGCTGCATACTCAGGAGTGAACGAGGTGCAGACACGAAAGAAGAATACTGCTGCTGCTATTGAGCGTGCGCAGGCTGCGCTTGAGATGGCAAAGCTCAATTTGTCGTATTGCGTGGTTACAGCACCATGCGATGGTAAGTTGGGTCGAAGAGCATTGGAGGAGGGTCAGCTGGTGAATGCTGGTCAGACCATCACTTATATCATGCCAGATACTCAGAAGTGGGTTATTGCCAATTATAAGGAAACTCAGGTAGAGAACCTGCATGTTGGACAAAAGGTGATAATGACAGTAGACGCTTTCGAGGGTAAGGAGTTCGAGGGCAAGATTACTGCCATTTCAGGTGCTACAGGCTCGAAATATTCTCTTGTGCCTACCGACAATTCAGCAGGCAACTTTGTGAAGATTCAGCAGCGTGTGCCTGTGAGAATAGAGTTTGTAGGAATATCTAAGGAAGACAACAATAAGTTGGCTGCCGGAATGATGGTTGTTGTAAAGGCTCAACTTAAGTAAATGACACAAGCAGAGGTATTTACGGCAGTACCAGAACATCTGCCAAAGAATTTCCCGTTTTATAACTGGGTGCCAAAGCCCCTTGGCATCGCCTTCCTCGTCATTCTTTTCATACCTATCATGACGGTAAGCGGTGCCTACACCGTAAACAGTAGTGAGATGGTGGGTGGGCTTGGCATTCAGTCGGAACATATTGCCTTCATCAGCTTCGTCACATCGATAGGTATGGCGGCATTCTCACCATTCTTCTATTCGTTGGTGAGTGTGCGTCGTCAAAAGTTGATGTCGCTGGTTGGCTTCTCGCTATTGGCTGTACAGAGCTATATCTGTGCCAATACCGATAGCCTGTTTATCTTGGCTCTCAACAGCCTTATAATGGGGTTTGTGCGACAGACCTTGCTGATGTGCACCCTCTTCACGCTCATTAAGTATGGCTTTGGCATTGAAGCCACACGCAACGTATCGCCAGGCAATGAGCCTACTGATGAAGCAGGATGGGACGCTCTCGACACCGAGAAGAAAGCAAGTCAGCCTATCATATATTTCTTCTTCATGCTCTTAGGACAGATAGGAACATGGATAACAGCATGGTTTGCCTATAATTACCATTGGCAAATGGTTTACTACGCTATGCTTGGTGCCATCCTTGTGGCATTGCTTATCACGCTGGTGTGTATGCCATACAATCCATATCCTACTAAGCATTCGCCATTGTCGTTCTCTAAGTTTGGCAATGTGGTGGTATTTTGTATTATGTGTTGCTCGTTTGTTTATGTGACGGTATATGGCAAGACATACGACTGGTTTGACAATGCTTCAATATGTTGGGCTACAGTGATATGCGTGGTGTCTACATTGCTGTTTATATATTTGGAGAAGACCCGTCGTTCGCCATACTTCATGCTCAAGGCATTTAAGTCGCGCAGCATTCAGGGTGGTATATTGCTTTTTATCGGTTTGATGATATGCAACTCAAGCTCGATGCTGGTAAACATCTTTGTTGGCGTGGGCATGAAGACCGACCAAATTCAGATAGCAGCACTTGGCAACTGGGTGTTGGTGGGATATTTCATTGGATTGGTGACAATACTCATTCTCAACAACAAAGGTGTGCATTTTAAATGGTTCTTTGCCATGGGCTTCATACTGATAGGCGCAGCTTCGTTGTTTATGTATTTTGAGGTGCAGACAGATGGTATGTTTGAGCGCATGAAATGGCCTGTGATAATTCGTGCTACAGGAATGATGTTGCTGTATTCGCTTATTGCCGTGTATGCCAATCAGCGTATGCCATACAAATTGCTGTCTACATGGGTGTGCATAATGCTTACTGTACGTATGGTAATAGCTCCAGGTATTGGTTCTGCGCTGTATCAAACGGTGTTCCAATATCGTCAGCAATATTATATCACTCGATATGCCCACGACTATGATCGTACCAATATTGTTACTGCTACCACCTACGATCAAACGACTCGCGGTATGCAATATCAGGGCAAGAGCGAGACAGAGGCGCAAAATATGGCAGCAATGTCTGCAAAGGGCAAAGTGCAGGTGCAAGCTACGCTTTCGGCAATAAAAGAAATGTCGGGGTGGACTATATATGCTTGCATCATCCTTGCAGGCTTGATGCTTGTGGTGCCATGGCATAAGAGGGATATCTCGAAGGATACTAAGGAGTGGTATTTGAATTATTAATAGTCTTATTGATTTATTTTTGCTGTTTGGATTATTTTAGTTAATTTTGTCGCAAGATCAAACGGCTGAAATAATGAAGAATGGCAATAATGATATACATTTACTCGAACAGCAGATGGCCAATAATGAGGACATCTGCTGTTCGTGTGGTAATATAACCTCGTTTCCGAGGGCTTTTTTTGATAACTTTCATGTTGCTGATGTGGGCATTATTGTGTGTACATCGGGCACGTTTGCTTTTCGCTGCGAGGGTGAAGAATATGCTGTTAGCATGGGCGAAACGGCATTTATATCGCGCGATGCTTATTTTTCTATCACACAGCATAACGACGATTGCGCTGTTGTGATAATACTCTATAGTGTAGACTCGATACGCGATATCTTGGGTAGCACTGTGGTGGGAATGAAGTTTATGGAGACTATGTATCCCAGAGCTTGCTGGGTGATGCATACTGGTCATGAGGACGAGCTTACGAAATATTCAGAGCTGTTGGCGGTAGGCAATAGCGACGATAATGTTTTTGCTGCCAATGAGCGTAAGTTGTTGTTGCTATCGCTGACTTATAGGTTATGTAGTATATTTCGTGAGCTGTCGAAAGATGGTGATAATGCGTCGAGCCGTAAGCTTGAAACTTATATGCAGCTCATACAGCTTATTGACCAATATTATACCAAAGAGCGAGGAGTGAAGTTTTATGCTGACAAATTGTGTCTATCGCCAAAATATCTTACTATGTTAGTGAAGTCGGTATCTGGGAGTAGCGTGCAGCAGTTGGTATTCAAGGCAATAACAAAAAAGGCAATATCGCTTATCACAACTACTGATAAAAGTATTAAAGAGATTGCCGATAGCTTAAACTTCCCTAATGCCTCAGCATTCGGTACATTCTTCAAAAAGCAAGTGGGAATGTCGCCAGTGAACTATAGGCAGAAGGAGGAATGAATCGAAAATCATAAAACATATTAAGGATGTATAAAAATGATTGAGCATAATGGTATGATAACATTATGTTTGGTGATATTTTCGTATATTTGTGAGTCACAAACGTTTTATAATCTTATTTTTTATTAATCATGACCATAACTATAATTGTTTTAATTGTAACTATAGCCATGTTTATATGGGGTAGGGTGCGAGGCGATATTGTTGCCTTATCAGCCCTCATGGTACTTACAGCTACAGGTATTCTAACCACAAACGAAGCATTAAGCGGATTTTCATCGCCTATCGTTATTATGATGGTAGGACTATTTGTGGTGGGAGGAGCCATACTGCAAACAGGATTGGCACAGACCGTAGGCAATAGCATTTCGCAATTGGCTAAAGGCAACGAGACAAGGGCTTTCATCTTTGTAGTGTTGGCAACATCTTTTATCGGAGCTTTTGTGAGCAACACCGGAACTGTTGCAATAATGATGCCTATAGTGATGAGTATGGCAGCAAGCTCAGGCATACGCTCTTCGCGACTGCTGATGCCAATAGCCTTTGCTGGTAGCCTTGGTGGTATGCTTACGTTGATTGGTACTCCGCCCAACCTTGTGATAAGCGAAACTCTCGAAGAAAATGGTTTTGCACCATTAGCTTTCTTCTCGTTTCTTCCTATAGGCTTGATAGTGATAGCCCTCGGTTTGATAGTGTTATTGCCAATGAGCTTACTGCTTATCAAAAAGAAAGACAAGAGTCAGGAAGGTGCACAAGGAAAGAGCCTTGACGACTTGGCGGTGCAATATCAGCTCCACGATAACCTCTATAAATATGGTGTAGGTAACGAGAAAGATGGACTGGCAGGAAAGAGAGTGCGCGAACTCGACTTGCAGAATAAATATGGACTGACGATACTCGAGGTGCGCAACGAAACAAAAAAAGCCTTAGGCAAGGATATTCGTCAGAATATGGCGTGGGCAGATACCGTGATAAGTCAAGGAGATATCCTATATTTCTATGGCGACAAAGAAGCTATGGAGAAGCTTGCCAAAGAATATCATCTCACTAAGATGGAAACAGACGGCTTGGATTTCTACGACCTTGGAATATCAGAGATTGTTGTATTGCCAACATCACGACTTATAGGTACTCGCATCCGCGATTCACGTTTGCGTCAAGACTATTCTGTAACGGTGCTTGGCATACGCCGCGATAAGAATTACATCAAAGAAGAACTAAGCGATCATAGATTGCAGAATGGCGACACATTGCTCGTGCAGGGCAAATGGAAGAAGATTATGCAGATGAATCAAGAGAACGAAAACTGGGTGGTATTGGGTAAGCCTGATAAGCAAATGGAGAAGGTTTCGCTCGATTATAAAGCGCCTGTTGCTGCAGCCATAATGCTACTCATGATAGTAGCCATGGTGTTCGACTTTATTCCTATCTCGCCTGTTGTAGCCGTAGCAATAGCAGGCTTGTTGATGGTGTTCTCAGGATGTTTCCGCAATGTGGATGCTGCATACAAGACCATAAACTGGGAGAGCATTGTGCTTATTGCTGCCATGATGCCTATGTCTACAGCCTTAGAGAAGACAGGCGTATCACAGATAGTATCAGAGAATTTGGTTAGTAGTCTTGGAGCTATCGGACCATACGCATTGTTGGCAGGAATATATTTCACCACATCGCTCATGACGATGTTTATCAGCAACACGGCAACAGCGGTATTGATGGCACCAATAGCATTTTCTGCAGCCCAGCAGATAGGAGTAAGCCCATATTCATTTATGTTTGCCGTTACCCTTGGTGCCAGCATGTGTTTTGCTTCGCCTTTCTCCACACCGCCAAATGCTCTTGTGATGAAAGCCGGACGATACACCTTTATGGACTATGTATATGTAGGATTACCACTACAAATCATCATCGGTATTGTGATGACATTCGTACTACCATTGCTATTCCCCTTTGCTTAGGGGAATAGCTTTTTTCTTATTTCACCATAGCCTTTGTTCTACCGAAGATATACAAGCCTGGCTGAGTAGGTGATTTCACCCTCTGACCAGAGATGTTGTAGATGGCATCATCTTTTGACTCAATGGTGTAGATAGGATGGCTCATGCCTGTAGTAGGGTCGGAGATAACGAAGCTGATACCTCGTTTACCAAGATTTAAGGTCTCTTGGTTGCTCTTGCTAACCATGTCTTGTGGCAACCAACCACGGTTTGCTGCAAGGGTGGCTCCTGTATATTTGTAGAATCCAAGTCCCCAAGTCTTGTAGGCAAGTACATAGCTGTTGATATTAGTAGAACTGATAGCTGCATCTGTAGGGTTGCCTGTAAGGATGGTTGGCTTGTCGCAAGTACGTGAAGTGGACTTGAAGTAATGGTCGCCAACAGCGCCATAAACAACATATCCCTTCAAACTGTCGATAATCTCTACTGGTGTGAGCGTCATAATGAAGTCTTCCACCATGTCTGTCTCTGTTTGCTTACCATGAGCTGTCGCAGCATATACATTTACTTCTTCAGGCACTCGTGCATTGAAAGGCAGACAGATAGTTGTCCATCCATAGTCTACGCCTTCTTCCTTGTAGTCGCCAACCTTCTTTATTTCAAGCTTATATGGATCTTGCAATATATATCTAATAGCCTTTGTTGCTGCTCCAAGTCCGCCACGCTGATTGGCTGCACGTACACTATAATAGCCTGTGCCATAGTCAGCAAGGTTGATGCTGGCGTTGGTGGTATTGTCGATATATTCCCACTTATTGGTTGCTTCGTTGAGCTTGAAGACTACATAGCAGAGAGCTGATGTATGCTTATTCCATTGAAGAATGTCATCATCAAGCACCATGTTGTCGTTCCATATTTCATGGTTCTCATCATAGTTGGCTTTAGCTCCCGAAGCAGCATCTATCTGCATACAAAGTTCGTTTGGTTCAAATCCGTCTGTTCCACCAACAACGTTTCTTAGAGTATATTCAGACGCTTGATCGTCGCTGAGAATAACATCGTCAGAACCTGCTGCTGGCACACAAGCCGCAAGCGAACGTGTAACAAGCGATAGCATGTTATCTGCACTATCAGTACTATTGTATTCGTGGAAGCGGAGCAAAAGATCTGATTCCATGCTTCGTCCCCATCCATAGGATAGTGGCTGGGCATACATCTTGGAGTTCAGATATGTACATGCTGGCGATTTACTCCATGCACGTGCCAATGTCCAATCCTTATCCGTGAATCTTATCATATTATCCGACTCCGGCTTAATAGTACACTCGTTAAATACATATCCCCATTCTTGGTCAACTTCTGTGCTTGGTGCAACTATATTGTTGTTCTTACGGTCGCGGAGTATAAGGTTACACTTTTCAAACCAAATGTTTCCATTGCCACAGATGAAGTCTACCACTCCATAGAAGTCACAATTCTCAAAGTATCCGCGGTAATCGGAGCTTGCGTTGCTTGAGTAGTAGGTGTCTTGCCAGCTCTTAAGAGCCACATTCTTCAAGATACTTCTGTTGCCACGATCAAAGAACACATCGGCACGTCCGGCACCTGTACCAGAGCTTTGTCCTGCCATTGAGCCCCAATAGTCGAACTCGTTTTCGAGGGTGAGGTCTTCTGCATAGAAGTCTGTATTATTTTTTTCTACACACAAGGTTGCCGTATAGCTGATACCCTCTACAGTAGGGTGGTTTCTTATTATGGTGTTGTCTTTGCTCTGTCCGATGATAGAGATGTTTGACTTTCTGATATGTGTCTGACCATTATTCTTACCATTCATATCAGGGCGTGGTTTACCATTCTCATCTACAGGAATGTTGCTTGCAAAGCTGATAGTGCCATTACCTGTAAGTTTATATTCGCCATCAGGCACAAAGATATAGTATCTATGTCCATTGGTTTTGTTATTATTATTGGCTGCCTCTATAGCCTCGTCGATATTACCGTCTTTGCCTACCACAAAGTCGAATTTGTGGTGGTGATAGAAATCGGCATTATCCATAATGTGGAGCTTTATAGTGATAGGGTCTTGGCATGTCTTAGTGTAGATGTCGGTAAACGTCTTTGATTCTGGAGTAATATTGAACTTCACTGTGCCACCTTGAGGAGCATCCCAGTATTTGAAAACAAGCTCGTTGTCTGATTTTGCAGTACATGTGATGTTGTTTTCTGTGCTGGTAATAGTTGCATCCTTCATTGTGCGACTAAACTTAATCTTTATAGCACCATTCTGTGGAGCATCAAAGATTTCGTTCGAGGTCTGTGTATAATCTACTCCATTGATATTAATCTTCTCAAACTTAGGGTCGTTTCCTTCTTCCGGTGTATTAAACTCGAATACTATAGGATAAGTCTCAGTGATAACATCGCTGGCGGAACGAACGGTAGCCACACACTCCTTGGTCTCGATAGTTGCTTTTGTAGCTACCACCTTTCCTCCATTAGTGGCAGTACCGCTAACATCAGGTATCTGATCGTTTAGCTCCCATGGCGATACGTGGAAGGTTACGTGCTTATTCTTGGCTATCTGTTCTTCAATCTCTGCAGCATCGTAGGTGATGCCACCACAAGTCAGCGATTCTATAGTTGGCTTGGTGGTTGTTTCCTGTGGCTTATAGGTTATGCTGAAATGTCTACTATAGATACCATCAATAAACTCTATCTTTTCGTATGCTGATTTACCAGAGCATACAGCTTCTACTTGTCGTTTATCTGTTGCGTCGGTATGTACTATATTATCAGCAATCTTTATCTTCTCGAAATCGCTTGATGCAACCCATGTTACTACACAGTTTGGTGTAGAAGGAAACTCTATAACAGAATTGCTGTTAATCTGAATTCTCTCGGTTCTTATAGGGTCGGTATTATTAAACTTACCGCCATTTGTAGCGTCAAGTTCTACCTTTATGTCGATGCTCTCACCCTTAGAATTCTTGAGCTGAGTGACGAGAATACCTTTTGTCTTTTCGTAGTTGATAGTAGGTGCACCCTCTTTCTTGTTTAGATACCATGTAGCTGTAGCCTCTGCGTCAAGGTCGTAGAAGTTGAAAGCATTGGCTTTGAATACAGGGAACAGACGGCGGTCTTTACCCTCGGCAGTATATTCTTTGCCGATAGTAAAGGTATTATTATTCTCGTCTACCCAATGGTCGAGGGTATTTCCCTCATAGTAAAGGGTCTTGTTTGTTGGTATTGTAAACTTATCGCCTTTCTCCACCCATGCAGCTTCAGGAGCTGTACCAGAGGCAAGCTGTCCTGAGTTGTAGGTGATGTGGTAAGTAGGCTTTTCCTTGAAGCATATCTCAAGGTTACGGTGAGTGGTGATGTCAAACTCTATAGTATAACGTGTACGCTCACCTTTGTTAGCTTTTTCTTCAGTAGGTTCAGTTTTTGTTAATACAAACACAGTCTTATTGTCACCTGTAGCAACGCCCCATGTGCCATCTGGATTTTTGGTAACAATACTTGTGGTAGAAACATCATTTAGTCCTACCATTTTTACAGTGTTGTCGTCAATAATCTCAAGTACAGCAAGAGGATTGCCATTCTTGTCTTTCTTTGCAGGGTCTACAATCTTGTCGAGCTCGTAGCCGAACTTGCGTTTAATGGTCATTCTCACGCGGTCGCCCTTCTTGAAAGCGTAGCCTCCATCGTCAAGTTCTTCGGTTTCATATTTTCCTGATGCAGATTCTATTGATGCAACCTTTCCACGAACATTATCATCAACGGTAGCGTGCAGATTTACCATGTTTGCCTTTGGTAGTTCCAATTCCAACCATTGATAGTATGAATAGTCATTACCAATCTCAATAGCTACGTTGTTTTTTGAGCTATTGGTAGTATAGCTATACACAAATATCTTTTCGCTATTTGCTTTCTTGCGTTCTGTGTTTGTGCGTTCTACATCGAGTGTAGGTACCACGCCATCAAACTTCGTCGTTACTATCTTTGAATATGTAAGCATAGTAATCTTTGTACCATTACCTGCAGGTACTAATAGCTTGGTGCCTGGACCAAAAGCACACCAGCTGTCAAGGTCGGTATTGCGGATATAGCCATCGCTGCCAGTATCACATAGTATAGCGAAGTCGCGTGTGTGCGACTTGTCTATACCTTCTTCTACCACATTCACATACGCCTGAGCTGTCCAATAAGGTTTCTTGTTGTGGCTTATGTTTACAGGTTGCGCACATACCTTGCGATATTGCTTTGTGTTAGGGTCATAATAATTTTGTATGTTGCGACCAAAGTCGTAACGTACTATAGTGGTGTCGAGACGGTTGTCGGCTGTAGCAAGGTTGTCTTTGAATACAGGCACAAGGGTGAGGGTCTCGTTAGGATTTCTAAATGAGTATAGCTGTCCTGGTTCATAGCGGTTTTGATTCTCGCTACTGCTATTCTCTTTAACCCAATAAGCCATTGTAGAACCTTTGCCTGCAGCATCTTTACTTCTATAGAAAGTATAGTTTGATGGTATGGCAAACGATCTAACGTTCTTTAGCTCGTCAGGAGTAATGCTATATGTGCCATCGTTGTCATCAGATGCACCATTCACCATACCTTCAGGAATCTTGAATACCACATTACCAATATAGCCAAGCTTGAAGTTGGCAATGATGGTACGGTTTTCGGTTCCCATATTAAAGATGTAAGGGTCGGTTTCTGATAGCTTATTTGTGCCATCCGACCAATAGTCGAGCATATAGTTCATCGAGGCGTCACCATTCACTGTAACCTTTGTTCCTTCTGTATACCAACATTCTGCGTTTGTTATGATATTATCTTTATTGCGAGTCTCGGTATAGAAGTTGTCGTTTGAATTAGTGAGGGTGAAAGAACCAAGTTTGATATCTGCAGAACTTACAGAAACCTTATACAACTTTTCACGCTCATAAGTTACGCTGATGGTGTTTTTGCCAGCAACGATAGTGTGGTCAATAGTTCGTGCTGTGCTCACAACGCCATTTACCTTAAATTCAGTAAGCTTATAGCCATACTTTGGTGAAACAGAAATCGTAACCACATCACCTTCCTTATAGCGTTTTCCTATATTAGTATGCAAGGTGGCTTCAGGATTCTTTAATTCAGCCTTTACATTACCAGCATTCTCTACGTCTTCGTTAGGGAATGTTGTAAGGTCTTGGTTAGAGATTGTCTTTACAAAGTCTATACTTGGCAATACAGGATATGTCACAGTAAAGTCCTTATAAAAGCCCCATGAGTTATTTGAACCTGACCTTAGAATATTGATTTTAGCTTTCTCTGCATCACCCTTATAGGTGAAGGTTATTGTCTTTTTATCAGTGATCTTTACGAGCTCTTCAGGTACTGTATAGCCATTATCATCGCTAACTTCTATCCACGCATCAGTAGCACCGGAACCAAAGATGGTTTCGTTGTTATTAGATGTGTCGTCAACCTTATCTGATGCATGTATGGTAATGGTCATGCCGTAGACGGCTGGTATTGTGAACAATGTACTATTGTTTATCTGTGCACCCTCAGCTTCATTACTTAATAGGTTTATACGGTCGTCGGTATTGTCAATTTTACCATTCGAAGCATCCATCATCAATGTGATGTCTTGTTCTTCGCCTTCTACCATTATTGTCTTTGTATAAGGCAATACTTTATTGGTAGATTTATTATTGATGCTGATAGGGTGTGCCTTTTTGTGATCGAAATGCCATACCACCTTTATCGGGCTGTTTGTATCATACAGTCCGAGAGTGTTCTTTCTCATTTTTGGCTTTAGGGTTACGTCTTGCTCAAAAGCATAGTCGCTGCCTGAAGTATAAATATTAGTACCATCTGTCCAGCCTACGAAAGTATATCTTTCGCACGCCAACTGTACGTGGTTTGGCATTTTAGCAAGGCCTGTTTTAGGGTCGCAAAGTATTTTCTCTGGGCATACTCCCTGTATGTTCTTGTCTGAACAATCGAAATTTACATACACCGGCAAGTAGTTGCTAAGGTCAATGCCATGTATATATGCACCAGCAGGCATGCTGATAGTAAGCGTGGTTGGTGTGTTGCCTTTATAGTCTATTCCTTTTACATCTCCATCTGCTGCTTTAGCTTTGAAGCTTGCCCATTCCGTTCCACTTGCATCGGTGACGGTAATGGTACCGTCTTTACTCTCTTTGCATAATGCAATATTGATATGTGCTTTCTTAGCCACGCTTAGGGTTATAGTTCCACCTTTGCTGAAGCTCCATCCATGTTTTACATCATGCCATGCACCTCCATCAATATTTATCAGCTCGTGGTCCTCTTGATAGAAGTTGCTTTTTGTAAGGTTATAGATGTAGTTGCTACCATCGGTAGCCTTTTCCTCTGGTGTAGCTTTTGCATAGAGATAGAGGTCGATATATAGCTCAGAGCCTTCCACTACCTTCTCTGACGATTCTACCGTTCCATCAAACCAACCGCGAAATTTGTAACCTTCAGGAATAGTAACCTTTTTTTCTATACCTTCCATGAAAGCCAAAGGTTTGCTTGCATCAACAGTCTCCTTGCCGAGTTCTGTTGTGCCATCAGTATCATAATATGTGATATTAACATTCTCTTTAACTTCTACGTTGCCATAGATTTCAAGAGACTGCATGTAAGCGTTTTGTGCAGGGTTGAGGCTATAGAACATCAACTGCACATCTTTGAGGTTCAGCTTATTGCCATTAAGGTCTTGCGTTATTTCTACTCTCTGACCATTAGAGTTTCCTTTTACATTATTTATAGCAGGAATTTTGTTGATGTATGTATCGTATATTGTTGTCCAATCGGTATCATCCTTGCTTTTAGCTTTCAATCCCCAACCACGATCGCTGCCTGTAGACGTTTGAATATAAACAATCTTCGTAACATTCTTAATTTCTGATATTATGGCGTATGGGTCAGCTTTCTTTTCTGCCATCATCCAGCCATCGCTAACAGAGAAATCTCTATTTGTATCATCATACCAAGTTGATTTGTTATTATTATGTCCATCATTCTTAACAGATGTTTGCTTAAGATAGAAGCTAAGTGGCTGACCATCTATTGTTTTGAGCTTTTGCCCGTTCTTATTCTTGCTTATCTCCGTCTCTGTGTCGCTTGATGTAACATTTGGCCAATCTTGGAAATCGGTAGAATATAGACATTTCTCCTTGTAGACAGGAGGATAATCAGCAGGTGCCATCTCGTAGGTTGGTAGTTTTGCAGTAACCTTTTCAAATTTCTGTGCAGTATATGTTCCATTTATAAAATCCCATGTTGCCGTAATAGGATTACTCTTTGCTAATGCACTATTCGCCCATACCATAATGAAAAGCAGCATGACAGCATATAGCAACTCTTTTGTTATTATCTTATTCTTTATATTCATATATCGAGTGATTTATCTTGTTGTTGTCTTTATTATTTTCAAATACATAGTCCGCATTCATTCTCTATGCCTTCTTGGCAAAGTTCCTCAGCAACGAAGTTGAGGAGATGAAAGCGAGCATAGCTGGTAGTCATCGGGATCTCTTGCCCCATGCAGTCATAGAAAGTCTGGTGGGGTAGGTCGTGGACAGAGAGCACAAGCATTTGTCCTTGCGAACAATATATGCGACGTTCTTTTTCGGGGTGCCATTTGTCGCTAATAGGTATTTCCTCTTGCTGTATGTTTATCACGTAGCCTCCGTTTTGGAGTACCGACCACATTATATCGGCTTCACCAGGCGATATACCGGGAGTGACAATTACTACACCATCGGCAGCAGCATTGAGTATAGCTTGCTTTTCTTCTCTGAAGTCTTGCGTCAGATGGTATGGCTCATGCGTAACAGGATGGTTGCGGTGGCAGAACACCTGTAAGCGATCGGGCTCTTTCAATAAGAGCATATTGCCATATCCGCTATATCTACGACCTTTTATGGTAAGCATCATTGTACGCTTCATGAAGTCGTGGCGCTCGGTTTCGAGTATTCCAAAGAAAGGATTCTCCATGACGTAGCCGATACGGGTGTGTAGCTTTTGTTCCGTATGGCATATGCCGATGCAATATCCTGGTTGCCACAGCGATGGCTTCTCGGTAGATGCTTTTCTTGCTATGCTGGCTGCAGCAGAGTTCCATTGTATCTTGCCTTCAGCCTTTAGCATATGAAGCGAGCGAGAGGTTGCTCCCATAAAGGAGCGGATTATAGTGCCGATAGGTCTGCTCAGCTCGCCCCTTACAGCTATTATAAAGTGGATATGGTTGGGCATTATCGAGTAGCATACCAGCTCTATCTTTGGCTCTACTTGCGGCATACGCTCTAAGCTCTCCTTCACCTTTATCCCTAATGGGCTAAGCTCTATATGCGGAGCGCAAGGCTGAGATAGGGCTGGTAGCGGAAAGTGGGTGCGAGATTTGGCGGATGGCGTAGAAACGCCACCGCACGAGGATGGCTGCTTATAGCTGGTAGTGGCTTTATAGCTATCGGGGGCCTTATAGCTTGCTTGCTCCTTGTGGCCTGTCGTTTCTACGACAGGCTTAAGCACAAAAGGCATAGCCCCCGTGCCCAGCAGCGCATGGCGGTAGTAATAAGCATCGGCGCTCGCAGCCTTTACCTCTTCAGGGTGTTCCTTCATCCAGCCGTATATAGCAGCGCTGCTACCAGCAAGGGTGCCAAGAAGCTTTTGGCTACCATTTATATTGAGCGTTATCATATATGTACCAGGCTTACGGCTATCTTTCCACAGAGGCCAGCGTGTCATGCGGTGCTCTGTGGCATAGCGCCAGCCTACGCCATCTATATAGATTAGGCGTTTGCCGTTTTTAGTGGTTGAATATGATGGTTGCTCAGCCATAAGTATTCTTTTAGATATTTGTTTTATCAAAATATCTGTGATATTTAACGCAGAAATTCATCACTTATTGTACCATTATCTTTGTCTTGCCGAAGATATATGCTCCTTGCTGGAATCCGCTATATACAGAATTACCCGGTATCACATCGAGGATGCGGTAGAGCTGTCCTGTTATAGTGTATACATAGATGGTAGTAGAGATATTACTCTCTATTTGCACCTTGTTATTATTAATAGGGCGAACAATTAGATAGCTACCTGTAGCATCATCCTTGTCTGCCACACCTATCTCTGGTGTTATCTTGTCAATGCCTGTAGACTCAGCAATCTTTATCATAGATGGAGCATAAGACAGGGCTTTTGCCTTAGTAGTCTTTGCTGTCATATATGTACGGAACGGCATTATGCTTGTAGCAGTAGAGGTTTCAGAGATGAAAGCGTTACCTTTGTCGTTCATACTGTAGATGGCATCCTTCTTGATATCTTTGGCAGCGAATGTACCGCAATGAGTGTAGCCATCTTTTGTTGTAGCCATTTGCTTAGTAACAGGGATTGTTATCGAGCCATACGACGTTTCCATGTTTTCGTAGCCATAAGCATTGAAAGCAACAGTCTGCTCAGGTTCACTCTTGCCAAGGATATCGTTGTAGAACTTGCTTGAGAGGTCGAACTCATAATAGCCATCGCCAGGGAAGCGTACTATGTATGGCACCTCAGAGGTGAGCAATGGGTAGTTGCTGTAGGTGTGAGGGGCGGCATAGTAAGGGTTGGCGTCCTTGTTGTAGAGGCGGGATTCATAGGTGTCTATGAAGAATGGGGTGGCGAAGGTGTAGGAAACACCTTCGGACAAGGATGGAGAGCCAGAGCCTGCAGATGTAGAGCCAGAACCTGCAGATGGAGAACTAGAGCCTGCAGATGTAGAGCCAGAGCTTTCGGCTATAGGCATGAAGAGACCATCGCTGGTTAAGCCTGGGCGCTGGAAGGTGGCAGCTATATCTGTACCATTTTTGTCAACAGTTGTAAGACCGCGAAGCCAGTACTCATGGTGTAAGGTATGAGTATTTAGAGATGGTGTTGATAGCTCATCAGCAGTTGGTGTGCCGTAGAAGTGAGTGATCTCACCATTTATAGATGCTACAACCTTATGAACGGTGAATGGTAAGCAGATTCCTTCCCAAGCGCCAGTGTTGTCGTTGGCATATTGCTGTGGCTTGCGTACATACCAAGCACGGTTGGTAACGGTGAATGGTAATGGCGCACAGAAGTTGTTGTTTTCACAGATACCGCCTTCGCTATTCTTATTATCAGCAGTGCGCTCCACGAGGTGGAGGAAGGCTGTAGTGAAGCCTTCTGTATTGGTGAATACATGATGTCCCTTTATCAGCGACTCTCTTGTACTTTCGTTGTATCTGAGATAATTGTTTACTACATCGTAAGCCTCGGTGTCGTTGTCTATGTCAACATTATTATTTGTATATACCAATAGATTCTTGGTGACATCATCCTTTACGCTGAAGTCGCTGAATACCTTAGCATTGTCATCGACAGGAGGGTAGAAGATACCATTGATTTTTCCTGTGGATTTGCTGATATCGCCTTTACAGGTGAAGTCGATAGCAGTGATGCTTGGTTGATGTACATAGGTAGTCATGGTGCCACCTAAGTAGTTGTAAGCATTGTAATGGAATGCATCAAGCTTGGTGTCGCCATAATAGCCAGCTGTGCGGTATACACGGTTTGTCATGTAGCAATTCTGATGAGACTCTATAGCCTGTGGGCATGACTCTGGTGTGGCCTGCAGCTTTTGCCCCCAGAAGATGAAGTCGTTCATGATGTTGGAAGCAGCGAGGGTGGTGGCTGCATGGTTGTCATCGAAGAGAGGCTCGTAGGCGAACGGCGTAGAAACGCCGTCGAACGAGGCTACCTTTACTCTTGCTTTATCTATGTCGTGGGCTTGATTATGGCGGGTTTCTGCCTGCTCATAGTTAGGGAGGTCGCTATCAAGACCTGTACGGAGGTAGGTGATACCTGTGTTCTTACCGGTGATTGCATCAGTACGGTTGGCATACTGGTAGTCGCCATTTGCATAATAGTCATAGACATATTTTAGAGCCTTCATGTCGTCAGGATTATTGCCATCATTGCTATAGCGAGCACGGAGGTAGTACTCGTTGAGGTCGTAGGCTACACGGCCGTATTTGAAATCATCAGAGGTGTAGTGGGTGTAGGCAGAGCCATCCATGCGATAGACGATAGGAGCGAATGGCGTAGAAACGCCATCGGACAAGGATGATGAGGCTTCACTTGATGACAAGGCTTCACTTGATGATGGGGATGATGATGGATTTTGCTCGAAGCAGCAATGGTAGGCGCCACCATTGGTGCTGCCTTTAGCTGCGATATTGCCGCTCTCAAGACCGAGGTTATATATTTGACCTTGGTTCTCTGCGAGGAGAGACTTATCTTGTGGTAAGCCATGGATGACATGACCATTACCATGGAAGATACCATGGAAGATGCCTGTGCCACAAACGAAGTCGCTTGGTACAGTAAGGTCTTTTTGGAGCACAAATTGAGCGTTGGCACCATATCGAGGAGCTTTGCCGTCTGCGCCTATGGTGTCAATGAAGTTGATGAAAGCTGTGAGATCGCTTAAATCAGAGATATAGATACGAGGTTCTGCAAATGGAACCGTTGTTGTACCTGCAGCAACATCCTTTTCATCTTTAGCACGCTTGATAGCCTCTGCAAGATGAAGGTCAAGACCTTCCTTGTGAGGATTCATGCGGTGGTAGTTATGGATTAAGAATTCATTGTCGTTGTCCATATCTACTGTGAAGATCTTATCCAATCCATTCATGGTGATACCAAGCTGCACACCATAGCCATTCATGAAGTAGTAGGCTGGGATATCCAGATAGTCGTTAGTCTTATCGTATTTACAGTTCTTGAAAAGACCTTCGGCAGTCTTGGCGTCACCTTGCTTATATGTGTCGTAGCCTGCAGCCTTTTTGGTAATATCCCATTCTGTATTGTCTTCGAATTCCCACTTACCATCAGCATTCTTCTTACGCTTACCAATACGCCAATAGTAACCATTAGCAGAGAATGCTTGGTCGGCAGCGATGGTGACATTATTCTTTTTCAAGCGAATCATTTCGCCAGGCAAAGCACAGTTGTCAACAGTAATATTACCATTGATATTCGGACCCTGCACATATTCTATAGTCAGGTAGATGGTATATGTATAGACACGTGGCACCTCGCAGAAATAGTTATCACCTGCTATAACATCTTTGATATTTACAGGAGCGTATCCATCTGCATCCTTTTTGAATATTTTGGTAGTAGTATTTACTATTGCATATTCGCCTTCTATACCATTCTTAATATAATAGTCTATGCCTTCAGATAGTGTTGTATTATTTTCAACCTTCTCGTAGTTACCGGTAGCAGAAAGAGTGAAGAATGTAGACGTAGCCACCTTACTGATAATTGGTTTATTATCGTCTTCGCTCTTATATTCGCTATAGGCAGGAGCCTTAAGGATAAGAGTGGCAAGACACTTCTTCGACAAATGCTTGTTGAAGTATTCTGTTGTGGTGTTGTTTACATTATCCGATAGTTCGAATGATATCTTTGCATCGCCATTGTTAAGTTCTGACGGAAGGGCTTGCCGAATATAATTATTGCTATCGAATGCGCCTGTAGCATTCATTGGCAATACTGCAGCAAAGCCTTTGTTGGCATCTTCGGTATCCGAAGCTTCAGGGTTGGAATATGTATACGATGATGATCCACCAACGCGGAGAGTATATCCGCCGGCAACATTTTTATTGTCGATATCTACATTGCCCTCGGTCTTACCAGGGAGATAGTTGCGATACTCAAGGTCGCAAGAGTAGTCGTTCTTATTATCAGGATGTCCGCTACGCATCTTCCAACTATGAACAGTTACAGGTTGGTTTGGCTTAAGACCTGCAAGAACAGTAAGGCCATCGCTATTATCATTGTTGAATTTCATAGCGTCCTTATATGTGAAGCCGGTGATGTGAGCATTGTAATAGTAGTTGAAACCTGTTACATACCAATAGTGAACATCTATTTCAGAATCAGGGTCATTGGTCGTTAAACCATAGAAACCGGTAGGGAAACAGTCGTCGACGATATATCTATTCTGCTTAGCATCGTAAGGGAATACGAAGTTACCAGTTGTTTCCAGGAAGTCAGGATTATTGCCATTGTCACGCTTATGCACATTATCTGCATATACATAACCACCACCCTCGTCAGCGCGAACGTCGATGAGGTTCATTTCTATCACACCATAGATAGGACCATAATATATCTTGTCAACAATCTTTTTGTTGGCATCATACAGTTCCTGTACATTCTGAATCTTCAAGGCATAGCCCGAGGCAATACCTATCATATTCTTTGCAGTACCCTCGTTACGCTTTTGGAATGTTGCTTCGTCTGTATCTTTCTTGTATTGGTCGATGTAGCTTTGTTTTACTTCGAGATATGATTTGTTAGCATAATCGCCAGATGCTGGAATCTCGCCAGTATCGTTGCGCCAAGCTTCCTTTGATGCTTCATTGAAAGGCACGTTTGATGTAACAGCACCCACATAGTGGATGTTGTTAGCCAGACCCATATAGTTGCGAGCACGGTTTACTGTTTTACCCTGAAGCTTATTGCCTTTAAGAGCGATATTCTTGGCAAACATCTGTATCTCGCCCACACGAGCAATAGAATATGGAGTCTTGTTTGTTACGTTGGTAGCATAGTCGCGAGCACCAAGCACATTGAAGCAGTTATCCTCCAAACGTAGAATATCCATACGCTGGAAGGTGTTTATAATCTTAGGCTTATTTATAGTTGTACCCGCAAAGCCATATCCTGTGAGGTCAGCACTACGGAATCCCTCAGCATACGACTGGTGACCATCGCCAAAGATACCACCCTCGCTGTCATACATATATATATTCTTATCTGTATCACTTTGTCCAACAGGCTTGTCATATCCATCTCCATAGAAATAGCTATCCTGAAGAGATATAAATCGATAGTTACCATCTTTATGCTTATAGTAATAGCCAAAGAGGTCGGTACCTTTAGGTAATACTATAGACTTCATCTCCTGATGAGAAATGGTGATATGGTCGCGAGTAGACGATGGGTTGCTATTGTCGGCAACAAGGATAGTGGTATTACCACCAAAGCCCTTTGTAGTTCCGTTAGGCAGTTCTGCCAAATCCACCAGTCGACTATTTTCAGTAGTGAAAGCTTTATCGATATTGTATCTATCTGTATATTTCAGTACGGTAGAGTCGTTAGCCAAAACCGATGTACCTTGGGCAACAGAATATCCACCACCATATACCGCCTCACCAATTTTGATGTTTATGTCATTCCATGTTAGAGGAGATGCAGGCTTAGAGATACATTTCTCGAAGCAATCATTTTTTACAAATTCTGTGGTAAGTCCTTGTTTACCAATAATTGATTCATACACAGCTTGCGA
>UMHE01014564.1_pt1 | contig 21507 bp, 11 predicted proteins | sample 1965451 | NCBI WGS metagenome assembly UMHE01 (sample SAMEA4836090, study PRJEB28245) | human gut metagenome | biome: gut microbiome; material: fecal sample | place: Denmark | collected 2008 | reverse complement strand
ATGCCCTGGGCTAGGAGCTTTTGGGCCTTCAGCCCGTACTTAAGCCACATGCGAAAGTTCAATAATATAGTTTATTTTGCCAAGTGGTAGTAAAAACATAAATGTCAATATGATTGCTGTCAAATGTAATTTAATACAACGAAAATAGGCGACTCCCGCTATGCGAGAGCCGCCTAAATAGATTATGAGATAAAAAAGAGTTTTTCTCAAATAGTTTTATTGCTTAGTAAGCACTACACGGTTTGCACCCTCGTAAGAGAGATACAACTGGATCTTGTACTTGCCATCGCCATTAGGAACATTGAGATCCTTACCATCGAACTGACTTAGGTTATCATATGCTTCAGAATTACCCTTTGCACCACCCCAACTAATTGTCCAATCGTCATTTGCAGCAAACTTGAAACCATTTTTAAGCTCAGTAGTGAGCTCCCAGCAACCTGCTGCTGCATTGTATGTCATGTGGCAGTTAGCGTCATCCTGCTTCCAACCATTATGCACACCTACACAAGTAATGCTGTTAATAGCAACAAGGCTATAGGTATTTGTGTTAAGATCAAGATTTATCTGATAGAAACCGGCCTTTGGAGCAGAGAAGTTAGGACCATTAGGGATATCTGCAACTTTGTTGTCACCAGCAAACTCCAAGTCGCCTGCCCAATCATCTGAGCCAATACCAGGCAGTGGCTTAAACTTGAACTCACCATCCAACCAATAGTAACCCTGATAATTTTCATCGAGTTTAGGGCTGCAAAGAGCATTAGTGGTCTTCCAACCAGACTCATTACCAATTTCGTAGTAGAGAGCGAAGTTTATCTTTTCGAGCTTATAGGTACCATCCATAAGGTTGATAGTCATCTTAACGTACTTAGCATCGCCATTTACATTAACATTGAATGAACCTTGATCACCATTAAGTGCACTACGACGGCAAATCTTACCAGTTTCGCCATTATTACCATTACCCTCAGCGCAAGCGTAGACATAAGCCCAGTCGTTCTTCTCAACTGTTACATCATCGATGAATGCGAACCAGTTTTCACCCTCGTTTACAGGGAATGTAATAGTAAATACAGGGTCGTCGTAAACATCCTTATCGCTATGCTTGAATGGCATTGTGGTAACTGTAGGGCCCCATGATGTACCTGCGATACCACCAATCAGATAGTAGTGCTGAGAAATATGAGGTGCAGTAGGAGTAACCTTTATCTGAATAGAACCAGCGTTGATAAGCACAGCCTGTCCATCCTTAACTGCGTCAACAAGAACTTTGCAGTTGAAAGTACGTTCTACAGGACGACGTCCGAATACTTCTTCAGTTAGAGAATTGAGAGTAGCTGTTTCTACAGTACCATCGTTTTCAAGGTCGATCTCGTATGTTTCAGCATTCTCTACACCTTCTGGAGTAGCCTTAAGGCGAATATTCTCAAGGGTAAAACCTTCAGGTAGCGCATCACCAGCAAGAGTTAGCACTTTGACAGTAGCTGGAGCATTAGCCATATCGATAACAGCTCCCTCAGCAGCTGTGGCTGTATAGCCAGGTATGGTGATGGCATCTTCTTCTGGGTTCGTAATAGGAGAAGCCCAATCGTTGAAGTCTTCATCGCAAGATGCCATAAGAACACCTGCGAAGGCAATAGCCAAATATTTTACGAATTTCATATTGTCTATGTTTAATAATTATTGATTAGGTGTCAAGAAGTTGGCAGAAGCGGAAAGCTTCCGCCAACAACTAAATGACTTTATTTCAATTCACCTGTGTCAGTACCGAAGTTAATATAGAGTTTCTGACCAACAGAGTTGATTACACGATCCTGGTCGCCACCTGTACCACGATATTTAAGCTGATTATCAAATACCATGAACTCTGTATGCCACCACTCGTGACCTGGGATAAGAACGTAAGCACGAGCACCCTGATCAGAAGCAGGAACACCAATCATAGCAGGAGAAACAAATGAACCATCAGCAGTAGTTGGAACTTCGAACATTGCGCCTTCAAATTGTGTAACAAAGTCTTTAACACCAGTACCTTGGATACATGGACCAATGAGCCATACTTCTGGCTTATAGAAGTCGACGTTGTAAGTAACGTTGCGACCACTAACACCACAAGTAACAACCATAAGATACCATCCTGGTTTGCTTGAAGCGATGTTGCCACCATTGTCAACGATGTCGCCAGCAAGGTCTCCACCTACAGTAATGCCAGCAAAGCCTACTTCGCCACCATCCCAGTCAGTATTCTCGTTGATCTTAATACCGGTACCATCAATATAAACAAGATGCCAGAATACATTATCTGTACCATATACAGGAACCATCTTAAGACTCTTGCTCCAATCCCAATCACAGAATTGGCCAACAATATTGAGCTTACCAGGAGTTGTAACAGGAGGAAGTGAATAAAGCAAATGAACATTGCTCAATTTCACTACGTTAGAAAGGATTTCTGTTCCCTCTACAGGTTCGCCAGCAACATTAGCCATCACGGCACGAGCACGTGCATAAACTTGAATATCCATAGGGAAGTCAGCTTCTGTCTTTCCGTGCTCTAACGCATAGTTAGTGAGTGTACTTGCCAAGAATTCAGAGCTAACATCAAGTTTCGCACCCTTGAAAGTCTGATCAATCTCCTTGTAGTCAGTCATATTTTCATCGAAAGCCACTTGGAGAGTATATTGTGTATAGGCAGGGAAACCATAATCAGGCTGTGAACATGTAAAGTTGATAGTCTTCGACTTTTCCAAGTCTAAATATTGTCCTGCCAAAGCTGGTGTGTTAAGATGGAACTCTGTTGGAGAAACAACGGTTGGGTTGTCATCCCTGTCATCAGAGCATGAAGCAAAGAGACTCAAGCCCAATGCCACCAGCAACGTTGATTTCAATATATTTTTCATATTGTTTTACGTTTTTATTGTTATTAGGAAGAGTGGCTTGCCCACCGAAGTGGGCAAAGCCTTCTTCTATAGATTGTTTAGAATTAATAACCAGGATTCTGCTTGAGGTTGCTATTAGCATTCAACTCACCTACAGGAATTGGGAAGATATTGAGGTGAGAGTCGAAGTTCTTACCTGTTTCAGCATTACCCTTCCAAGACCAATTGTAGTTGTTGTTACCACCATAGCGTCCGAAGCGGATAAGTGTAGGACGGCGGATACCCTCGAAATAGAACTCACGTGCCCACTCGTCACAGATATCATCGAGAGAATATGAGCCAGTCTCACCACGTGTAGTTGCCATAGCACGAGCGCGGAGCTCGTCAATAGCCTTTGTACCTTCGGCTGTTGTCTGATTGCCATGCAAGCGAGCATCAGCTTCGCCAACGATAAGGTAAGCCTCAGCAGCACGCATAAAGAAGCAGTCAGCATCTGCGAAAGAAGGGTTATAAGCTGAAGAGCCATCAGTCTTGAAATTCACGAACTTACAAACACCATAACCATTCTTGAAGTTTGAAATCTTTGTATTTTCAAGAGTTACAGGGTCTGCTTCATCATCTGAATAGCCCCAGAAGATAGCACGCTTGTCGTTTGCCAAAGCTGGCATCTCATAGGATTTAGCCTTTGGAACATCGCCAGCAGGGAAGAACTTTCTTACCAACTCCATACGTGCACGATTACCACCCCATGCTGCAGAAACACATCCATTAATTGCAGAAGCATCATCAGGATTAGCATGCATTTTATCGTTGAATGTAGAAGCTATAAGGAACAAAGAGTTACCATAGCTACGGATATCCTTAGAATTCTGAATGATAGGGAAGATAGCTTCCTTTGCAGCAGAAGTCTCACCATTATCACCCATAAAGAGCATCTGATAAGCACTCCAGTTACCAATACCAGTCTTATTCAACTTATAGTCGGAAGCAATAACCTTGTTAGCCCAAGTCTTTGCATTTTCCCACTGAGCAGTACCAGTATAAACTTCGGCATTAAGATAAAGACGTGCCAAAAGCAACCATGCAGCAGCCTTATCTACGCGACCATATCCAGCGTCAGCAGATGTCTTAGCATGAGCATCAGCGAGCTTAGGTTCTACATTCTCAGTAAGTTCCTTAACCAACCAGTCAAACATCTCGGCACGAGTGTAGCGAACTGGCTTTGAAAGGGTCTCTGAGAAAGGAACATTTCCGAAAGCATCCATAAGGATATAATACTGCAAAGCACGAAGGAAACGAACCTCAGCAGTCTTTGTAGCATCTTCTTCACCAGCTACAGCAATATACTGATTGCAAGTAGAGATACCGATGGTAAGACGTGAGAAGTAAGCCTTCATCATCTGGTTTGAGTTATCGTAGGTGTTAACAACCAACTGGTCGAGACCATTGTCACCCCATCCGCAGATAGCCTCATCTGTGGTAAGTTCGTTGGCGTTCCACATCAAACGATACAAGTTGGTCATACCTTCATCGCTATATCCCTTAACATCGGAACCAGAATCGCCATTATCACCATTACCGCTACCTGCCATGGCGAAGTTTGCATAGCACTTATTAAATAAGCCATCGCTGCTGTATTCGGTATCAATCTTTGGGCTAATAGGTTCCTTGTCGAGGTCGCTCGTACAAGATGTGCCAGTCAAGACCAAAGAAATAGCTGCAAGAGCCCATATCTTTATATTGAAAGTTTTCATATTAATTTCTCCTTAATTAATTAAAAGTTGAGATTCAAACCAAAGATGAACGAGAATGGGCGTGGGTAGATATTATTGTCGATACCACTTACAACCTCAGGATCGAGTCCATCATACTTGGTAATAGTGAACACATTAGAAGCTGTTGCGTAAACACGTCCGCTAAAGCCCTTAACAAACAAGTTGTTGAAGCTATAACCGAGAGTGATGTTATCACACTTCAAGAAAGAAGCATTCTGTACGAACATATCTGTAATCTTAGAAGTGTTATGGTCAGACTTCCAATATAGAGTGTTAAGAGGACGGTTTGGCAAATATGCGTTCTGAGCCCAGATAGCGTTCTCTGATGTTAGACGCATAGCCTGGTCGAAGTTGTTGTAAACATAGTTACCAATGCTTGCACGAAGAGTGAAGCTGAAGTCCCAATTCTTATACTCAAGACGAGAAGAAAGACCCATTGTAACAGGAGCTGCTATGTTCTTATAGAGATAGCGGTCAGCCTCTGTGATGCTGCCATTACCATCGCGGTCAACTACGCAACCCTCGATAGGTTTGCCATTCTTGTCGTAAACCTGCTGATAAACATAGAATGAGTTAGCGGCATAGCCCTTCTGGTGAGCGAGGACCTGGTTACTCTGGTCGATTTTTGGACCTGCGAGCACAGGGAGTCCACCCTCAGAAACACCTGAGAGGTCAGTAATCTCATTCTTATTATATGTGAAGTTATAGTCGATAGACCAGAACCAATCCTTTGTCTGGATAGGCTTGAAACCGAGAGTTACTTCAACACCAGTATTCTTCAAAGAGCCGATGTTCTGCTTGCCCATATCAGCAAAACCAGAAAGACCTGCTACAGGAGCCTCGTTGATAAGGTCTTTAGTCTTACGATAATACCAATCTACGCTTGCTGTGATACGCTGATCAAGAGCACCGAAATCCAAACCTACGTTGTAAGTAGTTGTAGTTTCCCACTTAAGGTCTTTGTTGAAGTACTTAGGAGTATAAAGTTTACCATCACCAGCCATAGGATAGTAACCATAAGGGCCACCTACCATATACTGAGGAACCCAAAGGTAGTTATCTACACCTTCCTGCTGACCAGTTATACCATAGCCAAGACGGAGCTTAAGGTCTGAGAGCCAATTCATGTTGCGGAACAACTTTTCTTCCTTCATCTTATAAGCAAATGCGAATGAAGGGAATGTTCCCCAATGCTCCTTGAAACGCTGCGAACCATCACGACGTACTGTTGCGGTGAGATAATAGCGGTTCATGAACGAATAGTTGGCACGACCAAAGAATGATACGAGGTGATTCTCAAACTTATCAACATCAGGCTGGTTGTTAAACTCTTTACCTGCGTTGTCGCCAGCTGTCTGTGGATAATACTGCTTCCAGCTATTGTTGTAGCGGAAGTAGAAACGCTGCCACTCGTAACCACCCATTACATCAACATGATGATTCTTGTTGATATCCTTATAATATTGAGCGTAGAGAGTGAGAAGCTGATTTCTCTTGAAGTTCTTATTGTTTGTATTACCACCATAATACATATTAGCAGGATCGAACTGGTAAACATTGTTCTTCTCCTTACCCTCTGCTATCTCAAGACCGAGAGTTGCATGGAGGCGCAAGTCTTCGAAACCATGTACCTTATAATCGATGTCTGCACTACCGATGAATGAATTTGTAGTCTGCTCATCGTCGCTACCATAGAGGCAAGCCAATGGGTTCTTAGTAGAATCCTTGTGCTTTGTCCATCCCCAAGTTGCATCACCAAGAGCAGAAGCTGAAGTAGGCCACTCGAAGAAACCACCGAAGTTCTTCAATGTCTGCTCCATCTGATCACCAATCATTGCGATATGGTAAGGAGATGTAAACTTGTAAGGGTCCTGTGTAGGGTCCATGCTTACAGCAGCACCAATAGCATCGCCATTAGCCTTGTGGTTCTTTGAATACATACCCTTAGCATTGAGGTTCATGGTAAGGTGATCGTTGAGCAACGAAGGATTAAGATTCAAAGAAGCTGTATAACGGTCGTACTTAGAAGTCTTCAAAATACCCTGCTGACCTGTGTAGCCTACAGAAACACGATAAGGAAGCACATCCTTTACAGAACCTGCTACAGTAAGGTTATGGTCGTGGCTAACAGCTGTTTGGTAGATAAGATCCTGCCAATCAGTATTAGCTGTACCAAGAGCACGATAAGGATCTGAATCCTCGCCGAAGATACTCTTTACGAATGCACGGTATTCGTTGCCGTCCATCATATCATGAGTTTTCTTCTTTTTACTTACAGTAAGGCTACCTGCATAAGAGATAGTAGGTTTCTGTCCCTTGCGTCCTTTCTTAGTAGTGATAATGATAACACCATTAGAACCACGGCTACCATAAATAGCGGTAGCAGAAGCGTCCTTCAAAATGTTGAACGACTCAATATCCTGTGGGTTAATAGTTGAAAGGAGGTTTGCACTTCCGTTTACCTTATTATTATCCATAGGCACGCCATCGATAACAATTAACGGGTCGTTAGAAGCAGAAAGAGAAGATCCACCACGAATACGAATTTGTGTACTTGCTCCAGGTTCACCGCTATCGCCAGTTACATTTACACCAGCCATCTTACCTTGCATAAGGTCTTGGGCATTTACTACCACACCCTTGTTCTTAGAGTCTGGTTTCATTGCTGTAACAGAACCTGTCAAGTCTGACTTCTTAGCCACACCATAACCGATTACCACAACTTCCTTCAGCGACTGGTTGTCTTCCTGAAGAGTGATAACCATGTTGTTGGCAACAGTAGCCTTAGCCTGCTCATAACCTACGTAGGTAACCGTAACGGTTGCACCCTTGTCGGCTTTAATTGAGAAGTTACCATCAAGATCGGTAACAGCGCCACCACTCTGTCCATTTACACGAACAGCAGCTCCGATAATCGGTTCACCGGTAGCATCTTTCACATGTCCTTTGACAATCACTTGCTGAGCAAATGCTGTCGCAGAAAGGGCAAGACCACACGCAAGTGTGAGAGCCCTTCGAGGCATTGTAATCTTTACCTGCTTCATTTTCTTAAGTTTTTAGTTATAACGATTGATGTTGTTTGATTATATCACGGTTAGGTTTAAGAGTGTGCGCATGGTTTTACAAGCATTTTGCGCAAAATCACATTGATAAAAAGCCGCATTATATGGCTTAATCAATATTTCATGCTGCAAAATTAAGTTTAATTACCATACGACGCACTTTTTTATAAACATTTTCGTTATTTATAATGTGCAAACGTTTGCGCATTATTTCGTTTAAATAATTTTGACAGCGGCAACAAGGTATATTTGTTTTGCTTAATTTTGCACACAAGGACTTACTAACGATGAAAGAACTAACTCCCATAACAATGAAAGACATTGCCAAGGCGCTCAATGTGTCGGTGGCAACGGTGTCGCGTGCACTGAAAGATTGTCCAAGAATTAGCATAACGCAAAGAGACAAAATAAAGGAATACGCGCGTGAACATAATTACTCGCCTAACTTCATTGCCGAGAGTTTGCGAAACAGCAAACGAAAACCGTTGAAGACGATCGGCGTGATTATTCCAAACCTGCCCCACTATTATTTCTCCACGGTGCTTAGCGGCATTGAGGAGGAGGCTTCTGCATGCGGGTATACGGTGATGATGGCGCAAAGTAATGAGATGTATGCGCAAGAGGTTAAGATTTGCGAATCGTTCTACGACCACAAGGTGAGTGGCGTTATCGTGTCGCAAGCCAAGGACACTCTGCGCTTTGACCATTTCCAAAAGCTCTTAGACCACGGCATACCATTGGTGTTCTACGACCGCATTTCTACTGGCGTTAATGCAAGTCGTGTGGTGGTAGACGACTACATGGGTGCTCTCACGGCAGTAAACCATCTCATAGATACAGGATGCAGAAAGATTGCGTTCTATGGTTCGCCTATGAGCATGGAGATATCTAAGAACAGATATAATGGCTACAAGGATGCTTTGCTGAAACGAGGACTAAAACCTGACGATCGCTTTTTCCGCATCTGCGACAACAGGGCTGATGCCGAAGTGATAACGCCAGAGTTGATGGAGCAAGATGAGGTGCCAGATGCCTTCTTTGCAGTGAACGATGATACTGCCATCGGCATTTTGTATTCTGTAAAGCGCATGGGCTATCGTGTGCCTGAGGATATTTCCATCTGCGGTTTCACCAATGGCGAACGTGCCATAGCCTGCGAACCTATGCTCACGACCGTGGAACAACGAGGAAAACGAGTTGGCGAAGAGGCAGCTAACATCCTCATCGGACATATCGAGGGTACTGTTCCACGTGAGCAAATAGACAAGAGGATTGTTAGAACAAAACTTATCATAAGGGGGACAACGAGGTAAACTCTTTAACTGTAAGGAGTCAAAGGAGTTAAAGGAGTTAAAGAAGTTAAAGAAGTTAAAGCCATATGCTTTATAGCAGAAAAATTCCAGCAAAAAGACTATTGGCTTTAACTTCTAGCGACCAACGGGAGCGATAACTTCTTTTAATTCTATAACTTCTAATTCTATAACTTCAGAACTTGCCAAAATTCAAATGAATAAAATAATAAAAAATCAATATCTATTATGAAACAAAAACCAGACATGAACTTTTGGGGCTTATGGAACCTGAGCTTCGGTTTCTTCGGAGTGCAGATAGCCTACGCCCTACAAAGCGCGAACATCTCGCGTATTTTCGCCACCTTGGGTGCCGACCCTCACAACTTGAGTTATTTTTGGATTCTCCCTCCTTTGATGGGTATCCTCGTGCAGCCTATCGTTGGTACATTTAGTGATAAGACATGGTGTCGTTGGGGGCGCCGCATTCCTTACCTCTTTATTGGAGCTGCCGTGGCAGTACTCGTGATGTGCTTGTTGCCTAATGCAGGCTCTCTTGGTTTGGCTGTAAGCGGAGCAATGCTCTTCGGCTTGATAGCCTTGATGTTCCTCGACACCAGTATCAATATGGCGATGCAGCCTTTCAAGATGCTCGTGGGCGACATGGTAAACGAGAAGCAAAAGGCTAAAGCCTACTCTATACAGAGTTTCCTCTGCAATGCAGGTTCTATAGCAGGCTACGTATTCCCATTCCTCTTTACTTTCTTGGGTATCAAGAATGTAGCCGAGAAGGGTGTTGTGCCAGACTCCGTTATCTGGTCATTCTATATAGGCGCTGCTATCCTCATACTTTGTGTTATCTATACTACCATAAAGGTGAAGGAGTGGAATCCTCAGCAGTATGCCGAATATAATGGTTTAACTGGCGATGTAGAAAAGAAAGAAGAGGGCAAGGCAGACTGGATTACTCTCTTAAAGAATGCTCCTTCTACATTTTGGAAGGTTGGCGTGGTGCAGTTCTTCTGTTGGGCTGGCTTCCTTTATCTTTGGAACTATTCTACAGGTGCTATTGCAGAGACTGTTTGGTATACCACAGACCCTAAGTCGGCAGAATTCCAGGCTGCAGGCAACTGGGTGGGCATTCTCTTCGCAGTTCAGGCTGTAGGTAGTGTGCTTTGGGTAATAGTGCTCGCTATGTTTAAGAACATAAAATTGGGATATAGCGTCAGCTTGCTTATTGCAGGTGTAGGCTTTGCCTTGATTCCATTCTTGCACAACCAGTATTTGCAGTTTATCCCATTCTTGATGATTGGTGCTGGTTGGGCTGCTATGTTGGCAATGCCTTTCACACTCGTAACCAATGCTCTGCAGGGTTATGGCCACATGGGCACTTACCTTGGTCTCTTCAACGGCACCATCTGTATTCCTCAGATTGTGGCTGCCATCTGTGGTGGCGTCATTTTGAGCCTCATTGGTTCTCATCAGAGCGACATGATGATTGTGGCTGGCGTATTCTTGGCTATCGGCGCTCTCTATGTGCCAATGATTAAGGAGAAAAAAGCAGCAGAATAAGATAAATCCATAAAAACTAAATAGATGCGACAACAAACACTAAGATACATATTCACCATCTTAGCGATATTCGCAACTTTAGGTTGGAATACGCAAGAATGCAAGGCGCAAGAATGCGATTTGCAAGAGGTTAGTTCCAACCACAAGAGGTACCATGGCGACGGCATCGACGATGCCTTGCGCTTTGTTCCCATCACAGCAGCCTTCGCTCTGAAGGCTGCTGGCGTGGAGAGCGCTTCGTCGTGGAAACGCTTGGTTGTGAATTCTGCTGCATCTTTCGCTATTAGTAGTGGCACAACATGGGCTTTGAAGCATGTCGTCAACCGTGAACGTCCTGATGGCACCGACAACAAATCGTTTCCTTCTGGTCACACTACTTTTGCCTTTGCTGGTGCCACCATATTATATAAGGAGTATCAGCATACTTCCAAGTGGATAGGCATAGCAGGATATGGAGTAGCTGCTTTGACAGCTGCCGACCGCATCAGACGCAACCGCCACCATTGGGAGGATGTAGCAGCAGGAGCAGCTATTGGTGTAGGCGGCACCTTGCTCGGATATTATCTTGGCGACTTGATAACGGGCGAAGAAAGCAAATATTCCGTAGGCATCTCCGCCAACACCATCTCGCTTTGCATACATTTATAAAGGAAAAATTTATAAAGGGAAACCAAGACCATATAAAGGAAAACCAAGACCATAAAAAGGAGAACTAAGACTATAAAAAGGAAAACTAAAACTATAAAAAGGAGAACTAAGACTATAAAATAAAAATACGTCCTCGTCCGAAGTCGTTTCTACGACTTCGCTCCTTTACACCCGCCCCATATGCAAACGATTGCGCAATATAATATTTCTCTAACTTCAATATTTCTGCAAATTATTAAACTATAATATTTAACTTTGACCCAAAATAACTTTTGGCTTCTAAAAACACTATTGCTATGAACTTAAATTTCAACATAAACTACGATACCATTTTCGGAGAAGAACTGGTATTGAATATCATACATCATGGCAAAAACCATGATAAAGATTCTGTATCGCAATACAGAATGGGCACCATCGACGGTCATCATTGGAACTACCAGATGAATGCCAAAAAAGAATGTGACAGCATTGATTATTTCTATAGCATCGACAACTCGGGCACCGAAAAGCGCCACGAGTGGACAACAATACCTCATCGCCTTGAGTTCAACGCTCGCAAGGCTAACACTTATCATATATATGACAGGTGGATTGCTCTGCCTGAGGATTCATACCTCTACAGCTCAGCTTTCACCGACTGTATAAACCGTCGCTCGCTGACCACTCTGAAAGAGTCGCAGGCAAGCAAGGTGGTGAGGCTCATCGTTAGAGCGCCACAGCTCAAGAGCAACCAACGATTGGTGGTTACAGGTGCAGACGACGTGCTGGGTGCTTGGGCCATCGACAAGGGACTGAAGATGACAGAGCACAACAACAACGAATGGGTGGTTGATATCAATGCCGACTCGCTGAGTGGCAACAAGATAGAGTTTAAGTTTGCTGCCATCGACGCCAACAACAAAAATGACGCTATCTGGGAAACATGCATGAACCGTACCGTTGAGGTGGCTCATCTTGCCGATGGCGACATCTCTGTCTACGACCTCGACCAGGCTTTCTTCCCTATCAGCAACACCAAGGTGGCAGGAACCCTCGTACCAGTATTCTCGTTGCGCTCAAAGAGTAGCTTTGGCATTGGCGACTTCGGCGACTTGAAGAAGATGATAGACTTCGTTTCGCAAACCGGACAGCGAGTGTTGCAGATATTGCCTATCAACGACACCACTATCACTCACACATGGACAGACAGCTACCCTTATAGTTGCATCTCTATTTTTGCTATACATCCGCAGTATGTAGACCTCAACCAGCTTCCAGCAATTGCCGATAAGGCTGAGGCAAAGAAGTATGAGGCTTTGCGCATAAAGCTCAACGCTCTTTCGCAGATAGACTACGAGGCTGTGAACAATGCCAAGACAGAATACCTAAAGATAATATTCGAGCAAGAGGGCAAGCGCATCATGGCTTCGGCTGAATATAAGGCTTTCTTCGAAGAATCTCAGTCATGGCTCGTACCTTACGGCCACTATTGCATGCTCCGCGACAAGAATGGCACAGCCGACTTCACAAAATGGGAAGGCAACGAGACATGGAACGAGGACGACCGCGAAAAACTTACAAATTCTCGTACCGCACTATATAAAGAGGTGGCATTCTACTATTTCGTGCAGTTCATCTTGAGCTCACAGATGAAGGCTGCCCACGACTACGCACGCTCTAAGCATGTAATACTGAAGGGCGATATTCCTATCGGCGTAAACAGATATAGTTGCGACGTTTGGATGGAGCCTAAATACTTCAATCTCAACAGCCAGGCGGGTGCTCCACCTGATGATTTCTCTGTGAATGGTCAGAACTGGGGATTCCCAACATACAACTGGGATGAGATGTTGAAAGACGACTGCATATGGTGGGTACGCAGATTCCAAAACATGTCGAAATTCTTTGATGCTTATCGCATAGACCATGTGCTTGGTTTCTTCCGCATCTGGGATATTCCTATCGACTCCGTACACGGACTGCTCGGACAGTTCTCGCCTTCGCTCGCTATGAGTCGCGAGGAGATAGAGGCTTACGGACTGAAATTCCAGGAGAATCATTTCACTCGTCCTTTCATCACAGACTGGATTTTGGACCGCATATTCCATGAGCGTGCCGAAGAGGTTAGACGTCGCTATCTCGTTCATGCTCACGACAATGTATACAACTTAAAACCAGAATACGACACTCAGCGCAAGATAGAAGCTGCTTTCGAGGCTGAGCACCAGGCTATGGTTGCCAACAAGGCTGACCAAGCGGCTTTGCAGGCTCACAACAACTTGCGCGACGGTTTGTATGCCCTGGTTAGCAACGTGCTGTTCATTCGCGACCGCAAGGATGCCAATAAGTTCCATCCTCGCATCTCGGCACAGCTCGACTTCACCTACGAGGCTCTCTACGATTGCGATAAGGCTGTGTTCAACCGCCTGTACAACGACTACTACTATCATCGCAACAACCAATTCTGGTATCGCGAGGCTATGAAGAAGTTGCCTAAGCTGGTGCAGGCTACACGCATGCTGGTATGTGCCGAAGACCTCGGCATGGTGCCTGACTGTGTGCCATGGGTGATGGACGAACTAAAGATATTGTCGCTCGAATTGCAGTCGATGCCTAAGGACCCTACCGTACGCTTCGGACATCTTTCGCGCAATCCATACCGCTCGGTATGCACAATATCATCTCACGACATGCCTACACTTCGCCAATGGTGGGACGAGAACATAGAGCGCACTCAGAGCTACTACAATACCATGCTCTATCGCTCGGGTGGTGCTCCTCATCCATTGCCGGGATGGCTTGCTCGCGACATCATCTATCGTCATCTTGCATCGCCATCTATGCTCTGCGTATTGAGCATACAAGATTGGCTCGCTATAAGCGAACGTCTGCGCCTTGCCGACCAAAATGCTGAGCGCATCAACATCCCTGCCAACCCTAAGCATTATTGGCGCTACCGCATGCACTTGAATATCGAAGACCTTATCTCCGATCAGGAGTTTACGGGCGAAATATCAGGTATGATCGAAGAAAGCGGAAGAAGACAATAACCACATAATAACAAGGGAAGCTATGGATGTCAGCAACATGGCAGCCATAGCTTCTTTTCTTTTAAAAAACGCCCCCATATAATCCATAAGCAACTAATAGCTAAAAATATATGAAAAAGTTTAATATCATCGTTTCTGCACTTTTCATGCCTCTGCTTGCTTTGGCTCAGAGTGTGACATCGCCTAATGGCAACGTCTCGGTAACGTTCTCTTTGACAGAAAAGGGGCAGCCTACCTACGAGATGAGCTATAAGGGCAAGACTGTATGTAAGCCATCTCACTTAGGATTGGAGTTGGCTAAGGACAAGCATGCCTCTAAAGGTATGGAGGAAACCGACCTCATGGACGGCTTCAAGGTTACCAGCACCAAGACTTCATCGTTCGACGAAACTTGGACTCCTGTATGGGGCGAAACCTCTACCATCCGCAACAACTACAACGAGATGGAGGTAAACCTCAATCAGCCTGCTTCAAAGCGCAACATCACCATCCGCTTCCGCGTGTATGATTATGGTATGGGATTGCGTTATGAATTCCCACAGCAGGAGAGCCTCAACTATTTCGTAATCCAGGAGGAGCACACACAGTTTGCCATGGCTGGCGACCATACTGCTTATTGGATTCCTGGCGACTACGACACTCAGGAGTATGAATATCAGATTACTCCGCTCACAGGTATCCGCCCTATCATTGCCAAGAAGCGCGAGTCGTACAAGAGCAATTCTTCTACCACAGTATTCTCTGACACAGGCGTACAGACTTCGCTGCAGATGAAGACTAAGGATGGACTTTATATCAACATCCACGAGGCTGCTTGCTTGGATTATCCTACTATGCACCTCAACCTCGACGACAAGACTCTGACCTTCGAGTCGTGGCTTACTCCTGATGCTGTAGGCAGAAAGGGCTTCATTCAGACTCCTTTCAACACTCCTTGGCGTACTGTCCTTGTGAGCGACGATGCTCGCGATATGCTGTCTTGCAAGTTGACTTTGAACCTCAACGAGCCTTGCAAGATTAAGGATACTTCATGGATTCACCCTACAAAGTATTGTGGCGTATGGTGGAACATGATCGTTGGCACCAAGACCTGGAGCTATACCAACGACTTGCCTTCTGTTCGCCTTGGCGTAACCGACTACAGCAAGTGCAAGCCTAATGGCACTCATGGTGCTACCAACGAAGAGGTGAAGCGCTACATCGACTTTGCAGCAAAGAATGGTTTGCAAGAAGTATTGGTAGAAGGTTGGAACGAAGGTTGGGAAGACTGGTTCGGACATCAGAAGCTCGACGTCTTCGATTTCGTTACTCCATATCCTGACTTCGATATCAAGATGCTCAACGAATATGCTCACTCTAAGGGTGTTAAGCTGATGATGCACCACGAGACATCTTCTTCAGCTCTCAACTACGAGCGCCACTTGGAGGATGCTTTCAACTTGATGAACAAATATGGCTACGATGCTGTGAAGACTGGTTATGTGGGCGACATCATTCCACGTGGTGAATATCACTATAGCCAACTCATGAACAACCACTATCAGCGTGTCATCGAGACTGCTGCCAAGCATCATATCATGGTGAATGCCCATGAGGCTACTCGCCCTACTGGTATCTGTCGCACATGGCCAAACCTTGTTGGCAACGAGAGTGCGCGTGGTACTGAGTATGAGGCTTTTGGTGGCTCTGTGCCTTATCATACCGTGATGTTGCCATTCACCCGTTTGCAGGGTGGTCCTATGGACTATACTCCAGGTATCTTCGAGACCAAGCTTTCGGAGTGGAGCAACAACCAGAGCTATGTTCACACCACTCTCTGTGGTCAGCTTTCGCTCTATCTCGTGATGTATAGTCCGTTGCAGATGGCTGCCGACCTTCCTGAGCATTACGAGAAGTACGACGATGCCTTCCAGTTTATCCGCGATGTGCCTTGCGACTGGAGCGACTCTAAATACCTTGAGGCTGAGCCTGCTAAGTATATCACCGTGGCTCGCAAGGACAAGAAGAGCGACAACTGGTTTGTAGGTGGTAAGTGCAACGAAGATGGACATCTCACTACTCTCAACTTCGACTTCCTTGACAAGGGTCGCAAATATGAGGCTATCATCTATGCCGATGCTAAGAATGCCGACTATGATAAGAATCCTAAGGCATATACCATAACTCGCAAAACTATCAAGAAGGGTCAGACTCTGAAAATCAAGCAAGCTCCTGGCGGTGGCTTCGCTATATCACTTAAAGCATTGTAATTTGCATAAGCTAAAGCCTAAACGGGAAGGGATAGCGATAGTGGAACTTGCCTGAAAAAGGGCGGGCAAACGCAAAGACCAGCCGAAAAGGCGAGCGAATGGTAAGACTGCCAAAAAGAGCAAGCTAAGACCAGCCTGGAAACAAGCTAAGGCTAAGACTAAGGCTAAGACTAAGGCTAAGACTAAGGCTAAGACCAGCCTGGAAGGCTGTACACATCGGCTTGCCGATGTAGGTAACCGGGGGCATCGCCCCCGGTAATGAGGCACAATTAGCAATAGCCTGGAAGGCTTTACCTCGACATTCACGTCGTCTTTTTGCACTATCTATCCTATACAACAACCACATAAAACAAAAAGATGAGCCACATAAGTCTGACATACCACATCGTTTGGCGTACAAAATGCAGCAGGCGTACCATTACAGAAAGCCACGAACGTGACCTGTATGCGTACATACTAAGCATTATAAACAACAAACATTGCCATTTGCACAGAATTAATTCTATGCCTGACCATATACATATGTGCTTGGAAATTCACCCTACAATTTCTGTAAGTGACATTATTAGAGTGATAAAACAAGAATCATCAAAATGGATAAAAGAGCGTAGAGATTGGTTCCCTGCATTTGATGGTTGGGGTAATGGATATGCAGCCTTCACATATTCCTATAGCGAAAGGGCTAATGTAATAAACTACATTAAGGAACAAAAGGAACATCACAAGAGGTTGTCTTTCAAAGAAGAATATGAGAACATACTACAAGAATTTGGATTAGATCCTAATGAAGATTTGTTCTTGAAAGATTGAAAGTTGAATACCCAAGGAGCTGTTGTCTCCACTTTGCTATGATGGAAAGACCAAGGTAAAGCCTTCCAGGCTATTCCGTTATCGCCGATATTACCGGGGGCGATGCCCCCGGTTACCAACATCGGCAAGCCGATGTGTATAGCCTTCCAGGCTATGCTTAGCCTCTATTGCAATATTCTGCTTACCATCCGCAGCACATGCTTAGCTTAACAGTACAAGCTTACTATCTGCAGTTCATACTTAGCTTAACAGTACAAGCTTACTATCTGCAGTTCATACTTAACTCTGCAGCACATGCTCTTTTCTGTAGTTCATACATAGCTTAGCTGGCGGCTCATGCAAAGTAACCAATATAGCTCATGCAAAACACTTTTCATAGTATTGACAATTTAAAATTAACCACAAAAATGTATTAACAAACATAATTAATATGAAAAAACTACTGATAATGGCACTTATGGCAGGAAGCCTCAGCGCTTATGCTCAGCAGGCTACCAATAAGCAGGGCGACGGTCAGCAGACTTTCAACGAGATGACATACTCGAAGGAAGCTACGGCATTTCGCCTCAATGCTCCCTCTAAAGCCAAGGGAGTGAAGATACATATCTATAATGAGGGCACTGGTGGCGACAAAGTGCAGACGGTGAAGATGAAACGCACCGCCACAGACACTTGGACTGCCAACGTGAAGGGCGACCTGAAGGGTAAGTTCTATACCTTCCAAGTAGAGACCGCCAAGAAGACTATGCAGGAGACTCCTGGAGTATTTGCTAAGGCTGTGGGCGTGAATGGCAAGCGTGCTGCCGTGATAGATATGGCAGAGACAAACCCTGAGGGATGGGATGCCGACAAGCGACCATTGACAAAGTCGCCTACCGACCTCGTGATCTACGAGCTCCACCATCGCGACTTCTCTATTTCGCCAACTTCGGGCTTGAAAAACAAGGGCAAGTTCCTTGCTCTCACCGAGCCTAAGGCTATATACTATCTGAAGGCCCTTGGCGTGAATGCCATCCACATTCTGCCATCGTTCGACTTTGCTTCTGTCGACGAGTCGCAGCCTAATGTGGCACAATACAACTGGGGCTACGACCCTTTGAACTATAATGTACCAGAGGGCTCCTACTCTACCGACGCCACCAAGCCAAGCGTGCGCATAAAAGAGTTTAAGCAGATGGTGCAGGAGTTGCACAAGGCGGGCATCCGCGTAATCCTCGACGTTGTCTACAACCACACTTTCAACATCAACGAGAGCAACTTCACCCTCACCTATCCAGGCTACTATTATCGTACCACTAAGGACGGCAAACCTTCAGACGGTTCGGGCTGTGGCAACGAGACAGCAAGCGAGAAACCGCTGATGAGAGAGTTTATGATAGAGTCGGCACTATATTGGGCTAAGGAATACCACATCGATGGCTTCCGCTTCGACCTTATGGGCGTTCACGACATCGAAACCATGAACCTCATTCGCAAGGCTCTCGACACCGTAGACCCTAACATATATATATATGGTGAGGGATGGAGCGCAGGACAATGTGCTTATCCTACAGAGAAACTGGCTACGAAGGCCAATGTCAAGCAGCTTGACCGCATAGGAGCTTTCTGCGATGATATGCGCGATGGCATTCGTGGTCCTTTCAGCGACGACCATAAGTCGGGCATCCTTGGCGCCATTGCCAACAACGAGGAGAGCATAAAGTTTGGTATCGCTGGTTGCATCGACCATCCTCAGATAGACCTCAACAAGGTGAACTACTCTAAGGCGGCATGGACAAATTCGCCTGCGCAGATGATAGCTTACGTAAGCTGCCACGACGATATGTGTCTCGTAGACCGCTTGAAAGCAAGCATCCCAGGCATCACCACCGACGAGATTATACGTCTCGACCTCCTGGCTCAGACCTTCGTCTTCACCGCCCAGGGTGTGCCTTTCATCTATGCTGGCGAAGAGGTGTTGCGCGACAAGAAGGGTGTGCACAACAGCTATAAGTCACCAGACTACATCAACGCCATCGACTGGACATACAAGGACCGCTATCCTCAGGTGTTCGACTACTATCGCTCGCTGATAGAACTTCGCAGAAACCACCCTGCCTTCCGCATGGCTGATGCCGACATGGTACGCCGTCATTTGGAGTTCCTCGATGCTCCACAGAATGTTGTAGCTTTCAGATTGAAAGACCATGCCAACGGCGATGCATGGCAAGACATCATCGTAATAATGAATGGCAACAAGACTGCACAGAAGGTGAACATCCCACAGGGTGCATACACCTCAGTATGTCAAAATCAACAGATAAACCTATCTGGTATCACCACTATTGAAGGCAACTCAGTAGAAGTGGCACCACAAGAAGCATTGATAATAGTAAAATAACATCATCATGAAGAAAATACTTACCGCCCTACTCTTGGGCACAACGCTAACAATGAATGCAGCTGTGAAAATAGACCGCATAGAACCTACAAACTGGTATGTAGGAATGAAAGACGCAAGTCTACAACTTATGGTTTACGGCAAGGATATCAAGAGTGCCGAGGTTACTACCGACTACCCTGGCGTAAAGATTGATAGTCTCGTACGCTTAGACAGCCCTAACTATCTGCTTGTATACATGAATATTGCCGACGCACAGCCTGGCATCATGTCGCTACAGTTCCAACAGGGTAAACAGAAGAAGAAGGTGAGCTACGAGCTAAAGGCTCGCGAAATGGCAGGTGCCGACCGCCAAGGCTTCACCAATGCCGATGTGCTTTATATGCTCATGCCCGACCGCTTTGCCTCTGGCTCTACTGCCAACGACCAGGTGAAAGGGATGAGAGCCTATACCACCAACCGCAACGAACCATCCTTGCGCCATGGTGGCGACCTCGAAGGTATACGCCAGCATCTCGACTATTTCAAAGAGCTCGGTGTTACTGCACTTTGGTTTACTCCAGTTTTGGAGAACAATTCGCCAGACCACGGCAAGAGCAGCACATACCACGGCTATGCCACAACAGATTATTATCGCGTAGATCCTCGCTTCGGTAGCAACGAAGAATATCGCCAGCTATGCGCAGAGGCTCATCAGAAAGGACTGAAAATCGTTATGGACATGATTTTCAACCATAGTGGCTTCGAACACCCTTGGGTGGCTGATATGCCTACAAAGGATTGGTTTAACACTCCTGAATGGCTGTTGCCTGAAAACCAAGCTAAGACAAAGTCGCTGAACACCGTGGATGGCGCAGCCAAAGTGGGCGACAAATATCTGCAAACAAGCTATAAGCTAACTCCTGTAGTAGACCCATACGCTTCGAAGGTTGACTTACGCGAAACCGTTGACGGATGGTTTGTGCCAACAATGCCTGACCTGAACCAGCGCAATCCGCACGTGATAAAATATCTCATCCAAAACTCTAAGTGGTGGATAGAAACCGTAGGCATCGACGGCATCCGTATGGACACCTACCCTTATGCCGACCGCGCAGCCATGGCACAATGGATGAAGGAACTGGGCGAGGAATATCCTAACTTCAATACCGTGGGCGAAACATGGGTTACAGAACCTGCTTATACCGCTGCATGGCAGAAGGATAGCAAGCTGCAGACACAAAACAGCTATCTACCAACGGTTATGGACTTCGCCTTCTACGACCGCATAAATGCAGCTAAGCACGAGGAGACCGACGAATGGTGGAACGGATTAAACCGCATCTACAACAGCCTCGTCTACGACTATCTCTACGAAGACCCTGCCCACGTAATGGCATTCCTCGACAACCACGACACAGACCGTTTCCTTGGCAATGGCAAGGATTCTACAGCTCTTCGTCAGGCATTGGCATTGCTGCTCACCATCAATCGCATACCTCAGCTCTATTATGGTACAGAGATATTGATGAACGGCACTAAGGAGATTACCGATGGCAACGTGCGCAAGGATTTCCCTGGCGGATTCCCTGGCGATACAGTAAATAAGTTTACCGCTGAGGGTCGCACAAAAGCCGAGAACGAGATGTTCAACTGGCTCTCTCGCCTGCTCCATTGGCGTCAGGACAACGAGGTTATCACCAAGGGCAAGCAGACTCAGTTTATACCTTACAATGGTGTCTACGTAATAGCTCGCCAGTATAATGGCAAGACTGTGATGACCATCCTCAACGGTAAGCGCTCTGACAACAGTCTCAAGGTGGAACGCTACG
>UMHE01075743.1_pt1 | contig 21650 bp, 17 predicted proteins | sample 1965451 | NCBI WGS metagenome assembly UMHE01 (sample SAMEA4836090, study PRJEB28245) | human gut metagenome | biome: gut microbiome; material: fecal sample | place: Denmark | collected 2008 | reverse complement strand
CAGTTCTTGCTCTGGCAAGCGGCAAAGCCGAGCGGAGACAACTACCCCCTTAGTTACCCTGAACATATTAACTACTATTAAAACTATAAAAACATTATCTTATTATCTGAATCGGCGTGCGCGGCTTAACCGAACACGAAGATGAGTATCTGTATCGTAACGATGCGCAGGAACATTGCGAACGGATAGACGTTGGCGTAGCCTACGTTAGGCGCGTCTACCGATGTCTGGTCGCGAACGTATGCCAGCGCCGACGGGTTGGTGTTTGAGCCGGCGAGCACACCGAGCAGCGTGTACCAGTTGATGTGGAAGAGATACTTGCCGATGATGCCGCCCAGGATGACCGGTATCATTGTGATGGCGATGCCGTATCCTATCCAGGTCATGCCGCTCTCCGTCATTACGGTCTGCATAAACTGCTCGCCGGTGCCGAGACCTACGCACGCAAGGAAGATGCAGATGCCCACTTCGCGCAGCATGAGGTTGGCAGATATGGTGTTATACGTCACGAGGTTGTACTTCGGACCGAAGTAGCCTACGAGGATAGCCACGATGAGCGGACCGCCGGTGAGTCCGAGTCGCAGACTCTCGTTGATGCCGGGGATGAAGAACGGGATGTTGGCGAAGATACAGCCGAGCACGATGCCGAGGAACACCGGTATAAGGTTCGGGTTGTTAAGACGCTTCATCTGGTTGCCGAGCATCTTCTCGGTATGAGCGATGGCGAGTTCGGTACCTACGACGGTGAGACGGTCGCCGAGCTGCAGCTTCAGCGAACCGGTAGCGATAAGATCCACACCGTTGCGGTTGACGCGTGTTACGTTAGTGCCTAAGTTCTCGCGAATGTGCAGATGAGAGAGCGACTTGCCGTTGATGTCGGGCTTAGTAACGAGTATTCGGCGTGTAATGAGTTCGTTGCCGAACTTGTCTTCGGGCACGTCTACCTTCTCGCCGAGCAGCGCAATGACGGGGTCTACCACGGTAGGATGAGCCACAATGCGCAGTATGTCGCCCTCGCCTATCACGGTATGTCCGTTCACCACCTCGTCGTGTTCGTTCGATCCGTTGCGAATGATGCGCGACACCATGAAGTCGCGCTTCAGCAACTCGCGTATCTGCTGTATGTTATCGCCGAAGATCATCGAGTTGGTCACCTTCACCGAGAATGTGTTGAGCGTCATCTTCTCCAGATGGCCCATACCACGCTTGGCGTCAGCCTCCTCAGCCTCCTTGTTGATGCGCAGAACGTAGCGCAGGATGGCGAACGAGATGATTACGCCGAGCGCACCCATCGGATATGCAATGGCATAGCCGGTAGCGATGCTCGGTGCATCGATATGGCGCAAGTCGCTGTACGCCTGCTGCGCAGCACCGAGTCCAGGAGTGTTGGTTACTGCGCCCGAGAGGATGCCCGCCATTGTGGTGAACGGTGTGCCGGTGAAGCTGTATATGACGAGTGTTGTGACGATGCTGAGCGCCACGATAATAGCCGTAAGAGAATTGAGGCTCTTGCCGCCGTCCTTGAACGATGAGAAGAAGCCGGGGCCTACCTCAAGACCGATAGAGTAAACGAAAAGAATCAAGCCGAACTCCTTGAGGAAGTGGAGCAGATGGGCGTCGAGATTGAGCGAATAGTGGCCGAAGATGAGACCGATGAACAGTATCCAGGCGAGTCCGAGCGACACGCCCTTCACCTTCAGCTTGCCAAGGCTCAGGCCTAACGTGATAACAAGGGCGAGAATCATCACCGAGTGTGCCACGCCACCACCCCATAGATCGGGGAAACCATAAAACAGATTTCTTAAAATTTCCATTTCTCTTATGCTATTTATTTATTTTCTGTGTTATATATAATAATGTATATTCACGCGGTTTGCAGTAATATGTTGTTATTTCTGTTTTGCGATTGCAAAGGTATTGAGAATACCGAAAGCAAAAAAGCATTTACGTTTATTTTTTGCGAACGCGGCTAAAGGTTTTTTCAATCGCAAAACCATGATTTCACTTTTAAAACCCCTTCACTTTACCTCTTTTCACTCTTTTACCTTTCTACTTTTATTTGTACCTTTGCTTAAAAATCAAAACACACAGTATGAACGTAAAACTTCGCGGCACTCTATGTGGCGTCGGCGCAGCCGTGTTCTACGGCACTAATCCGCTCGGCGCCATGAACTTGTACCATGACGGTATCAGTGCCAACTCTACGCTTTTCTATCGTTTCGGACTCGCTATCGTGATGCTCGGCGTGATGATGCTCGTGCAGCGCAAGAAGTTCGGCGTAACGCGTAGCGAACTGATGTTGCTCGCCATGCTCGGCGTGTTCATGGGTTCATCATCGTCTTCGCTCTTCATCAGCTTCAACTACATGGACGTGGGCATCGCCTCCACGCTGCTATTCGTCTATCCGGTTATGGTGGCGGTGATTATGGCGCTGCTGTTCAAAGAGAAAGTGACGCCAGCCACGGTCATCTCCATCGCGCTCGCATTGGGCGGCATAACTCTTCTGAACCAGATTTCCGACGGATCGGCGCTCAGCACGCTCGGCGTCTTGCTCGTCATGGTGTCGTCGCTCACGTACGCCGTGTATATCGTTGTGGTGAACAAGTCGCGCCTGAGGATGTCGTCGGTGAAGCTCACGTTCTACGTGCTTATCTTCGGTCTGCTCACCATTCTCGGCTACACGTTCGCCATGGGCGAGACGGTGCAGTTGCTCACCACGCCGCACCAGTGGCTCTTCGCTGCTCAGCTCGCATTGATGCCTACCGTGCTATCGTTAGTGCTTATGGCGATAGCCGTTAAAGACATTGGCTCTACTCCCACCGCAATTCTTGGTGCGCTCGAACCGATAACGGCTGTAGCCATAGGCTGCGTCTGCTTCGGCGAGTCGTTCACTATGCGCCTTGCCGTGGGCATCGCGCTCATCCTCACCGCCGTGCTGCTCATCATCGGCGGCAAGCAGGTTTCGCCGCAGCGTGTCACGGTGGCATTCACGCGCCTGGGTCGCATGATCGTGAAGACATGGCGCTGGAAGCAGTAGACTTGCAGGAGACATTGAGTACCATAAAATGGAAAATATACCTATTATATAATAGATAAACAGATAAACACATAAATAATCATAAATGTTCCGCAAAAAATTCGGACATTTATTATTTTGCATTAACTTTACACCAAAATTCAAACTCACCCTTCTCTTGGAAACGGACATCAATAGCTTAAGGTGGTGCTTGCTGAGAAAAAGTGCACTAACAAATGGTTGGCACAACAACCGAGCAAAGCCTCTGGCACAATCTCTAAACAGTGCATAAATACGCTACAACAGAATTTGGGAATCGTAAGAAATGCTGAAAAAGTTCTTGATATTGACGTTTCTGATTTACTTTGGAGGACAATATAGAATATGAATAGACAGTTCACACATATAGATTGTTTTGCTGGGCCCGGAGGAATATGTACTGGTCTTCATGCAGCAGGCTTCAATACGCTTGTAGCTATTGAGTATATTAAAAGCTGTTGTGAGACTTATTCAGCCAACCATCCGGAGGTTCATGTCATACACTCTGATATTAGGGATGTGACAGAAGACCAAGTATTGCCATATATTCCTGAGGATGGCGTTGACTTAGTAACTTCCGGCATGCCTTGTGAAACCTTTTCTACAGCAGGAAACACTTCACGATCGTTCTATGACGACCGTCAATTCTTGTTCCGTGAAGGAATACGCATTGCAAAAATGACTAATGCAAAGATGATTCTTTTTGAGAATGTTCCTGCTATTACATCAAAAAAAGCACATAAGGATTCTCCCACATTAATCGTTGAGATTCTGCGCAAGGAGTTAGAAGATGCCGGCTATGGCAATATGATTCAGGTTGTGTTAGATGCAACAAAATTTGGAGTACCTCAAAAACGCAACCGATTCTTTATTTTGGCAACTCGGTTCGATGATTGGTGGCTTTCAGAACCAAATCAGATGTGCAAACCAACAACGGTTGGCGATGCACTTGCGGGACTTCCAAACGTAATACCCAATTCAGGTATTGAAGGTACGGAATACGTTAATGTAGACAATGCATACTACGCACTAATGCGAGATGATAAGTTCTGGAAAAGAGAAGGCATGGGCGGTGAACGTATATCAAATCACATGCCCATGAAACATAGAGAATATACCTTAAAACGTTTTGCTCTATTGGGTCCAGGCGAAAGTCTCAAGACATTATTCGATCGCTACCAAGGAGAAGAACGAGAAAAGCTTCAGAAACAGCGAATTCTTCCAAAGAAAATGTTTATAAAGCGAAATTTGCGACTAAAAGAAAACGAAGCAGCCCCAACAGTGACCAGTCATTGTTTAGATGAATTTGTCCACCCAATACACAACAGATGTCTGACAGTCCGAGAATGTGCACGGTTACAATCTTTTCCCGATTCATATAACTTTGTTGGAGGTCCTTACATTGTTCCTCATATTGATAGGACAGTACAAGACAAGTATGAACAAATTGGGGATGCTGTTCCTCCATTGCTTGCATACGCTTGGGGGCTTCAGATTAAAGAACTCTTCAAACTTAACAAATATGGAATTTGACTATTATAAATACTGTCTATCTACTTATCAGAAAGAATATAACCGTTGCTACAAGCAACTTCAAAAGGCATATAAGGGCAAAGCAAGCTTCGAAAAGAAGCAAGACGAATGGGCAAAAGAATCCCAAAAGTCTGCAATACGCGTTTCCGTAATGAAAGGTCTCAATGAAATAGAAAACCCTTCAGTTTCAGAATTATGGAGTGCGCTTTACCGAGTTCATCTCTATAAAAAGTCAGGCATTAAAGACTTGGATACTATCCAGAAGGTCATAAGTGCTGATGAAAGTTGGAAGAAATCAAGTGGTCATGCGTTTGAGGAAATGATTAAAGAACTTGCCTCACTTACTCTTGAAGGCACCGATGTTAGCATTATACTTCAACGGGATTTGAACACTTTGATAAAAGCCGGAGAATTAGACAATGAGCCCCGTGATATCAGTTGGCTGAAAGACCAGATAAAAGGCAACATTTTTGATTTGTATTGCATTGTTACCATCGGAGACAAGAAAAAATGCTTCGGCTGTGTTCAATGCAAGACCAGTATCCGTGATCGCGTTACACGCGACAGAGAGCCTTCACTTCACGCCATGCAGTCATACTTCTGGAGCATTGCATTTGTGTTGGATGGTGATTTCCTCAAACTGCCCAAGTTCAAGGCGATGGTCAATGGTGGTTCCAAAGAGTTTCCTACAAATGGCTGGCATGGTATGTATGTATTCTCTGAGAAAGAATCTGCTGATCGTATATACCCGATAGCTGTTGATTTTGAACTTTTCAAGTCTCACGCAATTCAAGCAGCAAAGCAATGGAAGGAACAACGTCAATGGTTTAATCCTGAATGGAGAACGGTTTAAGAATTAGGAATTACGTTTTTTCTGCAGTTCCATTACTATTAAATATCCGTAAAAAGGCACACGAAATATTGCCTTTTTGCGGATATTTTTGTTACTTTGCTACATATTATATATATATGATACATCTGAAAGACATTAACAAGACTTACCAGGGTGCGCAGCCGCTGCATGTGCTGAAGGGAATCACGCTCGACATTGCCGAGGGCGAGTTCGTTTCTATCATGGGCGCGTCGGGCTCGGGCAAGTCTACTCTGCTCAATATTCTCGGCATTCTCGACAACTACGACTCGGGCGAATACCTGCTCGGCGGCACGCTCATCAAGAACCTCTCGGAGACGCGCGCTGCAGAGTATCGCAACCGCATGATAGGTTTCATCTTTCAGTCGTTCAACCTCATAGCGTTCAAGACGGCGGTGGAGAACGTGGAGCTGCCGCTCTACTATCAGGGCGTGGCACGACGCATGCGCCACAAGCTGGCGATGGAGTATCTCGACCGACTCGGACTGGCGCAGTGGGCAGACCACTACCCCAACGAGATGTCGGGCGGACAGAAGCAGCGCGTGGCTATAGCGCGGGCGCTCATCACGAAGCCGCAGATAATTCTCGCCGACGAACCTACGGGCGCACTCGACTCGAAGACGTCGGTGGAGGTAATGGAACTGCTGAAAAGGCTGAACGCCGAGGAGGGCGTGACCACCATCGTCGTGACGCACGAGAGCGGCGTGGCTAACGAGACCAACAAGATTGTACACATAAAGGACGGCGTAATAGGCCGCATCGAGGAGAACCTCGACCATACGGCGCGTCCGTTCGGCATCAACGGCATAATGAAGTAAAGGCACATGCGCGACATATTCATCGAAATACTCACCACCATCAAGCACAACCGGCTGCGCACGGCGCTCACGGGCTTCTCCGTAGCGTGGGGCATCTTCATCCTCATCGTGCTGCTCGGTGCGGGCAACGGTCTGATCAACGCTATGATGGGCAACTCGAACCGATTCCTCGCCACATCAATGGTGGTGTACGGAGGCGAGACGTCGAAGGCGTACGACGGTCTGGGCGAAGGGCGCGCCGTGGAGCTGAACGACAAGGACATGAGCATCACCAAGGAGGGCTTCAACAACAACGTGGAGACCGTGGGCGCAGAACTGTCGCAGCAGGGCGAGACGCTCGTCAACGGCAGCAACTACACCACGGGCATAAAGCTGAGCGGCGTATACCCGAACGACATCTACATCAACAAGCGCACGATGGTCTGCGGACGCTTCATCAACCAGCTCGACCTTAAGGACCGCCGCAAGTCGATAGTCATATCCTCGGACATGGCGAAGGAACTGCTGCCACAGTCGCCGCTCGCCTTGAACGGACAGCTGATACGTACAACGACGCTCGCCTTCCGCGTCGTGGGCATCTACGAGAGTCAGAAGAACAGCATGGGCAACGACGCCTTCATACCGTTCACGACGTTCCGCGCCATATACAGCAAGGGCGACAAGACGGGCGACATCGTCTTCTCGTTCAGCAATCTCAACTCGGAGGCTGAGAACGCGGCGTTCGAGTCCAACTATCGTGCGAGGATAAACCGACAGCACCGCGCTGCGCCCGACGACGAAAACGCCATCTGGATATGGAACCGATTCACGCAGGCGCTCAGCATGAATACCGCCAACGGACTGCTGAGTACGGCGCTCTGGGTGATAGGCATACTGACGCTTATCTCGGGCATCGTGGGCGTGTCGAACATCATGCTCATCACCGTGCGCGAACGCACTCACGAGTTCGGCATACGCAAGGCTATCGGCGCCAAACCGTGGTCTATCCTGCGCCTCATCATCATCGAGAGCGTCGCCATCACTACTTTCTTCGGCTACATAGGCATGCTGCTCGGCATCGCCGCCAACCAGTATATGGACGCCACCATCGGAAAGGAAACCATCGACAACGGACTCTTCGCCATACAGATGTTCACCAACCCCACCGTGGGCTTCGACACCTGCATAAAAGCCACACTCCTGATGATAATCGCCGGCACGCTCGCCGGACTAATACCCGCTCGCAAGGCAGCCCGAATCAGACCGATTGAGGCGCTGAGGGCAGAATAAACCCAAGAAAACAATGATACGATTCGATACCGACCGCTTGCGTGAAATACTCGACACGCTATCCCGCAACAAATCGCGCACCTTCCTCACCGGATTCGGCGTGTTTTGGGGCGTGTTCATGCTCGTCGGACTCATCGGCGGCGGCGACGGACTTAAGGAGCTTATCAACAAGAACCTCGACGGATTCGCCACAAACTCTGCCGTCGTATGGGCGCAGCAGACAACCATACCCTACCACGGATTCCGCAAAGGACGACAGTGGGTGATGAACTACGACGACGTGAAGCGACTCAAGGCGCACGTGCCAGAGCTCGACGTCGTTACGCCTACCATCACGCGATGGGGAGCCGGCGCAACGCACGGCGACAAGCACGCCTCATGCACCGTGAAGGGCGTGATGCCAGACATGCAGGAGGTCACTACGCCGAAGATGTTCTACGGACGATACATCAACGAGATGGACATCAGTCAGGGACGCAAGGTCTGCGTCATCGGCAAACAAGTGTACAAGTCGCTCTTCACCGGCGGAGGCGACCCGTGCGGTCAGCTCATACGCATCGACTCCATATATTATAATGTGGTGGGTGTCAACTACAGCGACGGCAACATGAACATCAACGGCAGCGACGAACAAGCCGTAGTGCTGCCCATCACACTCGTGCAGCAAGTGTACAACCGCGGACACAACATCGACCTGCTCTGCATGACCGGAAAGCCCGGCGTGAAGATGAGCGACATCACCGACCGCATACGCAGCGTGATAGCGCAGGCGCACGACGTGAGCCCGAAGGACGACAAGGGCGTGATGATATTCAACACCGAGATGATGTTCTCGATGGTCGACAGCATGTTCCGCGGCGTCAACATACTCATCTGGCTCGTAGGCATAGGCACGCTGCTCGCCGGAGCCATCGGCGTGTCGAACATCATGATGGTGACCGTGCGCGAACGCACAACAGAGATCGGCATACGCCGTGCAATAGGCGCCACACCGCGAAGCATTCTCTCGCAAATCATCTCCGAAAGCATTCTCCTCACAGCCATAGCCGGCATGAGCGGCATACTCTTCGTGGTGCTTATCCTGCAGGCGCTCGAAATGGCTAACACAACGGACGGCATCGTCAAGGCTCACTTTCAGATTAGCTTCTGGACAGCCGTGGGCGCCGTAGCCATGCTCTCGCTGCTCGGCGTGCTCGCCGGACTCGCGCCTGCCATGAGAGCCATGAGAATAAAACCCGTAGACGCCATGCGCGACGAGTAGCCCCTCCCAACCCTCCCCGTCGGGGAGGGCTTAGCCCCTAAACAACCCAGCTTATGAAAAAGTACATCAAATACATCCTCATGGCACTTATTGCCGTGGTTTTCATCGGAACATTCGTGTTTCTCTACATCAAGTCGCAGCCTCAACCAGAGGTCTACGACGAGTTCACACTGCAGCGTATGAACATCCGCAAGACCACCGTCGTCACCGGCAAGATTGAGCCGCGCAACGAGGTGAACGTGAAGCCGCAAATCTCGGGTATCATCACCGAGATACTCAAAGAGGCTGGCGAAACGGTTCAGCAGGGCGAGGTGATTGCAAAGGTTAAGGTGATTCCGGACATGGGTTCGCTCAGCGCAGCCCAGTCGCGTCTGCGTCTTGCCGAGATAAACCGCAAGCAGGCGCAAACCGACTACAACCGCGAGAAGGCTCTCTTCGACAAAGGACTCGTCGCTGCCGACGAATACGACAAGATTGCGCAGGCTCTCAGACAGGCTCGCGAGGAGGTAGACGCAGCGCAGGACAACCTGGAGGTAGTGCGCGACGGCGTATCGAAGTCGAACGCTTCGGCTTCTTCTACGCTCATACGCTCCACAATCACGGGTCTGATACTCGACATACCGGTGAAGGTGGGCAACTCCGTCATTCTTGCCAACACCTTCAACGACGGAACCACAATAGCTACCGTCGCAAACATGAACGACCTCATCTTCCGCGGCAATATCGACGAGACTGAGGTGGGTCGTCTCTCCGCCGGAATGAACATGAAGATTACGATAGGCGCGCTGCAGGATCTGAAGTTCGACGCCCGTCTGGAGTACATCTCGCCGAAAGCGACGGAGCAGAACGGCGCCAACCAGTTTGAGATAAAGGCAGCCGTGAATCTGCCGTCCTCGTCTGCGAACATACGCTCGGGCTACAGCGCCAACGCAGAGATAGTGCTGGCTGAAGCTAAGAACGTGCTGGCTGTACCCGAGAGCGCCATAGAGTTCGACGGCAACGACACGTACGTCTACGTGATAAAGGGCGAAGGCGACAAGCAGACATACGAGCGACGCAAGGTGCAGACCGGCATTTCGGACGGCATCAACATCGAGATTCGCAGCGGAGTGAAGCAGAACGAACGCGTGCGCGGACCGAAAAAGATGGTTGCCGACGACAAATAAGCAACAACTACAGATTACATCACGGTTAGCTTGCCGCAATCGGCGGCAGTTAACCGTACAACCTAAAACCTCTTACGTACTACAGAACGCAGTTTAATGCACAAACAGTTAGAGAGCATATAAAAACGAATATACTAATACATACTAATAACAAACCAATATGAACAAATTATTCTTTACAGCCCTTGCGCTGCTCGGCACTTGTACAGCCGTAGCAGCCGAAGACTACAAGGGCGAGACGCCGAAAAGCGGAGGCACCTACTGTCTCTACAATGTCGGCAAGAAACAGTTCCTCGGCACCGAAGACGGACGTCTTGTGCTTGGTGGCGAGAAGGTGAAGGTGACGCTCGAACAGATCGAGAGCGCAACCACTCCGGGATTCTACCGCATCATGTCGGGCGACACAGCGTGGGGAGCCGAACTTTGGGGTACGCCGTCTGCAAAGGGCGGCACGTTCAGCGAGTGGCGCATTGAACCGGTGGAGGGTTCTACCGAAGAATACGCCATTTCGAGCCGCAACACAGAGGCGAGTGCTTCGATGTATCTCTACCAGAACTCAGTCTACAACCGCATCGCCGCTATGCCGCAGATGCCGGGCAAGGAGTTTGAGGCTGCACAGTGGCTGCTCGTTGACGCCAACTCACCCGAGACTGCCATCGAAGGCGTGAAGACCGACGGCGTAGAGACCGAGCAGAAGCAGACTCATGCCAAGGGCGTGCACAACATCGGCGGTCAGCAGGTGCGCACAGACAGCAACACCGACGGATTGCAGGAGGGCATATACATCGTGAACGGCAAGAAAACGCTGCTGAAGAAGTAAGCTGTCACACATTATATATATAGTAGATATTACAACAAACCTAAAAACATTATGATAGCAAATATCAAACAGCGCCTCGTGCTCTTGCTTTCTCTTGTGTGCCTCCTCGCCGGCGGCACGCTCTCGGTGCAGGCACGCCAGTCGCTACTCACCAACTATACGCCTAACGGCGCGTCGTTCAAGTACGAGACGGCGATAAACTTCCAGAAGCAGAGTTTTAAGGCTGTGCTCGACCTCAGCACCTGCGACGACTCGAAAGCGAACGAGAACATCCTCTCTATCGGCGACGACCTGCAGGGCGCAAACGGATGGGGCGGCGTCAACGTCATCCATCTTTTCTACACAAAGAGCAGCAGCAACCTGCAGATCAATTGCTTCAACCCGAGCCAGACTCACCGCGAGGACATCTCGAACATCTCGGGCGAGACCACCATCGAGCTGAAGTCTGACGGTCTGTACATCAACGGCGTACAGCGTTGCGACGCTTCTGCTGTGAGCAACATCCTCGCGATGTCGTCTATTCTCTACGGAAGCACGCAGGGTAACACTCGCTCTTGGGCTACGTACAAGGAGATTTCGCTCGAAGACGTAACCGGCGGATCTACCGGCGAAACCGGTGGCGGCGGAACGGGAACTGCAGAGCGCAAGTTCGACGCTTCGTGGATTCAGAACCAGCAGAAGGTGGGCGACTACAAGGAGGATGCTCACGCTACGTTCATTCCCTACGCATCGGTAGAGGCTATGAAGAGCGACGCTGCGTTCAACGAGCCGTGGCTCACTCCGCAGAACGCCGAGACACAGCTGCTCAACGGCGAGTGGAAGTTCAAGTTCGTACCCGGAACACAGAACGGTCCTGGCGAAAGCGAGTTCTTCGCTGCCGACTATGACGACTCGGCATGGGACAACATCCGCGTGCCGCTCTCTTGGGAGATGGCAGGCTACGGCAAACCGGTATATACCAACGTGGGCTACCCGTTCCAGAACAATCCGCCTAACGCCAATGTGGGCTACACCTACTACGGCGTGGAGGATCACAACGCAATAGGCTTCTACCGCCGCTCGTTCAGCGTGCCCGAATCGTGGAACGGCAAGCGTCTCTTCGTCCACTTCGACGGCGTGTACAGCGCTGCCGTGGTATGGGTAAACGGCAAGTACGTAGGCTACTCGCAAGACTCTAACACCGACGCCGAGTTCGACATCACCGACTTCGCCAAGGTGGGCGACAACCAGCTTTCGGTGCGCGTCTACCGCTGGTGCGACGGCTCTTATCTCGAAGGTCAGGACATGTGGCACCTCTCGGGCATTCACCGCGACGTCTATCTCGTGGCTACGCCGAAGGTGTTCGTTGCCGACCATTATATCACAGCGCCCAACCTCAGCGAGGACGCTACGAGCGGCACACTGAAGGTGGCACTGAAGGTGGACAACCGCGACGGCGTGGAGGCTGCGAAGAAGTTCCTCGTCGAACTGCTCGACCATGAGGGCAAGACCGTTGGCTCGGCTACAGCCGAATACAGCGGCACAGACACCAAGACCGTCGACGCTACTATCAGCCAGCTCAGCGGTCTGCACGCATGGAGCGCCGAAGACCCGTATCTCTACAGCGTTGTCGTTAAGCAGCAGACTGCCGACGGTGCCGACGAGATGGTGTTCTCTACGAAATACGGCTTCCGCAACATCAAGCATAACGGCAACCTCGTATACATCAACGGCAAGCGCGTGTTCTTCAAGGGTGTGAACACTCAGGACGCTCACCCCGAATACGGACGCGCAATCGACATGGAGACCATGCTGCGCGACGTGGAGATGATGAAGCAGGCTAACGTGAACACGGTGCGCACCTCGCACTATCCGCGCCAGCCGAAGATGTACGCCATGTTCGACGCTTACGGTATGTACACTATGGACGAGGCTAACGTGGAGTGCCACTTCAACCAGGGCCTCGCCTCTAACTCTACATGGCGCACAGCCATCGACGACCGCGAGGTGCGCATGGTGATGCGCGACCGCAACCACCCGAGCGTTATCTTCTGGTCGCTCGGCAACGAGTCGGGCGGCGCAAGCAACTTCGCTTCGAGCGTCAGCAAGATTCGCCAGCTCGACGACCGCCTCATCCACTACGAGGGCAACATGAGCTACTCTGACCTCGGCTCTTCAATGTATCCTACAGTGAGCAGCGTGAGCGGCAGCAGCAACGGATATGCCGGCAAGCCTTACTTCATCTGCGAGTATGCACACGCAATGGGTCAGGCTGTGGGCAACCTGCAGGAGTACTGGGACGTTATCGAGGCAAGCAACGGCATCCTCGGCGGCTGCATCTGGGACTGGGTTGACCAGAGCTTCTATGACCCCGCACGACTCGTGAATGGCGAGCGCAAGAGCGAGAACGGCTTCAACTACTGGGTTTCGGGCTACGACTACAACTCTACCGGCGGCGTGGGCGTCGGCTTCCAGGGCAACTTCGTGAACAACGGACTCATCACGCCCGACCGCGCATGGACGGGCAAGCTCACTGAGGTGAAGCGCGTATATCAGAACGCTGCGTTCACAGATTTCAACGACGGCAAGCTCACGCTGAAGAACAAGAACTCGTTTGTCAGTCTCGATGGCTACGACCTCGTTTACCAGGTGCTGCGCGACGGACGCGTCGTTGAGGAGGGCACGGCTGACATGCCTGCCATAGCTGCCGGCAAGGAGGCTAAGGTTGCTATACCGTACACCACAACCGTCGGCGACGACGCCGAGTATCTGCTCAACGTATCGCTGCGCCTGAAGGAGGCAACGATGTGGGCTGAAGAGGGCTACGCCGTGGCAGAACAGCAGTTCGAGATTGGCAAGCGCCCGGCGCTCGCCGCTCACAACGCCGACATGAACAGCTGCTCGGCACTCACCGTAGAGGGTCAGACCGTCAAAGGCAAGACAGCCGACGGCGAGTTTGCTATCAGCTTCAACAACGGCAAGATGCAGACATGGACATACAACGGCAAGGCGCTCATCGCCGAGGGTCCCGACTTCAACAGCTACCGCAAGGTGGACAACGACCGCAACTTCCGCCCGACGTTCAGCAACTCTGCCAGCGTCAGCGTGACGGGCGCACTCGCCAAGAGCGGCGACAACGCTACGATGTCTGTTAAGGGCAGAGCCAACGCCTGCCAGTACACCATCGACTACACGTTCTATCCCGACGGCGTGGTTGACATGAAGGTGACATTCACACCGAGCGCTTCGCTCGCACGCATGGGTCTCGGCATGCAGTTCGCTGCAGGCTTCGAGGACGTAGAATACTACGCACGCGGACCGTGGTCTAACTACGCCGACCGCAAGACCGGCTCTATGATCGGACGCTATCAGACCACCGTCGACGACATGGTAGACGAAATGCTCCACCCGCAGACCTACGGCGACCACCAGGATATGCGCTCGCTCACGCTGCGCAACAACAGCGTGCCCGGTCAGCCGCTCTCGCTGAACATCGAGGCAAAGGGTCAGGCAGCCTTCTCGCTCGGCCACTACGACGAGACACGCTGGTGCACATGGGGCGACTCGATGTGGAACTCGCAGCTCCACTGGTACGACCTCACACGCGATCCGCAGATATACGCCCACTTCGACTACGCACAGCGCGGTCTGGGCAACAACTCTTGCGGCGGCGACGGTTGCCTCTCGCAGTACGAGGTGCCGTCATGGGGCGACTACTCGTACACCCTGCGCTTCACACCTGGCAAATAACAATTCAGGCAAATAACCCTTAGGAGGCTACGACATTCTTGCCGTAGCCTTTTTTTAGTAGCGGAGGTCTCCGGCCTCCGCAGCAGGCAGCGTTGACGTTACTATAAGACTTACCATAAGACATAGTGCGGCGGAGGTCTCCGCAGAAAGCTGCGTTAGACTTGGTGCGGCGGAGGCCGGAGACCTCCGCTACTACCCCTATTTACGATTTCAAACAAAAACAGCCATAAAACTTACACTTCAAAACCATAACAAACCGAATGAAAAACAATTTTTTGATGTGTTCGAACACATAATATTTGACATATATCAATAAAACCGCAACTTTCATGACATTTACATTAAAAACATTTGTCATCTTCAGAATTGTGCGTACCTTTGCATTGTCAAAAGGTTAATAGATTGTTTAGGTTAGTAGTAATAGATTTAGGTTTTTAGTTATTAGGTTTAAGGTAAATTGTTTAACAGGTAGCTATGAAGGATCGTGAGACTCTTCATTAATTACGAAAAAGGATTTTTAGTTAAACATAGGTTTACGGCGCTGCTCGATGAGAGTAGCGCCGTAATTCTTTTATATACCTAAGAGTAGCGCCGCATTTCTTTTAGTTACCTCAATCTGGGCATACGATTACAGCAGCGATGTAACACCATTACACCACTGCGGTAACACCCGTTTTGCACCGCGGTAAACGTCCTACCGTGGGAGATTAACACTTTTGCAAATAAATACAAAAACAAGGATAGAGTTCATATATATTTTATATATTTGCATTCACAAGAATTTAGCACATAAATAAGTAATAACGAACACAACCTATGCCAGTAAACAAAAACGCAATGACACGATATAAGATACTGGACGAATTACTCAGCAACCAGTATCACAACTATTCGCTCGATGACTTAACAGAAGAAGTTAACAAGCGATTAACCGAATTGTACCCTGATTCAAATGGTATCGGACGCCGTACTATAGAGAAAGACATATACTATCTAGAGTATGAAGGACCATTTTTAGTGGAAATAGAACGTTATACAGCTCCAGGATATAATAGAGATAAACAAAAATCATACAGCAAGCGATGCCTAAGATACTCTAAACCTTCATTCTCAATATTCAAGAAAGATTTAAGTAATGACGAAGAGTATCTGTTGAAAGAAGCACTTTCATTGCTGGGACAATTTGAAGGACTTCCAAACTTGGGTGCGCTGGAAGGATTGCGTCTTGGACTTGGAGGTAAGCGAAGCGAAAGGAGGATAATATCCTTAATGAAGAACCCACTGGAGAATTCGAGTATACTTGGCGAACTATTCACTGCTATATCACAAAAACAGGTTATAGAACTACACTACCATAAATTCTCTACTCCCCAAAATGAATTGACCATCAATGTGCATCCATACCTTCTTAAAGAATACAACCGCCGTTGGTTTCTTTTTGCTGCATCAGAATCAGAAGAGAGCATACTTTGCTTCGGACTTGAAAGGATTGACAAAATAGCAGCATTGCCTTCTCATAAATACATTGAATATGAAGGAGACATAAATGAGATTTTTGAAGACTTCATAGGCGTCACTCTAAACAAACAAAGTCCGATGTATAATATACTCTTTTGGGTGAGCGATGTTTCCAAAGACTATGTTTTAACAAAGCCTATTCACGAATCACAGCAAAGCATAAACGAAAAAGACGAAGCTGAGCTAAGGTTACAATACCCGACACTTGTTAACGGAAAATTCTTTCGTATAGAATGCAAGGAGAACTACGAATTGATTCGCGAACTGACAAGTTTCGGTCAAGAACTTGTTGTGCTCTCGCCAACATATATACAAAGAAAGATCATTGATTGGATAGATAATTTGCAAAAAAAATACAGTTCTTTAAATTTACGAACATAGAATTCGTTGTCAGATATTAATTTTGCACTGTCAAATAAAACGAACAGAGTAAACAACTCTTTAAGTGAAACTTAAAAGAAAGCAATATGGATATGGAGAAACTTCACGAGTTTGCAAACATCCTTACCCGAAAGGAAGAAGATTTCGAGACTAAAGTCGAACAAGCAGCTAACGCATTTTCTGAAATGGACGAAAAGTTTGAGACCAAAATTGAGCAAGCTGCTAATGCTTTCTCTAAAATGGATGAAAATTTAGAGACTAAAAATGAACAAGCTGCTAACGCCTTCTTTGAAATGGGCGAAAAGTTAGGAAATAAAATTGAGCCAGCTGCTAACGCCTTCTCTAAAATGGATGAAAATTTAGAGACTAAAAATGAACAAGCTGCTAACGCCTTCTCTGAAATGGACGAAAAGTTAGGAAATAAAATTAAGCCAGCTGCTAACGCCTTCTCTAAAAAAGAATAGTGTTAATCAATATTGACAACTATTCACAACAATTCGAGAAAATGTAGCCACGCAATAACTTTACATTGCTGTCATAAAAGTCAAACAAAAAAAGAAACGACATGCGTACACAAAAGTACATACAGGTAGAGGCCATTGTTGCCAAGTATAAGGATCTCGCTTCTAAAGCTGTAAAGATAGAAACGAAAGAAGATGAATTCATGGAATTCTACGTACCTTCAGACTTTCTTCGTGTTCTATTTGTTCCACAACTCATTGGTTACATTTACCAGCTGTATGCTGGCGAACATGCCATTGAAGAGGTGGTGAAAAACTACAAGATATATACGCAGTACTACGTAAAAGGATTGCTAAGCGAAGAAGAAGAAGCCTTCCTTGTAGAGAACTTCGATGTTTTCCTCGACTACATTTTTAGAAAAGATGAATATCCTACTAATGTGTTCGATGAGTTCTCAACTCCAAGCGAATGGAGCAGCCTCGTACCATATCTCTTTGAGAGCTGCCCTAGAAAGATATTCATTCCAAATTCCGATAAAGGAAATGAATTCATCGGATTGGCAAACTGCGAGCCTGTCGTTGAATCAGGATTTGCAAATGCAGCTATGCGCGCTCAGGCATGCGGAATGAACATAAAGAAATACGAGAACTGTAAATCCAACGAGAGTCTATGGTCAGACTTGGATGACAATTCATTTGATGCTACCATTGTTGGGCTATCGATAAGCGATTACTCTGTTGAAGAAGTATTCGATGCTTGCTTTCGTATTCTCAAGGATGGTGGTGAAATGCTAGTGTCATTGCCAAGAGAAGCTGTGCTTGGCAAGGAAAACGGCTTTTTGGTTAAGTATGTCAGTGAAAAAAGAATGCTACAAGCTGCCATAGAACTTCCATCAGGCAACATACTGTTCCATTTTGTTAAGAAACCGCATGACACATTCGTAATGTGTGATGCAACAGCTCTTGCACAAAAAAGCGACAAAAGTGTTATCGATATAGCAGCCTTTCAAAAGGAAGTTGAAATGGCAAATATGCCTGAACGTGAAGAACATCCAGTTGTTCGCCGTTATTCATATGGAGATTTGAATAGTAAGGCTCTGTTGCCATCATATTACCTGCACTTTCCAACAAGTGGCACACCAATAAGCCAAATAGCTCAACTATGTTCTGAAATGTTTTTCTCTGACGAATGCTCAAAGGATGAAAAAGTTGTTACAGTAAACGAGCTGTCAAAAGTATTCTCAAAAGGAGAGTTTCATGTAGACATGTTACAACCTCTGAAGACAGATCGCATGAGAAGATATTATCGTGTTGAAGGACCAGCTGTGATTGTTGCAGTATCAGAAAAGGAGATTGCAATTGGCTATACGAATGAAAAGGAATCATTTCTTGTCCCTAAAAATCTGTATGCCCTGAAGCCATTGGCAAAGCTAGATGTAAGATTTCTAGCATGTCAAATGTTAAGCTCCACCATACAAGAACAAGTTATCAAACTTGTTTATGGCAAAGGTCATAATGCAACCCTTGCTAAGTATTGGTCAGAATTGGTACGTATTGCAACTCCTTCAATAGAAGAGCAGCAAAAATACATACAAGATGTCGTCCTTAAAGACTATGCTATACAGGAAGAATATGTTGCCATGCGCGAAAAGGGATTTAAACATTCCATTCGTTTGAGAAAGCATGCCCTTTCGCAAAATATTTCAGCCTTTGACAGTCTATTTAAATCGCTGGAATATTGTATACAAGAACACAATGGACGCATTGACACAAAATACCAATTATCTCCTATAAGTCCTATGACTGTAGGTGAAGCAATGACTATTTTGCGTTCAAAGTTGACAATCATTTGTGAACGTATAGCCAAAATGACAGACGATAAGGATTGGGGAAAATGTGAAGCTATCGAGCCACAGAGTTTCATAGAAGAATACGAACATGAACATCGTAATTCTAATTTCACATTCGAGCACCAATGGGAAGGATACGAGAGTAACATCTTCAGTAAAGACGTCTTTGATAAGAATACGGGCAAACTACTCTTTCACAAAGGAGAGTCAACGAACATGGCATGGTTTCCCAAACGAGCATTGCAACAAGTGTTAGACAATATTGTTTCCAATGCTTGCGAACATGGATTCACAGACAAGAGTCGTAAAGACTATGTAATCCAAACAGGTTGGGCTACTGATGGTCTTAACATGATCATTCATGTATCCAATAACGGAAAGCCTATGCCTGCAGATCTTGATTCAGAGTTAGTCCTGGAATACGGATATTCATCTGCACTGAATCAAAAAGGCCATGGTGGTATTGGTGGTGGTGAGATTGCAGAAATAATGCATAAATTTGGCGGAGACGTGGAAGTCATTTCCTCTCCTAACAACAAACTTACCGTTTCGTATCTGTTGAAGATGCCTTTAGCGAGCATTTACTAATTTTTTAATTTGAGGCAGACAGCAAATAGTCTGCCTCAAAAAGCTAAAAATATGAATACAAATCTTATACAAGTTCTTTGGGTTGAAGACGATCCAGACAACATTCAAATCTACCCTATCGAAGCTTCAAGATATGGTTTACAATTAGTGCCATTTAGTTGTTGGGAGGAAGCAGAAAATGCGCTTATTTCAGATTTTAAGCGATGGTCAGCAATTATCTTGGATGCAAAGTGTAAATACAAGAAAGACGATCATGACAATGCGCCACGATTCCTTACACATGCACTTTCGGCTATCACAAGAATCTGCTCTGAACAAAAACGAGTCATCCCTTGGTACATTCTCTCTGGAGGTAGTGAAGAAGAGCTAAATGACTTAATCATAGATAGTCGTGAAGAATGGGATGGCGACTGGAGGCAAAGGAAATACTATAGCAAAGCAACAGACAGAGATATACTTTTCCACCGCATACCATACAAGGTTAAACTCTCACCAGAGATGCAAATTCGCCTCATTTATTATCCAGATGTGTTTAAAGCCATTGGAAAAATTGGTATAGACAAAGACATTGAAGTATATTTGGAAGAACTGTTACTACCGATACATACCATAAACTATTCGGGTAAGGAATATAACAACTTAATGACAAATATTCGCAAATGCATTGAACTAATATTCCAATCCATGGCAGAAAAAGGCATTCTACCCAACAAGAAGGATGCGCTTCACGAAATACTTATTGACAGAAGAGGAGGTATTAACACAACATGGTGTAGCATGATTCTCGCTGGAAAGGAAGTAAAAATAGGCGAAAAAATTGCTATTACAAGCAAAAACATTCTTCCTAACGTACTTAAGGATAGTTTTCAACAGTTAATAGAAATATCTGCTGCTTATGAACATGCTGCCAATAAAAATGCAGACGAGCAACAATTAGCAAATTCGCGCCAAACAGATACATTCCTTAAAAGCATAGGGTATGCTCCGTATCTCCTGCGTAGTATGGTAATGGAACTTTGCAATATCATCCTTTGGTATGCTAGTTATCTAGAAGGTCACGATGACAAAGAACTGAACGCTTTGTATTGGAACGTTGAATTATAACGTATTGGCAGAAAAGAGTACCATACAAATCAAGTAAACTTGGATATTTTTTCTATAAGCATTTTTATTTTGTATGTGTAGCGGAGGTTTTTCAATAAAAGCCTACGCTACACATAATCAGCGCACAACTACCTTGACAACTTTCATGACATAGACACTGGCAGACAGGAAGATACGCTTTTCTACGCCAGACGCTACGCTCTCGCAGCTGATCATTCTGCCGTAGATACTGAAGACGGCAAACTGCTCATACTTGTCGGAGCAAACGACAAATCCACCGATGCCACCAAAAGCGGTGAAGCCAGCGGTCGCTTCGTGGCTATCCAAACCGGCAATCTTGTCTGCAACATTAAGGAACTGAATTTTAGCCGAAACGGAAAGAGCCTTACTCTCATCTTCAAGTAAGACCGAATTAAACAGGTAGCTGTCCATAGAAACCAAACCAAACGGATTTAACCGAATCCACGTATTTGGAATCAATACTAATCTGCATTGCATTGAATTCTACTTCTTCAAGAGTAAGCTTCTGCTCAAGATAGAAGGTACTTTATCGCTAGTCACCTCGAACGACGTATAGTCTCTGCTGATAAAGCTTTCATCAGCCAAATCGGGATTGGTACATGATATATTAAAATTCACCTTACCAACGCCACCCATGTTTTAGAAAGCATTGCGTACCATGGCAAAGTCGTCGTTAACTTAGAAAATCTGAAAAAATTTTCGCAAACGTAAGAGTTTTTGAAATCGTTTGGAGTAACATTGTTTCTACGCCGACAACACCAAATAAGGTTGGGGATAAACCGACAGCCAGTTTCAGAGCCGAAGTCACACCGTTTCCGTCCTTATCATTAAGATAGAAATAGAAGTACGAACGATCGTCAATGGAATAATAATGTTTAAAAGGGTCGAACATTAGTTAATATCTATTACCCAAATTTAGACATAATATCAATACAACAAGGCAGATTAACTAAAAAGAAAGTTGGCTCTTATATTTCTAACCATATAGTCACATCTAAACGCTGTAGGTAAGCATAACAATGCAAGCGGATTTATACAACGCCGTTTTTACCACTTACTCACAACAAAGACCACTTACAATAACATTTTATAAGTTTAGAACACTAACAATAAAGCTAACAAGCGTTTTAAAATTACAAACGCCAAAATTAAACTATATTTTAACCAGAATATCCCATTTGGAGTATTTGTTTGTTAATAATACT
>UMHE01066829.1_pt1 | contig 21776 bp, 16 predicted proteins | sample 1965451 | NCBI WGS metagenome assembly UMHE01 (sample SAMEA4836090, study PRJEB28245) | human gut metagenome | biome: gut microbiome; material: fecal sample | place: Denmark | collected 2008 | reverse complement strand
CGGACACGCCGGGGCCCCAGCCGAGGCAGGGGGCAAAGGCATCGTCCGGGTCAGAGAGGGAGAACAGGGAGTTCTCGTCTGCGTCCAGCGGGCCCACCTTTCCGGTGTCGGCGGTCACGGTGGAAGAGGGGATGCTCTCGCTTGCAGAAGCGGAAGAGCTGGAAGCGGCAGTGCTGCCGGAAGAGGTGCTGCAGCCTGCCAGCACGCCGCACAGCAGGGCGGCGCAGACCAGCAGGGAAAGAATACGCTTGCGAATCATAGGAAAGCCTCCTTTTATCGTGTTCCGGCCCATCTGCCGGAGAAACTGCTCTGGTACATTTCTAGTATACTGTTCTGCCAGGCTGTTGTCAATCGGCGTGCGCAGGACGATTTTTCACCCCGGCTGTGCAAACTATACAAACTTTTGTCGTTTTTTTCTCAGTCGGGCGGGATTGACATTTTTTGCGCTGGCGCGTATAATTCTGCCATGGTCAAACTGGGGGAAATGAGTGAAGAACCGGAAAAAGGGGGAGAAACGGATGCAGAAATTTCTGCGGCGGCTGGAACGCTTTTCACAGTCGCTGCTGTCGCCGCTGTCTTATCTTTCGGCGGCGGGCCTGCTGCTGGTGCTGGGGGCGCTGCTCACCAGCAAGCCCTTGTGTCAGGCGCTGCCGGTGCTGCAGTGGGCTCCGCTGCAGCTGGTGGGTCAGCTGCTCTATAACGGGATGATGGTGCTCATCAACAACCTCAGCGTCATTCTCTGCGTGGGGGTGGCTGCCGTGCGCGCCAAAACCGAAAAGCAGGATGCCGCCCTGCTGGCACTGATGGCCTATCTGGTGTTCCTCACAGCCAACCACACCGCGCTGGAAGCGCTGGGACTGCTTGCCCAGCCGAACGGGATGACCGGCCTTGCGGGCACGGGCCAGACCACCATTCTGGGCATTCAGGTGGTGGACACCGGCGTGGCAAGCGGCATCGTGCTGGGCTTTGCGGCGGCGTGGCTCTTCAACCGCACCTGCGAAAAGCAGTTTTATGGCATGATCACCCAGCTCTATTCGGGCCTGCGGTGGTCGTTTTTGTGGCTGTCGGCGCTGGCGGTGGCACTGGGGCTGGGGTTCTGCTTTGTCTGCCCGCCGCTGCAGCGGGCGGTCAGCGCCCTCACGGGCTGGATCGCGGCTTCAGGGAACGCGGGTGTGTTCCTTTACGGCTTTCTGGAACGGCTGCTCATCCCCACCGGCCTGCATCACCTCATCTATATGCCCTTCCAGTTCTCTTCGCTGGGCGGCAGCCTGACCGTAGGCTCTGTGACCTACACAGGTGCTTACGCCGTCTGCATGACCGAGTACACCATGGGCCTGCCCCTCTCAGACGGCATCGTCTGGATGTACACCGGCTTCACCAAGACCTTTGGCTATCTGGGCATTGCAGCGGCCTTCATCTTCACGGCCCGCAAAGAGAACCGTGCCCGTACCGCCGCCGCTATGATTCCGCTGGCGGTCACGGCCTCGGTGGCCTCCATCACCGAGCCCATTGATTTTCTGTTCTGCTTCGTTTCGCCCCTGCTCTGGGTGGCCCATGCGGTCATTACGGGCAGCTTTATGGTGCTGCTCCATGTCCTGCATGTCCGGGCCTTTACCTCCAACCTGCTGGGGTCGCTGGTGTTCAACCTGAGCGCCGGGGAGCAGCTGCAGAACATGCCGCTGCTCTATCTGCTGGGCTTTGCGGAGATCCTGACCTACTTTGCCGCGTTCAGCATCCTCATCAAGGCAAAGGATCTGCCCACCCCGGGCCGGGAAGCTGCCCTTTCCGCAGACCAGTCCCCGTACACCGACCCGCAGGAGGTGTGCCGGTTCATTGCCGCGCTGGGTGGGCCGGAGAACATCGCCCAGCTGGGAAACTGCTTCACCCGCCTCCGGCTCACGGTGCGGGATGCCTCGCTGCTGGATATGGGGGCTCTGCTCTCTCTGCCCCATAAAGGTCTTGTGGTGCAGGGCACCCGGGTCCAGCTGGTCTGCGGCCTGCACGCCGCCCAGCTCCGCCATGCGCTTGAACAGCAGCTTGCCGAGATGGCCCCGGTGTGATTGCATTTTGATAAGAGAAACGGTATAATTGTGGCGAAACCTCTCAGTTGTCTGCGGCGACAGCTCCTCTAACAGGGGAGCCAAGAAAGGCCCCTGCCTCTCCTATTAGAAGAGGTGGCATTGCGAAGCAATGACGGAGAGGTTTAGCAATGGATAACCTGAAAATAAAGGAGAACATAAAATGCAGAATAACACCTTTTCCGTCGAAGGTCTCTTCGATTTCCTGAACGCCGGTGTCAGCGCCTTCCACTCCACGGCTGCGGCTGTGAAGATCCTGGAGGAGAACGGCTACCAGAACTGCCCCGAGAGCGCAGCCTGGGAGCTGGTGCCCGGCGGCAGATATTACACCACCCGCAACGGCTCTGCCGTGCTGGCATGGCGGATGCCCAAGGGCGAGCTGACCGGCTGGCATGTTACCGCCAGCCACAGCGATTCTCCCACCTGGCGCATCAAGCAGCTGGACGGCGGCAAGGACAATGTCTTTGCCAAGGCGGAGACCGAGGGCTACGGCGGCATGATCATGCCCACCTGGCTGGACCGTCCCCTGAGCGTGGCGGGCCGCATTCTGGTCCGCACGGAGAACGGCATCCGGAGCCTGCTGGTCCACCCCGACCGGGCGCTGGCTGTCATCCCCAACCTCTGCATCCACTTCAACCATGACCTGAACAACGGCATGAAGTACAACCCTCAGGTGGATCTGCAGCCCATTTTTGGTGAGGCAGGCTCCACCCTGCGGGATGCTCTGGCTGAGGAGGCCGGGGTCAAGGCTGAGGACGTCGTGGACGCTGACTTGGTGCTCTGCACCCGCGAAAAGGCCGAGCGCGTGGGCCTGAAGGGCGAATACTTCATGTCCGGCCGCATCGATGACCTGGAATGCGCCTACACCACCCTGTGGGGCTTCCTGCAGGGCCGCGGCGAGGAGGAAGGCCGCGGCGATATGTGGGTCATGTTCGACAACGAGGAGGTGGGCTCCTCCAGCCGGCAGGGTGCGCAGGGCACCCTGATGGCCAATGTGCTGGCCCGCATTGAGGAAAAGCTGGGGGTCACCCGGGAGCAGAGCATCCGTGCCTGCACCAACAGCCTGCTGTTGAGCGCCGACAATGGCCACGCCACCCACCCCAACCACCCCGAAAAGAGCGATCCCGCCAACGTGGCGGTCATGGGCGGCGGTGTGCTGCTGAAGTACAATGCCCGCCAGACCTACACCACCAGCGGCTTTACCGGCGCTGCCTTTGCCGAGATCTGCAAAAAGGCCGGTGTGCCGGTGCAGGTGGCCGCAAACCGCGCGGATGTTCCCGGCGGCTCCACGCTGGGCAACCTGCTGGGCCACCAGATCCTGATCCCCATGGTGGATATCGGTCTGGCACAGCTGGCCATGCATTCCGCAATGGAGACCGCCAGCTGCAAGGATGCCGAGTACATGGCAAAGGCCGTGGCCGAGTTCTATAACACGCCCATCTCCCAGCCTGTGGACGGCGAGTGGAAGCTGGGCCTGTGAGCGCTGTGACCGGGCGCTTTGCCCCCAGCCCCAGCGGGCGGCTGCATCTGGGCAATCTGGCCTGCAGCCTGCTGGCCTGGCTCAGCGCCAGAAGTCGGGGCGGGCGCATCGTTCTGCGCATTGAGGATCTGGATGCCGAGCGCTGCCCCCGCAAATATGCCGACGCACTGGAAGAGGACCTGCGCTGGCTGGGCCTTGTCTGGGACGAGGGCGGCAGCAGCGGCGGCCCCAACGGCCCCTATTACCAGAGCGAGTGCGCTGACATCTACACCGAGAGCTATAACAAACTGGAAGCACAGGGCCTTGTTTACCCCTGTTTCTGCTCCCGTGCCCAGCTCCATGCCGCCAGCGCACCCCACACCTCCGACGGCAATGTGATCTATCCCGGCACCTGCCGGGGGCTGACGGCGGAGCAGATTGCCGAAAAGTGCAAAAAGAAAGCCCCGGCCTACCGTCTCATGGTGCCCGATGAGGACATCACCTTCACCGATGGCTGTATGGGTCCCCACACCGAGAACCTGCTCCGCGACTGCGGGGATTTTTACCTCCGCCGCGCCGATGGCGTGTTTGCCTACCAGCTGGCTGTGGTGGTGGACGATGCCCGCATGGGCGTGACGGAGGTGGTGCGGGGCGCGGACCTGCTCTCTTCCACCGCACGGCAGCTTTATCTTTACCGTCTGCTGGGCCTGCCCGCCCCAAAGTTTGCTCATTGCCCGCTCCTGCTGGCTCCCGATGGCCGCCGCCTGTCCAAACGGGACGGGGACCAGAGCCTGGAAAACCTGCGGGCAAAGTATACGGCGGAAGAGATCGTGGGCAGGCTTGCCTTTGCCTATGGTCTCCAACCTGAACCGGCCCCCCGCACCCCGGAAAGCCTGCTCCCAGACTTTTCCTGGGACAAGGTGCCAAAGCAGGATATCTGCCTGCCGGAAAATCTGTTTTAAGCAAACCCACGATTTTTGCCATGCCTGTGCAAAGATCGTGGGTTTTTCTTTACAAAAAAACAATCTATGGTAGAATATAACTAGAGATTTTGCCGAAACAGAAAGGAGCCTGTTATGCGTAAAATGTTAAAAGCCTTGAGCCTGCCGATCTGTGCAATGCTTTTGTTCAGCGCATGTGCAAGCTCTTTGAATCTGGGACCGGGACCTTTCCGTTCGGAAATGCAGGATGTTTTCGTTCAGCAGACGACACTTGCGGTTCCGGCCAGTCACGCCGAGCATGGGGAGGATTATGTCATTGAGTGGCAGGACCCTGTGATGGAAAAGCACGTCCGGAAATGGCTTGACCGCCCGAAGGGAGATATCTATCACAGCGATGTCTGGGATTATCAGCGGGTCTCGATAAATTCCGGAACCGGCGTAGGGGATCTCATCGTCAAAGATGCACCGGATGGGGTGGACATTGGAAGAAACGTCAACAGCAATGAGCAGCTGGCAGCCTGCGCAGTCAGCGTAGAGGGAACGTATGATCCGGTGACCTCTCTGGCAGACCTGCGGCATTTTGACAGCTTGCAGGTATTGTCGGTCAATAATAGAAGGGGAGCCACACCCATTACAGATTTGACAGGTCTGGAAGAATGCAAAAATCTGATGCTTTTGAGTGTGCCCAGTGTGGAGAGCAGCGCATTCCCGACCTTTGCAAAGCTGGATTCCGTGGTAAAGCTGGAATATGGCAGTGACGGGATCCGGGCGGATTCCAATGTCTCCGACCTTTCGGCGCTGGCGCAGATGAAGTCGCTGAAGATGCTGCGGATCACCGGCAGTGAGGTCGATCTGGCCCAGCTGGCCGGAGCTGACTTGCGGGTCCTGAGACTGGACGTGACCCGGATCGGTTCGCTGGAACCGCTGAAGCAGATGGAAAATCTGAGCTTTCTGCAGCTGTACCATGGGCCGGAGATCGACAGCTTTGCCCCGCTGGCGGAGAGCAGTGTGCAGTATCTGAGTATGTCCCTCTCTCAGGGTGCACAGGAAACCTACAAAGACATGGATTATACTCCCCTGACCCAGATGCCGCAGCTGATCTGGCTGGATCTGACCAACAACATCACGTTTGATACGGAAACCTGCAAAAAACTGCTGGCAAACGATACGGCCCTGAAATATCTGAAAATTTCCTATACATCAGCGGCCAAAGATGCCGAAGAGCTGGATACAGCGCACCTGAAAGAGTTCACTGCTCCGGCTCCGTAATGCCCCAAAATGCAAAAACACCCATGCCAGCGCCGGCATGGGTGTTCTTCCGTACAGATTCAAAGCCGCTGCAAGGCTCTTGCGTCGCTGCGTTCCAGTGCGGTCATGCCGGTATCCAGCGCCATGGCCAGCAGGATGCCCAGCAATACATCAATGCAGCTGTGCTGCTTGAGCAGGACCGTGGACGCAATGATGGAAACGCAGAGCACAGCAGAAGCGGGCCGCATCCAGCGGCGGCCCGGCGTTTCAAAGATGCGGCTGCGGTAATAGGCCATCATCAGGGTGACGGAGTTGAACACATGGATGGAGGGGCAGACATTGAGGGGCGTGTCGGTGGCATAGAGCATCCGCACGGCCTGAGCAAAGATGTCACTGCCGTACACCCGGTAGGGCCGCAGGTCAAGGCCGGTGGGCAGGATGACATAGCAGGCCAGCGCAATGGTCATGCCCGCAAACAGGGGCAGGCAGAGCCGCCAGAAGTCGGCCCGGGGCGCTTTCCACAGCAGGTAGAACAGGGTGAACGGAATCCACAGGAACCACGCAAAGTAGGGCACGATGGCATATTTGCAAAAGGGAATCAGGTCGTCCAGATGGCAGTGCACCAGAACATCGGGCACGGCAATATGGACTTCGAGCCAATGGAACGCCGAAAGGTAAAACAGGAGATAAAACGCCATGAACGAAACGGGATGGCGGGAAAACCAGTTGCGCATGGAACACACTTCCTTTTCTGGAATGGGGGCCGCAGCCCCGCCTAAAGTTCTTTGCAGCGTATGATTATACCGCGCAAAGACGAAGAAAACAAGACAAAAAGCTGACAAAATCGTGAACACATCCGCACGGAATTTGGTATGCTTTGGGAAAGCGGATGCAGGGGAGAGAAGCTTCTGCCTATTGATACGAGACAGGATGCGGGTTTCCTGCACAAAAAAAGGCCCTCCCCGCCAAAACTGCAATGGCGGAGAGGGCCGGATATACGGAAACTCAGATCACCTTTTGTTCCATCCACCTGCCGCGGACAAAGCGGACGCAGAAGAACAGCGAGCGCATGGCCCAATCCAGGAACATGCCCATCCAGATGAACAGCAGGCCGCAGTGGAACTTGAGCACCATCAGGTAGCAGAAGGCCACCCGGAACACCCACATGGAGATGACGCTGACCGTCATGGTAAAGGCGGCATCTCCGGCGGCGCGCAGGATGTTGGGCAGGGTGAAGCTGGAGGGCCACAGGATCAGCGACACAACGTTGAACCAGACCATCAGCTCCAGTGCCATGCCGTAGGCCTCCGGCGAGAGGTTGAACCAGGAGAGCGCCAGCTTGTTCAGGAAGAACAGGCCGGAAAGGTTCATCACCCAGTCCCCGGCGTAGGCGGTCAGGAGCAGCAGGCGGGAATAGCGCTTGGCCTGCACCTTTTCCCCGGCACCCAGACACTGGCCCACAACGGTCAGTGCGCCGATGCCCACGGCGGAGGCGGGCACGTTCAGGAAGCTGGAGATGTTGCCTGCCACGGCGTTTGCGGCAATGGCGGCGGTGCCCAGCGTGCTGGTCAGGCTGGAGACCGACAGCTTGCCGATCTGGAACATGCCGTTCTCGATGCCGGCGGGAATGCCGACTTTCAGGATGCGCTTGATGAGGTCGAGGTCAGGCTTCAGGTCGGTGAGGTGGTCGATGCGCAGCGCACAGTCCGGCTTCTGCAGCAGGAACATCACGGTGAAGCAGGCGATCATCCGGCTCACGAGGCTGGCAGTGGCCGCACCCATCACGCCCATGCCGAACTCGTAGATCAGGATGGCGTTGCCGCCAATGTTCACCACGTTCATCACCAGGCTGGATAGCATACTGATCTTACTGTTGCCCTGGGCGCGGAACAGAGCCGCACCGGCGTTGTACACGCCAATAAAGGGATAGCTCAGGGCCGAGAGCAGGAAATAGGTCTCGGCGTAGCGCATCACATCCGCGTCAATGGAGCCGAAGATGCCCCGCAGGATGGCGTGCCGCCCTACCGCCACGATGACAGCGGTGACCACGCTGAGCGAGATCATAATGAACATGATCTGGGCGGCGCTGGCCTTGGCCCGTTTGGGCTCCCGGTGGCCGATGTACTGGCTGGCGACCACCGCGCCGCCGGTGGCCAGTGCGCTGAGCAGCTGGATCATCAGCACATTGAAGGAGTCCACCAGGCTCACGCCCGAAACGGCGGCTTCGCCCACCGAGGAGACCATCAGGGTGTCCGCCAGACCGATGGAGATGCTGAGGGCCTGCTCTGCCACCAGCGGCAGGAAAAGTGAAATGAGCTGTTGACGGTTGAACAGCGGTCTTGATGTGGTCGATGCGTCTGTCATGGTGTCCTCCCTTGGCGCGTGGATTCAAACACACCCATGATAGCGCGGAATGACGTGAAAATCAAGGCGTTGTATCCAACAAACCTGAAAATCAGGCAAACTCTTTGCTGGGGGTCAGGCTGGTGCCGTAATAAACGATGTAGTCGTAGGGGATCTGGGGGTTGTATGCGGCCAGATCGCCGTACTTGGCCAGAATGTCGTTCCGCAGGTTCTCCGGGGTGTAGGGCTGCCCGGCGGAAAGGGTGTCGGCGCAGACAGCGTTCCACATGCTCTCGGTAAAGGCGGCGCAGTTGAAGTAGGCCGACCAGTGGTCAGATTTGGCAAGGTTGCGGTTGACCACGTCCAGCTGGCCCTGATCCAGCGAGGTCTGGACAGCATAGATGTTCTGGTAGTAGGAATCGGCCAGATAGCGCTTGTAGTAGCCCTCCAGATTGTACCAGATGCCGGTGTGCTCCCAGCGGTTGCCGCGGGGGCTGAAGGTCATCTCGGTGTCGGGCGCGATCCGCAGGCCGCCCACCTCGATGTCGTGGTCCGAGACGTTCCGCACCGAGAGGAAGGAGTGGCCGCTGGAATTGATGGAGGCATCGCCCCGGTCCTCGGCCCGGGCGTAGATGCGCAGCAGGGCCACGGCACCCTCGGCGGGTTCTGCACCGTAGGCCTGCACGGCAGATCTATGGTCGGCCTGTTCAAAATCGTAGGGGCCGCCGGTGCTGGTGGTGAAACCGACGATGTTGCGGATCTGATCCTCAAGGGGGCTTACGTCGGTGATGACACGTTCGTCCTGGGGGGCGGGCGTGGCGGCGGGAGCCTCGGCCAGCGCGGCGGTGCTGCCGAATACGCACAGGGCCAGTGTCAGGCAGAGGGAAAGGGCGCGGAACAGCTTTTTCATGGGGTGACCTCCAAAGAGAAAAAATTCAGGTCAAGGATAGACGATTTTTGGGACGCTGTCAAGAAAAAGATGTCTGCCGCCTTTACCCCCGGTGCCGGTTGTGTTAAAATGGAACTGGCAGCCGTGCCCGGTGGTTTGGGGTATGGGGCCGATCGGAAGGTAAATGAATCTGACCCAGAGAGGGGAACAACCTATGCCAAAAGAAGCACACAAGGTCGTGGTCATCGGGCACCGCAACCCCGATACCGATTCCATCTGCTCCGCCATTGCCTATGCGGAGCTCAAAAACCGCACCAGCACGCTGGTCTGCGAGCCGCGCCGTGCCGGTAAAATGAATCAGGAGACCGAGTTCGTCCTGAAAAAGTTTGGTGTCACGCCGCCCCGGATGTGCACCGACGTGAACCCCAAGATCCGGGACGTGGATTACCGCGAGATGCCGGGCATCCCGGGCTCCACCAGCCTGCGCCGCGCATGGAAGATCATGCGCGACCAGCAGATCGACACCCTGTCCATCACCAGCGCGGACAACGAGCTGGAGGGCATCATCACCGTGAAGGATCTTGCCACCGCCAACATGGACGTGTTCGATACCGCGGTGCTGGCCAAGAGCCGTACCTCTTATAAGAACATCCTTGAAACGCTGAACGGCACCATGGTGGTGGGCAATGCCGACGCGGTCTGCACCACCGGCCACATCAAGATCGGCACCGCCACCCCCGAGATGCTGGAAAGCAGCGTGGAAAAGGGGGATATCGTCATTCTGAGCAACCGGTACGAAAGCCAGCTCTGCGCCATTGAAAAGGAAGCCTCCCTGCTCATCATCTGCAATGGGGCCAAGGTGGGCCGCACCATCCAGCGCATTGCCGATGAGACCGGCGTTGCCATTATGACCACCCCCGTGGATACCTACGCGGCGGGCAAGCTCATCAGCCAGTGCGCCCCCATCTCCTATTATATGACCCGGGACAACATCCTCAAATTCACCCTCGTCACCCCCGTGGCCGATGTGCTGCGGGTGATGGCAAAGGTGCGCCACCGCTATTTCCCCATCCTTGATGAGGAAGGCAAATACTGCGGTATGGTCAGCCGCCGCAACGTCATTGCCCTGCGCAAGCGGCGCATCATTCTGGTGGACCACAACGAAGCCACCCAGGCCGTGGAGGGCTTTGATCAGGCCGAGATCCTGGAGATCATCGACCACCACCGCATCGGCAGTCTGGAGACCAGCGGCCCGGTCTATTTCCGCAACCAGCCCGTGGGCTGCACCGCCACCATCATCACCCAGATGTACGATGAAAACGGTGTGGACATCCCGCCCCAGATCGCGGGCCTGCTGCTGGCGGCCATCCTCTCGGATACGCTGGCCTTCCGCAGCCCCACCTGCACCCCCGTGGATGAAAACGCCGCCAAACGTCTGGCCAAGATCGCAGGCGTGGACATTGAAGAGTTTTCCACCGAAATGTTCGAGGCCGGTGAAAAACTGGACGGTAAGACCCCCGAAGAGGTCTTTTTGCAGGACTTCAAGGTGTTCATGTGCGGCGATATCCGCTTTGGCGTGGCGCAGGGCAGCTACATGACCCGCAAAAACCTGCAGGCCGCCCAGGCGCTGCTCCAGCCCTATCTGGAGGAGGCCCGCAACAAGCAGAACGTGGAGGACCTCTACATGCTGCTGACCGATGTGCCCAAGGAGGAGAGCGTGGTCATCTGCACCGGCCGCTACGCCGCCGAGGTGTTGAGCAACGGCTTTGAGAGCCGGCCCGCCGCCGACGGCAGCTGGACGCTGCCCGGCGTGGTCAGCCGCAAAAAGCAGTTCATCCCCGCCATGATGAGCGCCTATCAGGAGCTGTAACCCCCGATACAAAACACGAAGCCCCCGGAACCCTGCATGTTCCGGGGGCTGTTGTGTTTTGTAAGGGAGCGTCAGGCTGCGACTTTTAAGGGAGAGTTATCAGTCCAGATGGTGCCATCCAAAAGCTTTGTTACGGCCAGTGTGCCGTTCACGCTGACCCGCGCGGGGTCCAGCGCATAGAAATCGCTCTCCCGCAGGTTTTCGGGGTCTGCCGTGGGGGAGATGCCCACCACGCACACCCAGTGTCCGTAGGTGCTGCTGGTGGCGATGTGGGGGTAATTGACCTCTTTCCAGCCAGAGCCGGAGAGATGGTATTCATAGCTCGTCACGCGGTTGGTGTGCTTGGACACGCCGCTGACAGCGGTGTTTTTCAGATGTACGATGACGGGCCGCCCGGCCTGCAGCTCTTCATACAGGCGGGAAAGGCAGTTGGAAAGAGAGCCGCTGTAAGCGTAGTACCCGGCGGCAGACCATACCGCGCCGTTCGACCACATCCCGCTGCCTGAGCAGGGCTTGCCATCCAGAATGGTGCGGGCGTAGCGCAGGGCGTACCAGCTGCACCGGCCCGAGGTCTGGTTGCCGATGGAGACGATCTGCTGGCTGTCGAAGGACAGCAGCGTGATGCCGTTCACATCCTGCAATTGTGCCGCCGCAGCCTTTGGCGCGGCCAGAAAGCTCAGGCACAGCAGAACTGCTGCCATGAAAACGCGCACCGGAGCGCGCAGGGAACCATGCTGCATGGGGCAAACTCCTTTTCCTTGTTCAGGAACGGCACCCGGCGGTTCCCATTGCTTTAAGTTTAGCACCAAATCGTGGTAGAATTGTGTAAACGCCGGAAATATTTTCCGGTTTTTGCCCCGGGCATGGCAAAGGATCTTTGCGAAGATTCGTTCTGGAAAAAATAACAAAAGCAGGAGAAAATGTTTGGTGAAGCTGGCAATTGACAAAAGCGACAGTCGTTGGATAAAATAAAGTCAGAAGGGGCCCTGCTTCAAAATGGAAAGGCACCCTGCATATTATGAAAAACACAACAAAACGACTGGAGGTCCCGACATGAAAATGCTGAAAAAACTGGCCGCTTTGATTCTGGCGGCGACCATGGTACTTGTTCTGTTCACCGCCTGCGGCGGTGATGGCGGCAGCACCGGCACCAGAGAGCCGGAAAAAGAAGCAAAGGCGTTCGCAACTTTCTCCAAAAATGATCGGGTTGCAGCTGGAGTAAATGTCAACGATCCTCAGCTGCAGGCTGTGGCTGAGAAGTACTTGGACGAAGATCTGCGGGCAAAAGTCGATTTCTTTGGCGCATCGTTCTTTGGCAAGGTTCACGTGGATGGCGAGGAGGAACGGTATCTGACTGTCACCGTGACGGCGAAATACGAGTATGGTCCTCTTGTGAGTGGAATTCTGAGTACAATTGAAAAGGAACTCGGAAGGAAACTCCCCGGCACCAACATCAACGTAGATGGCAAGGGCAGCTGGACTAAGCTGGGTGTCGTGGTCAAGAGCGACAGCGGCCACAGCTATATGGCAGTGGCATTCCAGATCCTCAACCCCAAATACAACAAGTAATTTAAACCTGTCCTATCCCCGGAGCGTGGCTGAAAGGCCGCCCTCCGGGGCTTTTTGTATTTGTGGCAAAATCCTTCTGAATGTGGTACAATAAAAGATAGATTTTGTCGAAAGAAAGGAACCTTTGGATGCAGCTGTTTGAACTGGTCAGCCCGCGGCTGTTCCGCCCGCTGGCGGGGCCCAACCGGGCGTTTTATGCGGAGCTGCTGCTCCTGCTGTGGGAGGAGTGCCGCCACACGGCGGATTACTCCATCTCCCGGGCAGAAGCGGTGAGCCGGGCCGAGGATTACTTTGCGGCGCTGGCAAAGCCGCTGGCACTGGATGCCGATGACGCGGGCGACGAAGCCGAACAGCCCACCCGGGACCCCCATACCCTTGCGCTGGGCTTTCTGCTCCGCCTGCGCCGCACCGGCTGGCTGGAAGAGCAGCCCGGCAGCTATGAGGAAGAGCCTGCCCTTGCCTTTGTGCCCGAGGTGGCTCCTCTGCTGGAAGCGCTGGAAGAGATCCTGAACCCGCGTGTTGTCACCTACACCGGCAAGCTGTACAAGGCCTGGCAGCTGCTGCAGAACATTGGGGAGGAAAAGAGTCCCTATGAGAATGTTCTGCGGGAGGTGGCCTCTGATCTGGAAGCACTGAACAAGTCCCTGCGGGCGCTGAACGCATCCATCGGGCATTATATCGACCGGCTTACCCGCAACCGCACCCCGCAGGAGGTGCTGGAGCTCTTCGACCAGTACGAGGAAAAGGTGGTGGCCGCCGCTTACCACCGCTTCAAGACCAGCGATAACCTGTTCAACTACCGCGCTTATCTGGAAGAGGAGCTGGACGACTGCGAGGCAGAACACCTGCCCCGGCTGGCGCTGGATTACGCCCGGGTGGAGCGCTGTGCCCCCGGCGAGGCAGCCCCTGCCGTGCGTGCCCTCATCCAGAAACTGCGGGATTCGCTGGAAGAGATGAGCACCCTGATGCGCCAGATCGACCAGAGCCACATCCGCTACCGCAAGCGGGCCGTGCAGCGGGCACAGTTCCTGCTGCTGAGCGACCGCTCCTCGCAGGGCAGTGTCACCGCCCTGCTCCGCCGCTATGCCGAGGAGATCAAAACGCCCGATCAGCTGTTCGCGCCGGATGACGGCCCGGTGGCAAAGCGCCTGCACCTCTACCCGGCGGCGGTGTTCGGGGCAAAGCCCCTCTACCCGCCCGCCGCGCCTCGCAGCGAAACGCCGCTGGCCCCGGTGCGGCAGGCCGGGCTGGATGCGGAGCAGCTGCGCAAAGAACAGCAGCTGCTGCTGGACTACGCCCGGATGGCCGTGACTGAGGAGAACGTGGGCCTGCTGGCAAAACAGGCCCTTGCCGCCCGCAGTGCGGTGGCTGCCTCCACGCTGGCGGAGGAATACCCCCGCGATTTTGCCCGCATCATCGGCCTGCACACCTACTCGCAGTCGCCGCGCCGGGCTTACGATATCACCCTTACCGGAAACTGGGTCGAACGGGGCGGCTTCCGGTTTGAAGAGTTTATTCTGACACCCCGCAGGGAGGACGCTGACCATGGCCGAACCGAATAAAATGCTGGAAGAGACCGCAAACTATCTGCTCAACCACTGCTTTGTGCTGGGCGGCGTGGAGGATCAGCGGGCAAAATACCTCTATGTGCAGGATCATCTGCCCGAGGTGCGGGCCGTGTTCGCGCCGCTGGGCTATGCGGTAACGCTTTACCCGGCTCCGCTGCAGGCTGCGGCGCTGGTCAACGAGCATGAGGGCAGCCAGGCACGGCTGCTGAAGTACGAGAGCATCCTGCTGCTGGTGCTCCGCCTGCTCTACCTGCAAAAGCGGGAGAGCCTTGCCGCCAGCGCCGATCAGGTGCTGGTCACGGTGGAAGAGGTGCAGACAGAGCTGCAGAAGATGAACCTGCCCCGGCGGCTGGACCAGCGCACGCTGGAAGAGCTGATGCGCACCCTGCGCAGATACAATCTGGCCCGCCCGGTGGGGCGGCTGACCGGTCTGGACAGCCGCATCGAGGTGTTCCCCACTGTGCTGCTGGCTCTGCCGGACGCAGACCTTGCCGATGCCGCCGCCGAGAGCAGCCGCACCCGGGAGGAACTGGCCCTCTACGAGCGGCCTGACGGAGATGCCAGCGGGGAGGAAGAAGAATGATCGAATTAAAGCGCCTGAAGCTTATCAACTGGCACAACTTTGAAAATGTCACCTTCGATTGTGCCCGTCTGACTTATATGATCGGTGTCAACGCGGTGGGCAAGACCACCATTCTGGATGCCATCCGCTACTGCCTGACCACCAACCGCAATTTCAATGCCCTGGGCAATAAAAAGAGCGGCCGCACCCTGCAGGGCTCTGTCCACGCCAAGCAGCGCGGTGAGAACGCCTACCGCCGCCCGGGCCGCACGGTGGCATATATCGGAGCCGAGTTCTGGGATACCGTCAAGCGGACAAACTTTGTCATCGCTGTCCGGGTGGAATCCGAGGGCCCCATGCAGGAGCTCCACCCCGGCGACCAGACCTGGTACATCTCCGAGGACGGCATCACGCTGGAAAAGCTGCCCTTCCTTGATCCGCGCACCGGTGCCCCCAGCGCCAAGGAGGACTTCAAGCCCGCCGTGGGCCGTCTGTCCTACACCCGCAGCCCCAGCGAGGCCCGGGACCGCATCTGCCGCGCCCTGGGCATTGGCCGCGCCTCCAGCCCGCTGGGCAAAAAATTCAACGAAGTGTTCCAGATGGGCACCAGCATGGACGAGATCCCCAACTTCCGGGAGTTCCTGTACCAGTACATCCTGCCCCAGCCTGAGCTGGATCTGGAAGCGCTGCAGGGCGACCGGGTGGAGCTGGAAAACCTCCACGCGGTTCTGGCCGAGGCCCAGACCCGTGCCGCCGCGCTGGAACAGATCGTGGCGTATGGCCGGGAAGCTGCTGCCAAAGAGACGGATGCCCTTGTCAACCGGGGCGCGGCCCTGCTGGCCCGCGCCGAAGCGGATGCCGGTGAGGATGCCTCCTGGCAGAGCCATCTGGATGCAGGCCGCCGCCAGCTGGCCGACCTGAACGCAAAATACGAGGCCGCAAAGAACGCCGAAGCCGAAGCCCGCCGGGCCTATCTGGCGGCCCACGGTGCGGCCGGTGACAGCGGCGCGGGCCGGGCGCTGGATGCCCTGACCGAGGAGCTGGCCCGGAAAAAGAGCGCGCTGGATGCAGCGGCCCGGACAAGGAACGGTCTGGAAGCAACTGCAGATACCATCACCGGCCTGCTGACCCAGCTGAACCGCAGCGGCTTTGCGGTGGAGAAGGAGCTCTGGCCCCAGCGCCTGACAGCGGAACATCTCCCCGCCCTGACCGAGGCACTGGCCCGCATCGAAAAGCCGCTGGAGGAGCAGTATTTCGCCGCCCGGCAGGCTTCGGCGGATCTGGCAAAAGAGCAGGAGGCCCTGCAGGCCGAGCTGAACGCCGTGTCCGGCGGCAAGTGGGTCTACCCCCACGGCGATGCCGCCACCAAAGTGCGGGATGCCGTGAATGCCGAGCTGAAAAGCCGCGGCATGACAGCGGATGCAAAGATCTTCTGTGAGCTGCTGACCGTGGCCGACGAGAGCTGGCAGGACTGTGTGGAAGCCTGCCTGGGTGACCGCCGGTTCGATATCCTTGTGCCGCCTGCCCATTATGCCGCCGCCAAGAGCGCCTTTGTGGCGCTGGGCGACCGGGTGGGGCCCATCAGCCTGCTGGATACCCCGGGCATCCGCAAGGCGGACCGCCATGCGGAGACAGCCCCCGCCGACAGCCTTGCCGCTCAGGTCACCAGCGAGAACCCGCTGGCCGCACAGTATGCGGACACCATCCTGCGCCGCATTGTCTGCTGCGACACCCCCGATACGCTGGAACATTTCCCCGACAGCGCCACCCGGGACCTGCTGCGACACCATCCCTTCCGGCTGGAACGCCTGCGCAGACCCCAGCGCTATATCGGTCTGGATGCCCGCAGGGAGCGTGCCGATGCGCTGGAAGCACAGCTTGCCGCTCAGGCCGACCGCTGCCGCGAAGCCGCCCAGACCGAAAAGACCCTGAAATCTGCCTACGACCAGTACCAGAACGTCCTGCGGGGCCATGCGCTGGAACAGCTGGCCGAACTCTGGGCCAGCCGGGCCGCGCTGGATGCCGCCCGTGCCGACTACGCCGAGCAGGAGCAGAAGCTGGCGGACTGCCGCGAGAACCCCATGCTGCAGCAGCTCTACCGCGAGGAAGAAGCCCGGGAAGCCGCATGGGAGACTGCCCGCAAGGCCGTGGAGCAGGTGGGCGGCGATATCCGCGTCTGCGAAAAGCAGATCGCATCCTGCGAGGCAGAGCAGGGTAAGGCGGTGGAGACCGCCGCACAGAGCCGGGAGGCGGCAGAGGCATTCTTTGCACAGCATCCGCTGCTGGAGCCTCTGGCACAGGAACGCAAAAAGGGCCTGATGACGGGCGGGCGCACGGCCCGTGCCGCCGTACAGGCCGCCGAAAAGGCACAGACCAGGCTGGACGATGCCCTGCGAGCTTATCTCACTTCCACGCTGGAACCCGCCCAGAGGGATTACAACGAGCACTACGTCTGCGATTATCCGCTGGGTCTGGCCGGGGTGGAGCAGTACCGCGCCCAGCACGACAGCCTTGTCCGCATTGATCTGGAACGCTACGCCGCCCGGCTGGAGCAGGCACAGCGGGACTGCAAGGATCGCTTCCGCAAGGATATCCTCTTCCGGATGAAGGATGATATCTTCAACGCCCGCCGCCAGTTCCGGGAGCTGAACAAGGTGATGGAGCAGCTGACCTACGGCGAGGAAGTCTACCGCTTTGAGCTGGAGCCCAGCCGTGACCCCCAGCTGGCTGCCTTCTATCAGGTCATTGTGGACAAGGGCAACCAGCAGATGACCGATGGCGACTCGCTGGACAACCTTGCCGCCACTGCTGACCCCGTCTACGAGCGGCAGGTGGACGCGCTGATGGAAAAGATCATGGCCGATGTGGACGAGAACACCCGGGCCCGGCAGGAGGGCCGCACCACCTCCGGTGCCACCCTCTCGGATTATGTGGACTACCGCACCTATCTGGACTATGACATCAAGGTGACCAACACCGTCTCGGGCCAGCAGGCCTATCTTTCCCGTGTCAGCCGCGATTCCTCCGGCGGCGAGAACCAGGCTCCCTTCTATGTGGCCATCTGCGCCAGCCTGCTGCAGATCTACCAGAAGAGCGAGAACAGCATCCGCCTTGTCCTGCTGGACGAGGCCTTCAGCAAGATGACCAGTGACCGCATCCGCCCCATGATGGAGCTGTTCCGCCGCCTGCAGCTGCAGGTGCTGCTCATCTCCACTGTGGAAAAGAGCACGGCCATCCAGCCCTACTGCGACATTACCTATTCCATCGTGCGCCACGGCGATGCCAACGCCATTGCGCCGTTCTACCGGGCCGGCACCCTTGCCGATGCCCCGGAAAAGGAGACTGAATATGAATAACACCCTTGCAAACATCTGGCTCTTTGCCACCCACTGGACCAAGCTGGATGCTTTTGATACCGAGGAAGAGCTCAACGATGAACTGGAGCTGCTCCAGCGCCAGAGCCTGCCCACCAAAGTCCGTCAGGTCACGGACAAGGAAGGCAGGGAACAGTTCCTCCTTTACGTCAAACAGGCCGACCGCGATTACGCCCGCTACTGCACCGGCTGGCGGCCCGGCGGGATGATGTGATCCACCCCTGCAAAAAGGAGAATCCATGTCAAAACAGAAAATTCAACTTTCGGATCACTTTGATTATTCACGGCTGATCCGTTTTGTGCTGCCCTGCATCGGCACCATGCTGTTCACTTCCATTTACGGCATTGTGGACGGCCTGTGTGTCTCAAACTTTGTGGGCAAAACGGCCTTTGCGGCAGTCAACCTCATCATGCCCGTGCCCATGCTGGTGGGCACAGTGGGCTTTATGCTGGGCACCGGCGGCAGCGCCATTGTGGGCATCACGCTGGGTGAGGGCGATAAAGCCCGTGCCGACCGCTATTTCAGCCTGTTTATGTCAACGGCGCTGATCGCCGGCATCGTGCTGTCCGTGCTGGGGATGCTGCTGCTCCGGCCGGTGGCCCTGATGCTGGGTGCAGAAGGCGAGATGCTGGACTACGCCCTGCGCTATGGCCGGGTGCTGATGCTCAGCCTGCCCACCTTTATCCTGCAGAATATGTTCCAGAGTTTTTTTGTCACCGCCGAAAAGCCGCATCTGGGCTTTTACTTCACGGTGGGCGCGGGCTGCACCAACATGGTGCTGGATGTGCTGCTGGTGGGCATCCTGCACTGGAGCGTGGAGGGTGCCGCCATTGCCACCATGCTCAGCCAGGTGGTGGGCGGCCTGCTGCCGGTGTTCTACTTCCTCAACCGGAAAAACACCAGCCTGCTCCACCTCTGCCGCCCGCAGTTTGAGGGCGGTGTGCTGCTGAAAGCCTGTGTGAACGGCTCCTCTGAGCTGATGACCAACCTTTCCATGTCGCTGGTGAACATCCTGTACAACTACCAGCTGCTCCGCTTTGCGGGCGAGGATGGCGTGGCCGCCTATGGTGTGATCATGTACGCATCCTTCCTGTTCGTGGCAGTGTTTGTGGGCTACGCCGTGGGCAGCGCGCCCATCGTCAGCTACCACTATGGTGCCAATAACCGCAAAGAGGTCAACAACCTCTACCGCAAGAGCCTGAAGCTCATCGGCGTGGTTGCGGTGGTAATGACCATCGGCTCCATGTTCATCATCCCCCATGTGGCCCGCTTCTTTGTGGGCTATGATGAAAACCTGCTCATTCTGACCACCCGGGCCTTCCGGCTCTATGGCCTGAGCTTCCTCATCATGGGCTTCAACGTCTATGCGTCCTCCTTCTTCACGGCCCTGGGCGACGGTGTGACCAGTGCGCTCATCTCGTTCCTGCGCACCCTGCTGTTCCAGGTGGCGGCGGTTCTGCTGCTGCCGTTCCTGCTGGGCATTGATGGCATCTGGCTGGCCGTGACAGCCGCCGAGCTGGCCGCTTTGCTGGTCAGCATCGGCATGTTCATCACCAGAGACCAGCAGTTCCATTACCGCAAGGCGGAATAACCGCAAACAAAGAAAGGACCCTCGGCGGGTCCTTTCTTTGTTCAGAATGTAAACTCCACGAACGCGCAGTTTTTGATGCCTGCCGCCGCGTACTCCTCGTTGGTCATATCGTAAAAATAGGACTGCACCACCCGGGCAATGCCGTTGTGGGCCACCAGCAGGTAGGTCTTGTCGGTGTCGGCCCGGAGCTCGTCCAGCAGGTTGTAGATGCGCTGGGCCAGCTGCATCATGCTCTCGCCGCCGGAGTAGCGGTCGGCAAAGTGGGTCTTGGAAATGCGGAACTCCTCGCCGTCCCGGGGCGTGCCCTCGTAGCGGCCAAAGCACTGCTCCCGGAGCCGGGGCTCACACCGGGCAGGAATGCCGGTGGCCTCCGCAATGGCCCGGGCGGTGTCGGCGGCGCGGGACAGGGGAGAGTACAGGATCTCATCGATGCGGAGACCGCTGGTCCGGAGCTTTTCGCCCAGCTCCCGGGCCTGGGCGCGGCCTTTTTCGGTCAGGGGGCTGTCGGTCATGCCGCAGATCTTGTTTTCCACGTTCCACACGGTCTCGCCGTGGCGGGTGAAATAGACCTTGTGCGCCGCCTTGGTCAGCCTGTGATCCCGCAGGGTGACGGTGCTGCCCTCGTTGATGTCCAGCCGGGTCAGCTCGGCATCCGGATAGGGGAGAACCCGCTGCGTGCCGTCGGCAGCTTCCAGCAGGACATCACAGAGCACGGGCTGGCCCTCGGGCAGCTCCTCGCAGCCATAAAGCTGCTCCTCAATGCGCAGAACGCGGTAGTTTTTTTCTTCCATCCTCTTCGACCTCTTTCGGGCAGATTTTTTCTTACATTATAAAACGGCAGCGGGGCCCCGTCAACGCTTGACAGCCCCGTGTGCCGCCTGATAAACTAGGCGCAAGGGATAAAAACGCCAAAAGGAGAGAAAAAGTTGAACATTACAGAACTGCGGTATCTCGTCGCCATCATGGAATGCGGATCTGTGAGTGCGGCGGCAAAGCGGCTGTATGCCGCTCAGCCCAACGTGAGCAAGGCGCTGAAAAATCTGGAAGAAGAATACCATCTCCGCATTTTTGAGCGGTCATCCACCGGCATGATCCCCACGGAGCAGGGGCGGCACTTCATCGAGCAGGCCGAGCGGGTGCTGCGGGAGGTGGACCGGCTGGACCGGAGCGTGCAGGAGGAGCAGGAGCGCTGCGCCGAACTGCGGGTAATGATCCCCCACGCCACCTATGCCTCCTATGCGGCGGTGGATTATCTGGAGCAGGCGGCCTCCATTGAGCGGCTCCACATCCACATCCGGGAGGGCGGCTCCATGGAGGCACTGGATCATGTCCTGCGGCAGGGGTATCATCTGGCTCTGCTGCGGTACGCCGTGGAGGATGACGAGCACTATACCCATTACTGCGCCCGGCGGGGCCTGAAAATGGAACCCATTATGGATTTTGAATACAGTCTGCTGACCAACCGGGACGGCCCGCTGGCCCGGAAGGCGATCCGCGACCTGTCTGAGCTGGACAAGTATATGGAGATCCTCCACGATGATTTCCAGCTGCCCGGCGAGGAGGGCGGCGACGGTGTGCGCTGGCATGTCAACCCGGAGCGCCGCATCCATGTGTATGAGCGGTGCAGCCAGTTCTCGATCCTGCAGCGGCTGCCCACGGCCTACATGTGGGCATCGCCCATGCCCCGCAGGGCACTGGAGCAGTACCATCTGGTGCTGAAGAAGTGCCCGGCCCAGCGCCAGCAGATGCGGGATGTACTGGTCTACCCGGACAAGGGCCGCCTGCGCCCCGAGGAGCAGGCCTTTGTGGATCTGCTCCACAAGGAAGCGGCTTCCACCGTGAAATAAAGGGGCTTTCCGGCTAAGGCACGGCAAAGGTTGTTTCTTTTGAAATTGACAGAAAAACCAATAAATGGATGGAAAACCGGGCGAAAATGAGCGCCCGGTTTTATTTTTGCTGATAAATGGTCAAAAAATAAACGGAAAAGCGGCAAAAATTCTTTGCAGCTATATCAGAAACGATATGACCCTATGCCGGAAAGATATTTCTCCGCTGGAAAAAAGTGTGCTACCATGAGGCCAGAAAAGAGCCCCGGGTATGCGGCAGAATGGGGCCGCGGCCGGCAGGGGCAAAAAGGAGGTTTCTGGTATGATTAGTTTCCTGCTCTGTCTTGCGATCCTGGTGGGCGGATACTTCGTCTATGGCAAGATCGTGGACAATACCTTCGGCCCGGACGACCGTGAAACGCCTGCTGTGCGCATTAACGACGGCGTGGACTATGTC
>UMHE01038868.1_pt1 | contig 21777 bp, 5 predicted proteins | sample 1965451 | NCBI WGS metagenome assembly UMHE01 (sample SAMEA4836090, study PRJEB28245) | human gut metagenome | biome: gut microbiome; material: fecal sample | place: Denmark | collected 2008 | reverse complement strand
ACTACGTGATTTTATTATGTCTCAAAAGCTGTAAACTGCTGTTATACTAAGATAAATCATATTGGAAGTATGATATGCTGAAGGGGATTATAGCATGAATGTGATAAGGAACGTGATAGGGAAGAAGGATGGTGTCATATGGAGATAGAACGTCAGTTTCTCGTTGATATCATTCCATCCTTGCCGAGTGGATACGACTCCATCCTGCAGGGCTATGTCTCGTTGCTGCCGGAGATCCGCATCCGCGCGGTCCGGCCGATGCAGGGGGAGGAGAAGTTCTACCTGACAGTGAAGCGCGGCGCAGGGCTTGTCCGCGAGGAGTGGGAGACTGCAATCAGCTCGCGCGAGTTCTCACATCTCGTCGAATGCCTGGAGAAGAACACCTTCTTCATCGAGAAACGCCGCTACTACTTGCCGCTTGCGGATGGTCACGTTGCAGAGTACAACCGGCACAGCGGCCATCTCAGGGGCTTTGATTACGTCGAAGTGGAATTCGACAACGAAGAAGAAGCGAGAGCCTTTGAGATCCCGTACTGGTTCGGCCGCGAGGTCACGGATGATCCGCGCTTCACATACGGGAAACTCGCGCGCGTCAACGGCTTCCAGCTGGCCAAGATGATCATGAGCCAGCCGCCGGAGCAGTGGGCGCCGTATGCCATGGTGATGCCGGACGAGAACGCGGCGCCGGGAGCAGAGGAGGTTGAGCCTGGCGAGCCCGCTGACGGTGCAGCTGACGGTGCAAAGGATGTAAAGGATGCAGAGGATACACAGGATGTCCAGACTGCGCCTGATGAGCAGCAAGAACAGCTGTCCGGTGCAGAGCGGGGCAGAGAGGACGGCCATGAGATGACTCGCTGATTTTTTTGCCATTTCGTGCACGTTCCTGTACGTTTATGGTATTTTTTGTGCAATTTTGGGATAACCCTGTCGGATATGACAGGGTTATCCCGTTTTATTTTTGGTAGAATAGAGGTAGTAGAAGAAGAGGTGATGACAATGGCCGAACAAAATGCATTCTTGGACAAAGCAAAAGAGATCGCGCGTGATTTCGTCTGGGACTTCTACCAGAAGCGCAAGAGCATCTGGAAGATCATGGAACAGATGGACGAGAAGAACTTCAGCTGGATCGGCGCGGGCCCGGAGGAATACCTGCGCAGCTATGACGAGGCGCTTCATTACTTTGCGGAGCAGCGCCAGTCAGGAGCCGTGCCGCTCATCGCCATCTCCGAGGAGCGCTACGATGCGCAGCCCATCGGCAGCTGCGCCTGTGTCGTGCTCTGCGAATACCTGCTGACTGTCCAGCTCGAGGAGAAGAAGAACGTCATGCAGGAGCGCCAGCGCTCGACCGTCACGATCCGCTGGGAGCGCGGCAAATTCAAGATCTGCCAGGTCCATACCTCAAACCCCTGGCATGCGATGAAGGGCGATGAGCGCTGGCCCGAAGAATTCGGGCGGCAGACCTACACCTACTTTCTCAATCTGCTCTCCGAGCTCGAGCTCAAGGAAATCCCGCACCTGAGCTCCCAGCAGCGCAAGGTGCTCGTGCTCATGATGCACGGCAAGACGTATCAGGAGATCTCCGCCGCAATCGGCATCACCTACCGCACCGTGCAGTACCACGTGCGCATGATCTTCAACAAGTTCAACGTCGACTGTCGCGAGATGCTCTTCGCCAAGCTCATTCGCACACTCTGCACGACAGGCCCCCTGCTCGACAGCGAGGGCGATGCCAGCCATGATGTCCTGAAAGTCCTGGACCGCGTGGCAAAGAAATGCGAGGAAGGCCAGGCGGAGAAGGCCTTGCATGAAGAAGAAATGATGTGAAGACACAGGACAGAAGGGGGAACCTCTGATGATATATCCTTCCCATAAAGATGCGGCGATGCGCGCACACAGCAGATGCGCACTGGTGCTCGCCATTCTGCTGGCCCTGCCGATGGTGGCCGAGGCGGCGCCGGATGGCACGGAGCCGCCGACCGCCCGCCCGTCGGGTTACAACGACTCGGGCGCACAGCTGAGCCGCACGCGCCAGTATCTCGAAGAACAGCAGGCGCGCGAGCGCCTGGCCAAGGAGAACAATACAGCAGGCGTCGAGGGCGCCGATGTGCCGGAAGCGCAGCAGGGCGGCAATATCTCGTTTCCGCTCAAGAAGATTGAGTGGGGCGCCTCGTCCGTGCTGACGGATGACGAGCTGCTGCAGCTCGCCGCGCCGTACGTCGGCCATGAGGTCAAGCTAGCGGACCTCTATACCTTGATAAATCAGATAAATGCGCTTTATCAGAAAAGAGGCTATATGACCTGCCGGGCCTTTCTCGGGCCGCAGACGATCCACGACGGCGTCGTCAAGATTGAGCTCATCGAGGGGCGGACGGGGCAGGTCAGTCTGACAGACAACCACACGACGCGCGAGGATTACGTCCGCCACCGCCTCTCGCTGAAGAAGGGCGAAGTCGCGAACATCCATGACCTCAACGAAGAGCTGCTGCGCTTCAACGCGACGAACGACGCTCAGCTGCACATCGTGATGAAGGCGGGCGCCGAGGTCGGCATGACGGACTACGTCATCGCTGTCCGCGAGCCGCAGTTGTACCAGTTCGGCATCGTTGCCGACAATGCCGGCAATAAGTCGAGCGGCCTCTACCGCGGCGGCTTCTTCTGGCAGGACCGCAGCCTGACGGGCAACCGCGATGCGCTGTTCCTGAGCACGATGGCCTCGCAGGGCACAAAGTCGTTTGCCGCGGGCTACACGGCGCCGCTCGACCGCATGGGCAGCAAGATCGGGGTCAACTACACGACGAACAGCGTCCACATCACGGATGGAGCGCTCGAGCCGCTCGAAGTCCGCGGCCATTCGTATGCCTACGATCTTTTCGTGACGAATCCCGTCGTCACGAGCGAGACGGTGCGCTCCGAGATTGGCCTCGACTACGGCTACCAGCACTCGCGCACGGACTTTCTCGGCATGCCCTGGGTCGACGACACGGTGCAGACGCTGCAGGCGTTCTACGACCAGCTCGACTACGGCCGCTCGACCATCTGGTACCAGAAGCACGCCTACGCCATCGGCAAGGCACAGACGATGCAGGGCGACCGCAATTTCGGCAAATACAACATGAATGGGCTCTTCCGCAAGCACTTTGCGCACGGCCAGTCGTGGACCATGCGCGTCGACGGCCAGCTCTCGAGCACGCAGTACCTGCCATCCGCCGAGATGTTCTACATCGGCGGCATGTACAGCGTGCGCGGCTACACCGAGAGCCTGCTCGGCGGTGACGGCGGCCTCTCGATGGGCCTTGAATACAGCGTGCCCGTCACCAAAGGACTCGAGGCCTATCTCTTCCTCGACGGCGGCCGCGTCTGGGGCAGCAGTGCCTTCGGCGACCGCAGCCTCGCCGGCACAGGCTGCGGCCTCAAGGGTAGCCTCGGTGCCCACGCCTACCTCAACGTCGGCCTCGGCTTCCCGCTGATCCGCACGGTCAATGAAGTGGAGCAGAGCAGAGCCCGCGTCCATTTCTCGTTTAACAGCCAGTTCTGACGGCTCGTTCCCGTCATCCCGATAATAGACTACGATAGACTGCAATAGATAGATTGTAATAAAGGAGGCCACCATGAGCTATTCACGCCATATCAACCGGAAAAATGAGCACCTTGGCGCCAAAAATAAAGCAGAAGCTGAAAAAAGCCAATTGACGTACAAGGTGCTGTCGACATTGCTGGCCGCAGGGCTCGTGATGAGCCCTGCAAGTGTCCTTGCAGCCGATAATTCGAAAATCACGGCTGCCAATGGCAAGGATTACACGGCTAATAATAATGTCTTTGAGATCTACGCCCAGAAGTACAACGGCAAGAACAATGCCGTCAATCAGTTCAAGAATTTCCAGCTGGATGCCAATAAGATTGCCAATATGTATTTCCATATGGAAAAAGACACTAGGGAAGCCCAGAACCTGCTGAACTTCGTCGATACCCGCATTGACATCAATGGCACGCTGAACGCCATCCGCAACAAGCAGATTGGCGGCAACCTGTTCTTCCTGAGCCCCGAGGGCATGGTCGTCGGCAAGGGCGGCGTCATCAATACGGGGGCCCTCTATGTCATGGCACCGGCTACGACATCCCTGCCCGGCGAATCGAATTATGAATCGCTGAAAGGCGTTTTTGATACAGGGGCGGCCACTGAGGATCATCTCAATGCCATCAAGAATGGCAGTCCGCTCATCCCGCTCAATCCCAGCGGCACCATCAGCGTGCTGGGTAAGATCAACGCGGCGGACGATGTGAAGCTCTACGCTGCACAGATTGCCGTGGGCAGGAATCTGACAGGGGAAGCGATTGACGGCACAGCAGCGGGCGGCATCAAGAAGACAGCGGCCATCGAGACGGGCGTGACGGATTTTGCCTCGCTGGTCAATCTGAGCGATGACCAGAAAACGGCAGCCGGTCTTGGCGATCTGCAGGCCACGCAAACGGGCAATGGCGACATCGTGCTGGCGGCCAGGGCGGAGTACGCCAATGCCTATGACAAGGCTTTCAACGACCTTGGCAAACTGGCAGGCCTCCTCGGGACCACGGAGACCCCGGAAATCAATGTGCCCAAGACCATCACGGCCAGCGTGGAGAACTACGGCACCATCAAGACGAGCACGGCGACTGGCGATGTTGTGCTCAAGGCAGAAGCGACCAACGGCAATAAGGACCACTCGGCCTCTGATGCCAGCGCCTTTGCCCAGACTGTGGCTGACGTCAAAGTCCAGGGGGATGTCAAGGCAGCGGGCCAGGTAGAACTGACAGCAAAGGCTGACAACACGTATGTGGACAGTGGCAAGTCCGTTACGGATAAACTGGGGGATACTCTCAGCTACGTGGTGCCTGTCGGTGCCAATGTCATGATCCTCGACAACAAGGCCAGTGTGACGGTGGAGAAAGAGGCCCAGGTGGAAGGCAGCCAGGTGGCTATTTCGGCCGAGGCCAATCTCGACGGCACTGCCGGCGTGACGGCCGCGGGGCGCAAGCTGGTCAGCAAGGTCCCCAGCGCCATTCCGGCTGTGGGGGTGGGCTATGCCAAGGCCACGAATGAGGCGACGGTGCAGATTGACGGCAAAGTCAAGGCCACCGGGGCCGATACCGTGGATGCCAATAAAGCGCTCCAGATCAAGGCCAATGCCCAGTCAGCTGTGGATCATTCCGCCAGCACGACGGTCAAGAAGAGTGCGCTTGGGGCAGGTTCGGCCTCTCTGGCAGCTGCTGTGGCCATTACGGACCACAAGAATGATGCCACGGTCAATCTCAACGGGACGGCAGAGGCGGAGCAGGGCTCGGCTTCTGTCACGGCGGACACGGTCCATAAGCTCAACACCTCGGCCACGGCCAAAGCTGCCGATGAGACAGTGGGCACGGCTGCCGTGGATGTAGTGGTCCACGCGAGCACGAGTGCCGTAGATGTGCAGGGAACGGTCAACGCAAAAAACGATGTCACGATCAAGGCGACAAATACTACGGATGAGAACACCCATGTGAGCAACAACAACTTGGGTATGGGGAAACTGCAAGCGAAAGCCATGCAGGCGGCAGACCTCACGGGCATCAGCAATAAAGTCAAGAAGAACAAGGTCGTCTCCGGCATCTTGAGCAAGCTTCAGAAGGACGGCGGAAATACCGACGTTCCCTTGAGCACAACGCTTGGCCAGACGCTCTCGGCCGGTGCTGCCGTGACGGTGACGGATGAAACCAACAAGGCTAAAGTGAATATCGGCAGCAAGGCTTTCGTCCAGGCCGGGCAGGAATTGACGGCCAAGGCGGAATCGAAGGTCTACGATACGATGATGACGGCTTCGGGAACCACGAGCTCGTTCAAGAACAGCGACAATAGCTCGGATACCGTGACCATCGCAACAGGCGTCGTCTATGCCGGCATGGACAATCAGGCCGATGTCACGGTGGCAGACGGAACGGATGATCAGCACGCCACGCTGCAGGCCGACGGCAACTTGAACCTCCAGAGCAGCAATATCATGGAATACCACCGCCCGGAACGCATGAAACGCGAGATCGACCGCAGCATTGAGAAGCTCGATACGGCGATTACTGCCATTGAGAACATGCCGGAATCCAAGGTGGGGCAGGGCAAGGAGATCCTGGAGCAGCTGGAGAAGCTGAAGACATCCATGACGGGAATGGCTGCAGCCTTTACGACGGACTATCTGCAGGATACATCCAATGTCAAGAACCTGACGGCAGAGGGCACGCTGAACAAGATCGGCAACGTCGCCGGGACAGGCTGGGAAATCCTCAATGCTGTCACGAAAATCCAGCAGTCTGTGGGGCAGCTGCAGGATGTGACCTCGCCTTTTGGTGAAGTGGTCACAAATGCTCTGGCCGTCGTCACGAATGCCGTGGCTTTCACGGAGCCGAATCAGTATGCCAATGTCTCGGCAGCTGCTGTCTCGAGAGGCGGCAGTGACACTAAGGCATCCCTGGCCGCGGCGGTCACGGCGACTGACTTCGACTACGGCAGCCATGTGACGGTCGGCAAGCATGCGTCGTTGACGGCGGGGAATGCGCTGAACCTGAAGGCCGAAGAAGCCGTCAAGGACGTCAACATCACCGGCAAGAACAAAGTCTGGAAGAATGATGCGGAAGCAGCCGGCGGCGTCGGCATCGGCGGCAGCGTGAATTACCAGAATTTCGATACGGATACACTTGTCAAGGTCGATAAGGGCGCAGCCCTGACGGCTGGTGACATGAAACTTGCAAGCAGCTCGGACATCTTCCATACGGGCGTCATGCTCTCGGCGGGCAAGGCGGAGGGCAGCGCCATCAGCGGCATGCTGGCCATGACCGATTCGGACAGCAAGAATCAGACTCTCGTGGACAAAGACGCTGTCCTGAAGGCCGTTAAAGATGCAGGCAAGAACCATCAGGGCAGCATTGCCATTACTGGCTATAACGATACGAATGTGAACAATGCCATCCTGTCGCTCTCGGCAGGAAGTGGTGCGGCTGCTGCCGGCATTGCGGTGGCCATCAACAAGGTGGACGTGGTCAACCGGGCGGCGGTGGAGAACATTGATGCAGCCGATGATGATGAAAAAAGCGGCAGCATCCAGGCTTCCAAGCTGGGCGTGAGCGCGGAGACCACCGGCCTCATCAACACCATCAGTGTGGCCGGCGGCGTGACGGCCAGTGGCAAGGATCCTGAAAAACCAGAAGCGGACAAAGGGCCTCTTGACAAGCTCGGCGACGGCTTCGGCAAGCTGGCGGGCCTCACGGATACCGTCAACGGGAAGATCAATGACGTCTCGAAAAAGGTACAGAATGTCATCAGCACCGTCAATGGGGCCGGAGCATCCCAGGGCGGGACGCAGAGTGCTGTGCCAACAAAATCCGAGACAGCTCCGTCCTTTGCCTTTGCCGGGGCAGGCAGTGTATCGCTGAACCTCGTCAGCGATACGACGCAGGCCGTCATCGACGGGGCACATGTCAATCTGAACAATGACGGCGTCCTGCAGGCAGGTGCCCGGGATACTGCTTTTGTCGGTGCCTTCAGCGGCGGTGCGGCCATCTCGGCGCGCAAGGGTCAGAGCAGCGGGACGAGTGCGGCCTTCAGCGGGGCCGTGGGCGTCAACAAGATTGAAAACACCATCGAATCTGCCGTAATGAACAGCACGGTCGAGGGCCTCAAGAGCATGGACGTCACGGCCCTTTCCGGCGGCACTTCCGTGGCAGTGGGGACCGGTCTGTCCCTGACCAAGAACAGCCAGCCTGGCAACAACTTCGCGAGCGGCGCATCTGTTTCCGTTAACCTCATCGACAAGGATGTGAAGGCTCTCGCCGAGAAGAATACCGTTTCCGGCGTTTCGGCTGACGACAAGGCCGCTGTCAAGCTGACGGCCTATGAGAGCGACCTCCAGGTCACGGGCGGCGTCAATGCCAATGTGGCCACCGGCGGCGGTACAGCCGTGGGCGGCAGCATCACCGTGGCGGATATCAAGAACGACCTGGATGCCCGCATCAGCGGCGGGATGTATACGAATATCAAAACGGCTGATGCCGAGAGCCTCCTGGCCACCAAGCAGATCACGGCGGCCATCTCCACAGGCGTCGCTGTGGGCGGCAGTGGGACGAACAACGCCTTTACCGGGGCCATGGTCTACAATGGGTTGCACAATGCGGTGAATGCGAATATTTCGGGTGGTACCAATATCACGGCGGATTCCATCGCGGTCCGCGCCCACGATACCACCAGCGGTTCGGCAGAAGCCAAACCGTATCAGGACCTTTTGGGGAACTACAAGGAGCATCAGCAGTTTGCCGAAGATGCCGGCGTGGATACGGACGGTTCTTCCTATTACAAGACCTCCGACAGCAGCAACGGCCTGGATACGGCCGGTGAAAAAGTGGACTATGACGCCAACAAGGGCAGCCTGAGCGTGGGCGCCGCCTTTGTCGTGGCCGGCTCCAGCGGCAATGCGGCCGGAGCGGCGGTCAACGTGGCCAATGTCGACAATGATTTCACGGCAGCCCTCGCCGACGCCACCCTTGCAGCCAATTCCGTCTCGGCCGAGGCGGACGCGGATTCCCTGGCCGTCAACGTGTCGGCCGGTGTGGCCGCCGGTTCCAAGGACTTTGGCGGGATGGGCAGCGTGACCTGGCAGAATATGGACAACACGGTCCTTGCCAAGGCCAGTGATTCGGCCATCACGGCAGACTCCCTGGCGGTCAAAGCGGCCAGCAATTCACAGGCTGTGAACGTGGCCGGTTCCGTGGCCTACGGCAAGACGGCAGGCGTTGGGGCCGCCCTGGCCTACAATGGCCTGGACAACCACATCGGTGCCTACCTGGCCGGAGGCAGCGTGACGGCGAAAACGCCGTCCACCGGTGTGAGCGTGGATGTGGAAGGCAAGAATACGGGCAAGATCTATGGCATCGGGGCTGCTGTGGCCGCCAGCCAGACGGCAGCCGTGAACGGTACCGTGGTGGTGAACCATGGCGGCAGCGACACGGAAGCCGTAGTAGGGGAAGTGCGCCCTGAAGACGGGACCAATACGGTAAAAGATACTGCAGTGGCCAATGCCAAAGCTGTGAAAGTGAAAGCCGAAAGCGACGATGTGCGGGTGGCTGCTGCCGGCAACATCAGTGCCAGCGGCAAGGTGGCCCTGGGCGGCGCCGTGGCCTACAACGATGTGGGCGGCGCCTCCACTAGCACGGCAAAAGCCAGCCAGAAGACCCGCGCGGCCCTGAATAAGACCACCCTGACCCATGTGACCGGCGGGACAACATCCGTCGAAGCTCTGGATGGTTCCAAACTGACCACGGCCGCTGTCGGCGTCGGCGGTGCCGGCAAGGTAGCCGTCCAGGGTGCCGCGGCGACGGCTCTCGTCAACAAGGCCGTGACGGCCGAAGTACAGGATACCACTGTCGATAAAGATACGGACAAAGGAGCCACTGTAACAGTCAAGGCAGACAGCCAGAGCACGATTGACAGCATGGCTGTCGTCGGTGCAGGCAGCGGCATCTTCGCCGGCGGTGCCGGTGTAGCCGTCAACCGGATTAACCAGGATACGGGGGCAGCTGTCAGCGGCAGCACGTTGCAGGGCAAGCACACCACGGTCCAGGCGACGGGCGATTCGTCCATCACGTCCGTGGGCGTGGGCGCAGCTGCTTCGGGGCAGGTTGCCATTGCCGGCAACATCGCCGTCAACCAGATCGGCAACAATGTAACGGCAGCGGTGAAGAACACCAACTTGACCAATACGGGCAATATCGCCGTCATGGCCAACGGCCGAGAAAACCTTGGCAATTACGCCGGGGCTCTGGGGCTGGCGCTTGGCGGCAAGGCCGGACTCGGCATGGGCGTCAGCTACAATGCCATCACCGGCACGACGGCCAGCCGGGTTTCTGGCAGCACGTTGACGGCCAAGGGCCAAGAGACGGATGACGTCGCCCTGACCAGCAGCATGGACAGCGATGGCGTCAAGGTCGGCATGGATACCCACAAGGGCGTCGTAGTGGCTTCCTACGGGCAGCATGACCTCCAGAGCGTGGCTCTGACCGCCGGTGCTGCAGTTTCCGGCGATGTGGGCGTGGGCGCAGCGGGCACCGTCACGGTGAACAAAATCGGCGGAGTGACCGAAGCCTCGCTCACCAATACCACGGTCAATGCCAATCATGCCGCTGGAGCTGCTGATGACATTTCCGTCAATGCCAAAGATAAAACTGAGAGCAAGAGCCATGTGGGCTCGCTGTCCGTTGGCATCGGCGCTTCTGCCGGCGGTGCTGGCGTCAGTGCAGATTCGGATACGCTCGTCTTTGACCGCACGACGAAGGCAGAGCTCAGCGGCAGCGATAAAGCAAAAGCCACGGTCAACGGCCGTATCATCGATGTGAAGGCAGATCAGGCTTCGGATGTGGTCACCAATGCAGACGGCCTGGCTGTCTCGGGCGGCACCTATGGCGCCGGCTCGGCAGCAGCTACAGCAGCGGCCACAAAACTCAGCGGCAGCACGCAGGCGCTCGTCAAGAATATCACGAGCCAGAATGCGGGACTCTCTGTGGGAGCCAACCACAATCATAAGACCACTCTTGTCAGCGCTTCGGCGGCCGTCAGCGCGGCCATTGCCAGCGGTGCCATCGGGGCCGGCATTGGCGTGGTCAATGACGATTTCAAGACCACGGCAGAACTCTCTGGCAGCACCATCACGGCGAGCAGGCAGGACGGCCTGACCGATTCGGGCAGAGTCAGCGTGACCGCAGACAGCGCAAGTGAAGTGGATACGCATGTCCTCGGTGTGGCCGGTTCTGTAGGCGGCGCCAGTGTTACCGTGGCTGTCAACAATCTGAATAGCACATCTTCCGCACTGGTGGGCAGCAGTGATGTCAAGGCCGATGACGCCCTGACGGTGGATGCCCATAATAAAGTGAAGACCAAGTTCAATTCCATCCAGGCTGCGGCGGGCGGCGCAGCCATCGCGACCGGCATTGGCATCAACACCATCGATACAGCAACGGTGGCTCAGGTGACGGGCAGTAAGATTGCGGCCAAGACGGCAGCCGTGAACGCCCGGGAAGAACTGGATGTCAATCAGACCATGGTGGGTGCCACTGTGGGCGGAATGGGCCTCAATGCCAATGTGATGGTGACCTCCATCGGCACGGCGGTTGCAGACAGCTACGGCAGCTCAGCGGGCAACGGAGCTTCGTTCAATACCGCCAGTGTCCTGGAGAACGCCAATAAAGCCATGGACGCTCAGCAGAGCGGCACCAGCAGCTCTTCGGATACGGTCAAGGGAGCGCTGCACAACGAGATCACTGGGATCGATGTGCAGGATGACTCCGGTGTCCAGGCTGGCAAAGGTACCAGCACCGGCAAGGGTACCCAAGTGGCGGTGACGAACTCTGCCATCACCACGGCAGATACGCTGAATCTCAGCGCGGATCGCAAGACGGATGCCAAGATTACGGCGGCTTCGGCTAGCGTTTCGGGTTCGCTGGGGCTCAGTGCTACGGTTGCCGTCCTCGATGCGAAGAAAGATGCCGGCGTCAGCATCAGCGGCAGTACGCTGAAGGCGAACAATGCGCTTTCTGTAACGGCTGACCAAGGCGGCAAAACGAGCATCGATGCATATCAGGCGAACATCGCCGGTGTGGCTGCCGTCAGTGCGGCCTATGCCCAGAGCAGCTCCAGCGGTGAGACGAAGATCGAAGCCGTGGATTCCACGCTGACTTCCGACAACAAAGATATCACGATGAAGGCAGCGGATGCGTCCCAGACGGCTTCATCGGTCTACGGCGCTACGGCAGGCCTCGTGACGGCCGGAGCCCTTGTTTCCAAGGCAGATAATACGAGTGATACGGATCTTGCCATCAAGGGAAGTACGCTCGAAACAGCGCAGGGAACGGCTGACTTGCAGGCCGATAAGGCCAATATTGTGTCCGCAAGAACGTACGGTGGCTCCTTCGGCTTGGTCGGTGCCAACGGCGTCGTTGCCCTGGCAAGTGACGAGGGTGCATCCAAGATTCTCGTCGCGCAGAGCAATAGCAAGAACAGCTCCTTCATTGGTCAGACGGCAAGCCTGCAGGCCACGACCCGTCCGGCTGTCACGGCGGAAACGGGCAGTCTCTCTGTTGCCCTTCTCGGCAGTGCCAGTGCGTCTGTAGCAACGGCCTCTGCCAAAGGCGAAGCCGGCGTCCAGATAGCTGACGGCACGACTCTCGATGTTGACAAGGCAGAAATCACAGCCAGCGCCGAAAGCCAGGATGGAAAAAACAACAGTGAAGCCAAGGTCAAAGGCTTTGCAGCAGCCGGCCGCGGTACGGCCGTCATCAATACGGCAATAGCCAATACGGATATCGATACGGACGTGACGATGGGCGAGGTTTCCTTCAAGAAGAATAGGGGAACGGCTCTGAACGTGACCTCGGCCAACACGACGCAGACTGCAGCCGATGCCCGCGGCATTACCGTCGGCGGCCTTTTCGCCAGCGGCACGAATCTGGCCTATACGGGAAGCGGCACGGAAAAAGATGCCAATACTGTGACGATTACGCTGCAGGGCAATAAGACACAGCTGAAATCGCTGTCCGCCAATGCCAGCGGCACGACGCACAATCTGACAACAGCCGACGGCAGCGGCGGCGGCATGATCAGCGGCGACCTGGCCGGTGCTGTAGACAACAAGACGTATACGGGCAGCAAGGTTACCCTCAAGGGCAGCTGGGATGTGAACGGTGACGTGGCCATCCAGTCGGCCCAGACGGATCATATGGACCTGAACGCCGATGCCACCAAGGCAGCTGTCGTCGGTGCCAGTGCCACCAAGGCCGACAATATGGCCAATGGGGCTGCTGATGTCGTATTGACGGACAGCCGGATTACCAGTGGCGGCCTGCTCACGGCCAAGGCGGACAGCAAGGCAAATCTCGGCCAGAACAAGGCGTATGCTGTAGAAGGCAGCGGTTATGGTGGTGTAGCGGTACAGGGCGCTAAGCTCAATAATACGGTGAACCGCACGGCCACTGTGGATGTCGGCAATGCGTCCCTTACGAGCAGCGGCAGTCAGACCCTGGCATCAGAATCAGGCGGCCAAATCAATGCAGCCGGCTATATCAAAGCAGCCGGTGCCGGCGCGGCTACCTGGGTGGATGTGGACAACAACCTGACCAGCCGGAATACCATCACGACCGATGGGAAGACTTCGCTGCGCACGGATACGGCGGACAGCGACATCACCCTCGCGGCTTCGGACGACTGGAATGTAACGGCCAAAGGCGTGGCCGATACCCAGGGCGGCGCCGTCGGCGGTGCTTCGTCGAATGTGAAGAACACCCTGCAGCGGACCAACAAAGTCGATGTTCAGGGCAGCGTCTACAGCCTCAATGACGTCAATCTCTACGCGGGCAAAGACGCGAATGGAGCTATGGACAACCTGGATCTCCAAGTCGATTCGGAAGCCTACAACAAGACGGCTCTTTCCGTTGCTGTCCCGAAATTCAAGGATACGCTGACCCAGTCCAATCAGGTCGTCGTCGGCAAGGACGCAGACGTCTCCAGTGTACGCCATGTCCATGCGTATGCAGATGAAGCCGGCAAATACCTGCGCGAACAGTCCGTGAAGTATACCTGGTATCACAGCGATGCCAATGAAAACTTCACTAGCACGTCGGTAGGCAAAAAATCCGACAACATCAACGATACGACGGATAACTATGTACAGATTGACGGCAAGGTGACGGCTGGAACACAGAACAAGCAGAAGATCGTCATCGGCGGGTCGGGCCAGATCGTTGTCCTGGACAAAGAGGAACTGGCTGCTGTCAAAGTCATCAAAGGACAGGAAAACGCGGTCCAGAAACCGACAATCCAAGCTTCCGCTGGCATCGATACGTCGCAGATTACCTATGCGAGCATCGACTACGCCAATGCCCTGATGACACGCTACTATGAACTGGCTAACTTGATCAGCCAGTACAGTGACAGCAAGGACCTGACGGCGCTGAAAGGCTATCAGGATGAGCAGACGCGCATCTACAACGAACTCAACGACCTGGGCCTTCTGTCCAAGGCAATCGGAAAAGATGGCAAGGAATATCTGGTGCCTGTCAGCGGCCTTACGGTGGATACCATCACGCTGCCGGATATCGTCGCTTCGGGCGGCAATATCACGGTGGAAGCAGGCAGCCTGAAAGGCGCAGGTACCTTGAAAGCCCAGGGCAGTCCGGAAGCCACTGTGGAAAACCATACCAATCTTTATCTGAAAGTGGGAGATGTGCGAGCCGTCAATCCGGGCGGTGAAATCCACTACAATGGCCAGTCTCTGGCCAAAGATGCCGTTGCGATCATCAAGAGTGCCAATCAGGATGAGGCGGCTGCCGTCAATCTGAAGGTCAGCACCGACGCTGCCACCAGTACCGGCGGCACGGTCACCATCAAGAGCGACTACGGCAAGGCTGCCATCAAGGCGAAAATCGACGAAGTCGATGCCAATAACAAGAAGACGGACAAAAAGGTCGATGCTGAACTCGTACCGAAGGCCGATATCGAAATCAATGGCAATGTGGAGGCGGAAAATGGTGTCGTCAATGTAGAGAACAAGAACTACAGCATCCTCCTGCAGGGCGAAGGCAGCCGCACGGCGGAAGTCAACGGCAAGGAAATCCACCTGACGGCCGGCAAGAGCATCAGCCAGGGCTTTACCCAGGGCATCGTCAACATCGGCGGCAACCCGGAACAGCTGTACAAAAACCAGTTCAACAGCGATGTAAATGCATCCAACGAAACCTATGGTTATGAACACACCTCCCGTGTCCATCAGGAAGACCGGACGCAGGATACTGTGCTCAATGGCAGCGGTTCGCGCATTGCCGGTGACAACATCTACATCAATGCGTCGGACATCAATGTCAATGGCCTGATTCAGAGCGGCTACGGCAAATACGAAGTCACCATTGACGATGCGGTAACGCCGAGAGTCCAGGCTTTGGATCGCAGCTGGGCGCGCATGGGCAAACAGAATCTGTCCGATGCGGTCATCACCACAGGAACGTATTATCTTGTACAGGAAGGCGGCAAAGTCCTGCAGGCGGACGGTACCTACAAGTACCAGCCCGATGTCTACTACAATCCGTCGACGCAGAAGCTGGTCATCCCCGATATCGATGCCCACGGCGGCAAGATTTATCTGAGCGGCCGCATCTCCAGCACGGGCAATGGGAAAATCGTTGCGCTGGATGGTGCCTATGATATCAGCGTGACCAATCCTACGGAAAGAGATCTGCAGGTGGGCAAACTCATCAGCAACAAGAATGCTGGCCTGATCAGCATTGCCGACTCGTCCAACAACCGGCTCACGGAATACACCCGCAATAGTACGGTGGTCAAGGACCTGACAAACTGGGACAAAGATGTCGGCGACTGGAAAGTCCTCAGCACCAGCGGTGCTTCTTCCGTGTACAATCCACAGAAAGACCTGCGCTACAACTGGACCAGTGGCCAAAAAGTCACGACGAAGAAACATTACGAGCATGACCATAAAGCCGGCCTCTGGGGAGCTGTCACGACGCTGAATGAAACGGAACTGACGAAGTATGAACAGGAAATTACGCCGCAGGATATGGGTCATAAGACTTTTACCAATGATAACGGCGTCTATATCGATACGAGCAGTCTTACGAATAAGGACAAGCAGTATGTCTTTGTCTACGACAATGTGGTCCTGAATAATTCCCGGACGCAGCCAGTGGTCACCAGGCGCTGGAAGACGGGGGTCCTGGGCTGGTTCCATTGGGAACGCACCGAATGGGATACCAACACGGGTACGGCCCAGCAGTATGTGGGCAGTGTCAAAGCGGACCATGGCATCCATATCGGCTTCCTCGGCAATCAGAATGGCAATTCGGCCATCAATGTGACGAGCAAAGCCGGGGTCACCCTGGCCGGCAGAATCCAGTCCAGCCAGAGCGGGGCGGGCTCGACCATTGCCATCACATCGCAGGAAGGTGCCATCAATCAGAATGGCGGCCTGCTTAAGGGCGACAACATCAAGCTCAGCGCCAAAAAGGGCCTGACGAATATTGCCATCGAGTCCCTTGGCGATACGGTGAAACTCGACGCGGCCAATACCGGCAGAGGCAATATGAACATCACCGTTGACGGTGCCTATGGCAAAGCAGGTCATGTCAATCTCGTTCAGGCGAAGAACACGAATGGCGATGTCAGCCTGACGGTTTTGGGCAATCTGACCCAGAATGGCACGGATGCGGCTGTCGAGGGCAATCGCATTGATCTCGTGAGCCGGCAGGGAAGCATCGGTACGGATACGTCGGCCTTGAAGGTGAAAACACCGGATACCGCTGTCGACGCGCTGAATCCGCTTTCCAGCAGTGTCAACGCCACGGCCAAAGGCAATATCCATCTGGCAGAAGACAGCGATATGCGTGTCGGCATCATCAAATCGACGGACGGCGATGTGAAGCTGAATGCGACGGGCAGCATCCTCGATGCTCTGCCCAGCGGTGATACCATCGACCGCGGCAATACGGCAAACCTCGTCCAGGGCTGGAAAGACCTCGGCCTGATCGAAGGCGATGGCCAGTACAAACAGAAACGGGCAGAAGACGTGGCTGAATACGAGGCAGGTGTCCAGTCTGAATTTGCCCAGTACTTGGAGTTGAAAGCTGCTTATGAAAACAATGAAGAAGCAGCAAAAATCGATGCCAACTATCAGGTCCTGAACGACCGCTATGGCGATTATACGAGTGCTGACGACTACCTGGCTAAAAGCGATACAGCCAAAAATCATCTGGCTGAGCTGCAGAAGGCCGGTGCCGGTTGGACGGAAAATGAGCTTCTCTATGCCATCAGCGATGCCATCGTCAACAAGGCTCAGGGCAGTACGGATACAGAACTGAAGGAAGCGAACATTTCCGGTCAGAATATCACGCTCCACGCGAAGAACATTGGCTCGGACAAGGCGGCCGAAGATGTGCTGGTCAAGGATATCACCACGGATGCACGTCTCGATGACCTGAAGAAAGTCGTCAATGCCAACGTTTCCGATGTGGGCTATACCAAGAATGACAAGGGTGAGAATGTGTTCCGCATCTACGGCAAGGTGCCTGTGGGCATCGAAGCCAGAGGTGAGCTGAATGTTCAGTCCGACGGCAATATCTATGTGGCCGGCCGTGCGTCCGGTGAAAATAAGGATACAGTCCTGAAACTGGGCAAAGTAACGACCAGCACGGGTGATATCCGCGTTTTGGGCAAAGCCGGCGTGACCAACTCCTTGAAGGATGGCAGTGCCAACCTGAAAGGCAAGGACCTCATCCTCGAAGGCGGCAGTTCCGACATCGGGGCAACGGACAAACCCATTGACGTCGACCTCACGGGCAGCCTGTCTGCTCTGACGGACGGTAGCATGTATATCAGCAGTGTGGGCAATCACAATCTGCAGCTTTCCGGGCTCTATGCCGGCAAGGATATGGTGCTGGCCTCCAGGAAGGATATCGCCATGAGTCCTGACGCATCGGCACAGGCTTACCTCAATGCCGGCAGACTACTTGATTTGAAGGCAGAGGGCGGCATCGGTGCAAAGGACAGCGGCGTACGCATCCTGGGAAATGGCGCGACCATCAATGCTGAAGCAAAAGATGGCAATATTTACCTGGCCGGCAAGAGGAAGGCCGGGGAACAGGACGGTCTTCTCCTGCTCGGTATGGTGAAGACGAATCCGGGCCATACGATTGATGTGGCGGCTGAAACCAGCCTGGGCCTTGGGAGCAATGAAAACGCGTCGCTGCTTGTGAGCCGGGTGCAGGCAGATGCGGTGAACCTGTCCAGTGACAGGGAAATCAACTTGAAAAACGGCACGCTCACTGCTGGCACGCTGAAACTGAAGGCCGGCGGTTCCATCAACCAGACGGCAGCTCATGCCATCACGGCTTCGGATGTTTCTGTGGACGCAGCGGCAGGCATCAGCCTGAACAGCGGAGCAGAGGCAGAATCCAAGATGTTCAATGCGTTCAAGGAGGTGACGCTGAATAACGCCAGCGAGGCGACGGACATCGTGCTCGGCAACGGTGGCGATGAGGACCTGACCGTCACCTTCGCCGACGGCAGCAAGGCCAAGGATGTCACCGTCCGCAATTATGCGCACGGCAAGGCCAACGACCTCGATATCAACGGCCCGATTGCAGCCGCAGCAGGCATCGTGCTCATAAACGACGAAGGTTCGCTGGCCACAAAGGGCGGCTTGGATGCCAAAGCGGATATCCGCGAAACGGCAAAAGGCAGCCTCAATAACAGAGATGCACTTCACGCCGAGCAGGATATCGTCTTGACGGCAACAGATGGTAGCATCATCAACGACGCAGCCATCACAGCAAAGCGCAATGTGACCATGAAGGCTGGCGATTCCATCGAGAACCGTGCCGCAACAACGGCCTATACCGGTGCGATTTCCCTGAACGCTTATCATGACATCAAACAGCAGGGCAATGCCAAGGCTGGCACCGACATTACAGCTGAGTCTGCGGATGGCAGTGTCACGGTCGAAGGCAGCCTGACAAGCGGCAAGGCGACGCTTGCCAAAGCGACTGACGGCGATGTCTCGGTCACGGGCGATATCACAAGCGGCACGTCGGCAGACCTGTCGGCAGCCGGCGGCGATGTCTCTGTGACGGGCAATGTGACAAGCGGCACGTCGGTCACGGCGCAGGCGACGGAAGGCAATGTCATAGTCGACGGTTCGCTGACTTCGAAGGACGGCGACACGGTGCTCTCAGCATCGGACAGTCAGAAGCTTGAAGGCAAGGGCAACATCCGCGTGACGGGCTCTGTCGATTCTGCGCATGACATCGAGATGACGACGGATGACGGCGCGATTGCAGTCGACGGCACGCTGAAGGCCGACAAGGCTGTTGACGTCACGACGGAAGACGGTGCAATCACCGTCGGCACGTCGGTGAAGGACGGCACGGTCAATGCTGGCACGACGGCAGCGCTGACGACTCTCCGTGGGCCAATCACGGTCCGCGGTCTCGTGACGGCCAAGAACGGCGTGAAGCTCCAGGCGGCTGAGTCGGGCGCTATCTCGGTCAAGGGCGACCTGCTCGCCACGGAAAGCGGCAATGCCGAAGCCCTGAGCAAAGATGGCGACATCGAGATTCAGGGCAAGGTCGACTCGAAGACGGGTGCGGCCACAGTCAAGACGCAGCGCGGCAGCGTGATGGTCGGCGGCAAGATGCACGCGGCCCAGGACGCTGCAGCTGAGTCCGGCGACGGTGCTGTCACGATTGACGGCGAGTTCGTCGCCGATAACGGCAATACCACGGCCCGCACGGCGCGTGGCGATGTGAAGGTCAAAGGCCAGATGAAGGCCGGCACCGACATCACGGTGCAGTCCGATGAGGGCAGAGTCACGGTCGAAGGTAGCCTGACAAGCGGCAAGGCGACGCTTGCCAAAGCGACTGACGGCGATGTCTCGATCCACGGCGATGTCCAGAGCGGTACCTCTGTTGCGGTACAGGCCGATAATGGCAGCGTCTCGGTCACGGGCGATATCACAAGCGGCACGTCGGTCGCGGCGCAGGCGACGGAAGGCAATGTCACAGTCGGCGGCTCGCTGACTTCGAAGGACGGCGATACGGTGCTCTCGGCATCGGACAGCCAGAAACTTGAAGACAAGGGCAACATCCGCGTGACGGGCTCTGTCGATTCCGCGCATGACATCGAGATGACGACGGACAATGGCGCGATTGAGGTCGGCGGCACGACGCAGGCGGCGCAGGATATCCGTGCGGCGGCAGAGAAGACGGGGCAGATTCGCTTCGTCGGCGATGCCAAGGCTGTGGTGGGCAGACTGCAAGCCAAGACGGATGTCGGCGATATCTCGTTCGAGGGCAAGGCGGCGAGTGGCACGGACCTCACGGCCGAGACGACCGATGGCTCGATCTCGTTCGAGGGACAGACCACGAGCGGCGGGGACCTCTCGGCTGCGACGAAGCGCAGGGGCGACATCACCTTTGCAGGCCTCATCAATGCCGGCCGCGATGCAATCGCGAATGCGGCTCAGTCGGGCACGATCACGCTGCGCCGGGACGTCACGGCAAATCGGGATATCAAGATGCACACGCACGACGGCAGCATGGTCTTCGACGGCCGTGATGCGGGCAAGGCCGAGGACATCCGCCTGACCGCAGTCAGCGGCAATGTCGAGCTGCGCACGACGGGCACGGGCGATATCAAGGACAGCCACCGCCAGGAAAATGGCGACCGGGCCTTTGTCAATGCGACGAATGGCAATGTCACGATCCGCCATGAGGGAACGGGCAATGTCGACCTCTACGGCCTCTATGCCAAGAAAGAGGCGGCGACCGAGCTCAAGAACGGCAGCCTCTACCTCGACACGATGGATGGCGACCTCGTGGCCATGTTTGTCCGCAACCCGGACAAGGTCATGGATGTCAAGCACATCACGGCGGGGCAGGAGATCGCGGTCGCCGGTGCCGACATCGGCATCGATGACATCCTGCAGCGCGAAGGTGCCGAGGGGCTGCTGACGATCACGCCGACTGGTGCGTCGGACGATGCGCCCATCAAGAACCTCCACATCGGCGACATCCGCACGAATGAGGGCAGCGGCGTCCGCTTCAAGCACCTCTGGCTGGAGAACGGCGACGTCTCGGTCAGCAAGGGACAGCTCCTGCTCGACAAGCTCTACGTCCTCGACAAGGCGCGGTTCAGCAATGGCGTCATGACGACGAATGTCTTCGGCACGGCGCCGGTCTATGAGGAAGGCGTGACGAGCGCATACTGGAACGACACGGCCATCAACGACCCGAAGGAAGCCCTCGCTTCCTGGCTCAATGGTGCGCCGGACGAGAACCGCTGGATGTTCCTGCGCTTCTACGGCCAGGTCAATGCGCAGCACAGCAATGGCAATCTCCTGGACCTCGCCGACCACTACCGGGTCAACCGCGAGCGCTACACGGAGGCGGACTGGATGCGCATGATGAAGGACAAGGACCGCTACGATTTCTATCGCATGTACTACCATCCGGCCCTCTCGCTCCACGACCGCTTCGGCCTCGTCGATGCGTCGGACTATCTCGGCGCATCCAAGGCAAAGCCAGGAGTGACGGACGTTGATGAAGCGGAACGCGAAAAGGCATGACGTCATGACAGGAAAGCCGGGACACACTAATCGAGTTCTGTGGTGTCCCGGCGGACTGTCAAATCATTCCAGAAGATACAGATGAAGATACAGATAAGGAAAGGTGAGCATCATGAACAAGAAAGCAGAAGAATTCAAAGCATACGTCGAGAAGACGCGTCCTTTGGCCTTCACGATCGAGGAGATTCCCGATGACAACTACGAAACGGTGGCCTTCCGGTCATTTGCGGAGGTCCGCGGCAACCGGCTGCCGCTCGTTGTCATCCTCGATACGAGCATCTACGCGATGATCCGCATCCTCGTCGTGCCGCGCGCCGTGCGCAACCAGAACCGCGAGGAGCTGCTCGAGACGCTCAACCGCTACAACAAGAAGTACAAGACATGCAAGTACTACATCGACGACGAAGAGAACGTCGTGCTCGACACCTGCATCCTCTGCGGCGAAGAGAAGATTGACGGCGACCTCGTCTACGCCATGTTCCGCGTCCTCCTGCAGGAGCTCGAGGACCATTATCCAGAGCTGATGAAGATCGTCTGGGACTGACAGAAAACCGCTTCGCAGCCATCTTGATATGATACCCCTAGATAGGACAGTGAAAAAACAAACTGT
>UMHE01064497.1_pt1 | contig 21858 bp, 26 predicted proteins | sample 1965451 | NCBI WGS metagenome assembly UMHE01 (sample SAMEA4836090, study PRJEB28245) | human gut metagenome | biome: gut microbiome; material: fecal sample | place: Denmark | collected 2008 | reverse complement strand
TTTGTATTGGATGCTAATAATAAACAATTAACGCCAACAAAAGAACAGAAAGCTTGGTTCCTTATTCGTAAGAAACGAGCAACATTGGTCAGCAAATATCCAATGGTAATACAGCTTAAAAAGAAAATTCCAGACAAGGAAATCTGCAAAGATGAAGTTCGTTGTGGAATAGATGACGGCGGTCTTCATGTTGGTGTTGCATTAGTACAGAAATGTCAGACACGAAACAAAGTAGTCTTCAAAGGAGTCATTGAACAGCGTAATGATGTGAAACATCTTATAGATGTTAGATGTGGATATAGACGTTATCACCGTTATCACAAAAGATATAGGTCAGCGAGATTTAATAACAGAAATTCTTCTAAACGAGAAGAACGAATCGCACCAAGTATTTTACAGAAACGTCAGGCAACAATAAGGGTTATTAATCAACTTAACAAGTGGATAAATATAACGAATTATTGGCTAGAAGATGTTGCTATTGACATACGAGCATTGACAGATGGTTATAAACCATATCGGTGGCAATATCAAAAATCAAATAGATTGGATGAAAATATTCGCAAAGCTGTGATTTTACGAGACGGTTGCAAATGTATGGAATGTGGAAAATCTAATTGTAGATTGGAAGTTCACCATATTAAGCCAAGAAGATTGAAAGGCTCAAGTACGCTTGATAATCTTATCACATTATGTACAAAATGCCACCAGAAAACAGAAAGCGTAGAAGAATTATATATGGACAGATACTTTGCTTTGTTAAATTCTTCTGACAATAAGAACCTTAATTACGCACAGCATGTAATGATAGGTAAGAAGTGGCTGAGAGAACAGTTATCAAATTTGGGAATGTTATATTTGACTAACGGAGGTGATACAGCCAATAAGCGTATTGACTGGGATATTGCAAAATCACATTCTAATGATGCCATATGTATTACAGACTTGAGACCAGATACATGTGAAATTAAAGAATGGGCAATAAAACCTATGCGAAGGCAAAGCAAAGCTAAGACAGATAATGTTCTGGGAATTAAGCATAGGGATTTGGTGGAGTACACTTTTAGAAATGGCAAAACTCATAGAGGATATGTAACAGCTTTATATCCAGAACAAAACGCTATTAATTTTCAAAGCCCAACAAAACATTGTAAGAAGGTTAATGCAAAAAAATGTAAAGTACTTTGGAAATATTCTAAAATTTACTGGTTAGATAATGTAGGCTAGACACATTTATCTACATTTAAACACAAATAATAATTATTTCATAAGGAGGGAAATAATGAGAAGAGAAAGTTTGGTCAATGCAAGAATTGCCGCTTATACACAAAAAAAGAAGCATGGCGGCAAAATAAGAAAAGACACAGCAATTAACATAATCAGGGACAAGACGCATCATAAAAAGCATTGTTAAAAGAAGAGAGCCCCTCAAAGAGGCTCTTCCTTTTTATATGGAAAGCTATAAGCAGCTGTCTAAAATATCATACTTGTCGTATATAACGACCGGGGGCGAAAGGAGTTCATATGATTTTGCATTTTTTTATCCTGATGTTTATTTTTGCGGCATGGATACTGACAATTGGAATAGTAGCTGCCGTGTACAAAGCAAAACACGCACTTAATATATGGCTTAAAATAATCGGCATGGGAGGATTCTTGTATCCACTTGCAATAGCCGTGTTTTTAGGAATTGAATATGGAATTATCTACTAATCTTATATAGAAAACCATAAACGAATTAAAATTCTATCATACTTGTAATGTAAACAAAATTTGAAAAGAAAGGAAACTTGGAAGAAAAAATGTACTGTCCAACGATTAATCAGGCAAAAGCACTTGCTGAAAAATATCACAATTCTTCGACATACAAACATGTGTGCAGGGTTGCAGACTACGTCGCAGAATGCCCGGGCGTTCCGGATGCAATGCGAAACGACTGTATAGTGCTGGCATATATGCACGACCTAGTAGAGGATACTGATTTTGTAAAAAGCGAAATGTATAAAAATCTGAATGAAGCGGTTAAAATGGCTCTCACCCTCATCACAAAAGAAAAAGATGAAAGTTATGATGAATATTGCCAGAAATTAAGAGACAACTCAGGAATGGGACCAGGAAAGATGGCATGGCTGGTAAAATTGGCAGATATGAAGGATCATCTGAACCAGACGGAAACTCTTTCAGAAAGAAGAAAAGAAAAATATTTAAGCGGACTAAGATTTCTGCTTTAGGAAAGGAAAGAAGAATGGCTAAAATTTTGATAGTGGATGATGCAGCATTCATGCGCATGATGTTAAAAGACATTGTTGTAAAAGCAGGACATGAAGTTGCTGCGGAAGCCTATGATGGCAATGAAGCTCTTGAAAAATATAAAGAACTTAGGCCCGACCTTGTAACAATGGACATTACAATGCCAAATTGTGACGGTCTTGAGGCTGTTTCAAATATAATTGCAAGTTTTCCTGATGCAAAAATCATCATGGTATCAGCAATGGGACAGCAGGGGATGGTTCTCGATGCAATAAAGCGCGGGGCAAAAGATTTTATCGTTAAGCCTTTTCAGGTGGAAAAAGTGGCAAATTCAATTGCAAATGTTTTAAAATAGGAGGAACAAAAATGAATAAAAAAGAAGTACTGGAACTTAGAAAGAAGCAGACAAAGGACAAGGCGTCCTTTTCAAGAGTATGCGGATGTTATGTGGATTCAGGCAAAAACAAGATACTTACAATGGGGAATACCTTTTTATCATTAGACGACGATGAGTTCTATAAGTATCTTGACATCGCAAAGAAATCGCTTGGAGGAAAGCTTGGAAACAATCTTTTAAACCTTGAGTTTCCGCTTGAAGAGGAAAAACCGGGCGGATGCCAGCAGATGCTCATGGCATTAAGAGACAGCGATTTAAAAAATGATGAGCTACTTAATACCTTTTATGATCATGTCATTGATACATACGACAATCCTGGCAATTACCTTATTCTTTTGTATCTTGACAACTACGATATTATAAAGAAAGGCAGCGATAATGCAAGCATTGACGAGTCAGAAGAAGTATATAAATATCTTATCTGCAGCATCTGTCCGGTAGAGCTCTCAAAACCTGCCCTCGGATACAAGGAAGACGAAAATAAGATAGGTTCAAGAGTACGCGACTGGGTTGTGGGTGCACCTGAAAGTGCATTCTTGTTTCCGTCGTTTAATGACAGAAGCACGGATATTCACGAAGCCTTGTTCTTTGCCAAAAAGCCAAAAGAACTGCATGATGAGTTTATTAAGAAAGGACTTGGCTGCAAGCCGGTTATGCCGTCAGAAATGAAGAGGGGCATGTTTGAGCAGGCTGTCAGATATGCAACAGATTCAGATGACGAACTCGACAGGAGAATGGTCGGTATATGTATGGATCTTGATGAACAGGCGGAGTCCCTCGGCAAAGACCTTGCTGATTTTGAAATTACAGAAGATAATTTCGAGAAAGTCTTAAGGGACAATGACATGTCTGATGCGCAAGCAAAAAAGGTCAGAAAAGCATGTACAGAGATATTCGATGACGGACCAGTGACAGCCGCTGACATAGTTGATGAGAAAGCCATAGAAAAGCGCTCAAAAGAACTTGGATATAAAGAGCTTGAAGCTGAAAATGAAAGGCTCAGGGAAGAGATAGAAAAGCTCAAAAAAGAACTCAAAGATTCAAGGCAGTAAGGGAAACAAGCAGCCATCCGGATACAGCTTGGATGGCTGCTAAGGAGGGATTATGGAAATCATAAAAGTTGAAGACAACTTAAGGTATGCGGTAATAATAACTGATGAGGAAGTTGAGGATAATGGAATTATAACAGATGGGCAGTTTAATCCTCAGGCGGTAATGGATTTTGTGGCACAGATACCGGAAATAGCAGATGTAATAAAGTCTACCGGAAAAGAGGGAAACCGTGCACACCTCAATATGGCATGTTTTGATAATTATGTAATTATTGCGGCTGATTTCGATCAGGATGACAGTATCGGACATCTTGTTGAGGAAGCCGAATATTTCGCAGATGATGTCAGACGTACAGATAACCTTGTTTTTGCACAGGCAGTAGAACTGTTTGCGAGGATTCTTTCGGATAAACTGAAGGTAAAGCAGGCAGCAGGCAAAGGGACGGGCATGCGCGGACACAGCATGAATTTGAATGAACTTTGTGGTTATGATGATGACGACGAATGCAAATATGATGAGAATGATGACATACCTCGAGAGAGCTGTATTTTTGCAATGAAGCAAACTCCAAAATCACTTGATTACATTATGCACCTGAGAAGCGCTCTGGAAAAGAAAAAGATGCTTGGAAAAGGTGCTGTGCTATATAAAGATGAAGCCAAAAGGGCATACTTCATCGACCTTGCAGGTGTCTTAGACATAAAAGATGCAGCAGTAATTGGTTACACAGCCCTTGAGATGGGATTTAGCAGGGCAAAGCCGATAAGAAGCTATTTGAAAGAGCATGGAAAAATTTTTCCAATACTATAAGATACTGTGCGGATAATATACGAAGAGTCTTGAACTTTCAAGGCTCTTTTTTGTGTAAAGAAAAAATCATACTCTTAATATACTAAAACAGGAGGACGAAATGATTAAATATAAACTATTTGACAAAACAAATTTAAAAGGCATTGCAATAGCAGGAGCGTTGTCATTGTCTGCCGCGGTTATGGCGGTTCCATCAGCATGCGTGTATGCGGATACACCAGTTCAGTCGCAGACAGCAGATACAGACAGCGGTGAACCTTTAAGCGAGGATGAAAGCGAAAAAGATAACCCAGCGGCAGGGGATATTGGTGATACACCCGGTTACAATTTGGAAAAGACGAAAAAGCAGTCTGTTGAGGAAAATGAAAATTCAACAAGACAGGACTCAGAGATAGATTTGTCGGCAAGGCCTTATCCGGCTTCAGACAACGTTATAAATAGTGATTCTTATTATAATCTTGGCGCGCTTACAAATTATGAACAGTATATCAATATGTCTTTTGACGTCGCTGAAAATGATGTTACACGTCTTCAGGTTATCTACAGCGGAAACTCTCCGGAATTTGCTTTTTTTAATCCGGAAAAGCAGATTTATGCAGGATCGAACAAGACTTACGAAAATGGATTTTCCATTGTAAAAAAAACACGTAGTGATTACATGTCAATAGGTCAGAGTAACTACAATGTAGATGTGTATTATATCGAATATCCAAAGACGGGTGGCTCCTGGATAGCGCAGATGTCTGCTGTAGGGGTAAAAGATGTTATATGTTCAAAAACAAAACTGCCTAAGAACTGGCAAAATTTAAGCGCAAGTAAAGAGGGCGCGGTTGATATGGACGGTCCAACATTTTACTCGCTCGCGGATTCATCTAACATCGTTACACTTACCGATTCATCCAGCAGCTTTGATGCAAATGGGGAATCAGCAGATAAAAAGATAAAAGCAGTAAAAGAAGAAGACAAGAAAGATTACAGCTCACTTATAATGTGTGGAACTTTTCTGGCAATAATGGTAGTCGGTTTTATTGTATTTAAAGTAAAGTCGAATAAAAAAGCCAAGGCAGCAGAAGAAAAGACCAAAAAAGAAAAAGAACTTGCGGAATATAAAGAATCAAGAAAGAGGACGACGGAACAGATTGAAGAAGATCTTACAAAAGAATTTGAAAAAGAAGGCGAAGACTGGTCCGATGTGCAGATTGAGTGGGATACAAAGCCGACAGTTCTTGAAATGCCTGAAGAGAAAAAGGAATCCAAGGCAATCAAAAAGCGTGTAAGTCAGATTAAAGAGGTGAATGCGGAGTATACAAACACTGTAATACGTGATGCACAGAAGGCACAGTCAAAGAAGGATGAAGAAGAAAGAAGTAAAGTTCCTTCATATGATGAGTCGGACAGTGTGATTTTAAACCCTGTTATTCCAAATGTCCCAGACACCGGGAATGATGATGACCTTTTTTAAAAAATAATCAAATGCAGCTCCGTAAGGAGCTGTATTTTTGCATTTCAAAAAAATATCATACTTCCTATGTTTGAAGATACAAAGAGAAAAGGAGAAAGAACAAAATGAGGAACACGACAATTACAAAAGCAGTCGTTGCAGGAATGCTTGCAGTGGCGATGACGACAACAGTATTTACAGAAGCACAGACACCTGTTTATGCAGAAGAACAGCAGCAGATGACAAACGATGAAATAGCTCTTCTTGAAGCAAAAAAAGCGGCTATGGAAGCTGACATGGCTGTGTATCCAAACTGTAAAGGACTGGCTGATGCACATGACAGAGTCGCTGCGGATATTAAAGAAATGAAACAATATAAAAGTGCTTCAAAAAAGGCTCCGTCAAAAAATAACTTTCTGACAGCAGGCGTAACCGCAGCCCTTGGGTCTTCAGATATGTATGATGGAAAGATAAACAGTATATATGAAGCAGACAAAGACATTGCCGAGCGTTCTTTTTACGGTTATTACAATGTAGACGCACAGAGAATACAGGCTGTCAATATGGCTGTTTCATCTCAGGGCAGAATCAAGTATGTCTGGGGTGGAAAACCATCAAGCCCTGACTGGCAGACATCATGGGATGAAAAAACATCAGGTCTTGACTGTTCCGGATTCATAAGCTTTGTATACTGGAACACAACAGGTGTTCACAATGAAGGTCTTGAATCCACATATGCAATCGCAAGGCATGCATCCCCGATAAGCGAGGATGAATTACAGCCGGGAGACCTTGGCATGCTAAATGACAGGGGGACATATTGGACAGCAGGAAATACTGCGTATGATACAAGAGAAGCCGCAGATGCTGCTGCCGCACAATCCGGTGAAGCCGTCATACAACATACCGGCCATGTAGGAATCTACGTAGGCCTCGATGCAGACGGCAACAAACTGTTCTGCCACTGCAAGGGCGGAAGTGCAAGAACTGTAGTTGTAGACAACTTCAATTTCAGATATTTCTACAGAATGTTTTAGTATTTGAAAGTTTCGCATAAAAAGAGCTATCCATGAGGAGGCTCTTTTTTCATATAGAAAGCTAACGGACAGAACAAAATCTATCATACTTATAGTACCTAAAAAAGAAAACAAGGAGGAAACAAAATGAAAGATCTAAAAAAAGACGTGCTGGCAACAGGCCAGTTCGCGGAATTCTACACACTCAATACATTCGTAAGAGTGTATACCGCATTTGGCATTGACAAGGTGAAGATGTCATTTGTAACAAAAGGACAGCATGGGCAGGGCTGTGACGTGTATGTTGACACAGATGTTTTTGACATCCTCTGTGACGACATTTTAAGCGGGGACTTAAGAAAGCTCATTGCCGCGTCAAAGCCTAATGACAAGGGTTACTATCCTGTAGTTTGGGAACATGTAACAGGAAAGGACGGATCAAAGAAGGTCAATATTGCCCGCGGCATGAAAAAGCCAGTTGTAATCACCGGTTACGATGGTACACAAAAGAAGTATATCAGAGTAACAGTTGAAAAATACGCTGAGCTTCGCATAATGGCAAAATGGTGGAAGAGAGTGTCAGCTCCTTACTATCAAAAGCTTGCCATGATAGGATACGAGGCGAAGAAAGCCTTTGTTCCGAAGTACAATCCGGACGATCTTGAGGAGCCAGAAAATATGTCTGACAATGAGCCTGACCTGCCACCAGTTCCGCCAATGGCGTAAGTAGCACGTTAAAAAAGAGCATTCCTGAAAGGAGTGCTTTTTTCGTTGAAAAAATCCTGAAAAACAAAAATCATACTTATTACATGGAAAGATTTAACAATGAAAGAAGCGCGAATTACAGATGCAATTTTTTTAAGGCAAATAAAGGACTGCGCGGTCACAGAAAACATTATCACTGTTCATACTGCGGAAGAATAAAGAAAAAAGACGATATTACCGTTGATCATCTGATACCCGTAAACAAGGTATTAAAAGGATGTCATAAAAGGTTCTGGAAAATGGTCTTAAGATTAAATGGAATAAACGACATTAACGACACGAGAAACCTTGTTCCCGCGTGCAGAAAATGCAATTCAAGAAAAGGAACAAACACTGGCATATGGATTATCAGAGGACTTATTGGAAGACATTTTGGTTTCTGGTGTATTGAAAAACCAGTAAAGTGGTTATTGATAGCGATTTTTGCATACTGGCTGTATACAGATCCGAAAGAGCTTACAGATGGAATCAACTATGTTTTCTCGGGTATTCTTAACAGCCTGCTGCGCTGAGAAACGCAGAAGAAAAGCGCCTGTGTGTAAACAGACGCTTTTTATTATGGCTTTTTTAATGGATGGCACTACATGCTATCCAGAAAACAAGGAGTAATGCAATGAACGAGCCCCATGCCATCGCTTCCTCAAGGGTGATTTTGTTGTGCCAGAACAATTTGTCCTGAACATCCCAAAGTGCCGCAAGCAGGTTAAGACCCGCCCTCTTTATTATTTTTGCCATTTTAATTTCCTCCATTTGTCTTTTCTACTTTTCTTACCGTAAGTATGATAGATTCCAAAAAAACGGATCTGCGACTATATAAAAAACAGCATTATACACAAAAAAAGAACTTCTATATAAACAAACTTTATATAGAAAGGTCTTTTTTTGTGCGTTTTCATTTCAGGTAAAAAATAAATCATACTATGGACGGAAATAGGAAAATACAAAAGAAAGGAATTTGATTTCTTCTTTATATAGAAGAATACATGGGGAATCATTATGACAGAACAGCAGATTACAGACATGATGATGGATAAAATTGCTGCCTTTGAGGTTATCGCTTCAAAAATACAGACAGGAAATGAGGACGAAGCCAGAACAATGGCAATCAGCACATATACACTGTTTGATGATATTGAGAAGTTTATAGAGGAGAACAAAGATTTTGATGCAGAGTACTGCGCAAACTGTTTTATCGAAAATGGCAATTTCGTTGACAGAAGCAGCGATGTAGTCATTGTGAAAAGCAAAGAAGATTACTATCTGAAAAAGACAGAAATGTGTGTTGAAAAGACAAGATCTCTTTATGGGCTTTTAATTAGCATTGCAAACACATTGAAAAACAAAAACACAATGGGTAAGAGCTGTCTCAAAGACCGCATGAAGTACAATGCAGCCCTTGACGCCCTTGCGGAGAGACTTATGCAGGAGATGAGTGAGACACATCTGGGCTACATATCTGACGCTATGTTTAAGTTAATGCTAAAAAAATCATAAAGATTTTCGCATTTGTTAAAAGTATTAGAAAAAAAAATCATACTTACGGCGGTTAAAGCGACTGTGCTTTATCAAATAAAAACTTCCGCCATTACGGGAGATAAAAGTAACTTATCAACCATGTGCACAAAGAAGAAAGGACAAAAAGAAAAATGAAAGAAACCGTAGCACACATTCTTGAGATTGCAGTAGTTGTAATCGCACTTATGGCATTAATCGCCATCATGATCAACCTTACCAAGGTCGGAAAGACAAATGCCGATGGTACAACAACCGGTTCTGGTTATATTACACAGAACGTTGAAAAAACAATCGGCAATGTATTTGACAAGACAGGTAATGCTATCGACAGCAGCACAAACAGCAGCAAGGAGTAAAGTTACACATTTATCAGAAAGAACGGCCTGCATCCTGACTAAAATGCAGGCTGGAGGCTGTTTTTAGAAAACGATAAAAAAAAGAAAGGACAAAAAGAAAAATGAAAGAAACTGTAGCACACATTCTTGAGATTGCAGTAGTTGTAATCGCACTTATGGCATTAATCGCCATCATGATCAACCTTACCAAGGTCGGAAAGACAAATGCCGATGGTACAACAACCGGTTCTGGTTACATTACACAGAATGTTGAGCATACAATCGGCAACGTGTTTGACAAGACAGGCAGTGCTATTGACAGCAGCACAAACACAGGAAAATAAGATGCGTCTTGGCAGTCAGGCCAGGCGGTCTGCCGGTGTTTTTATAATTGAGATAAGGAAAGGATAATTTTTTTATGACTGATAGATGGCTATTGGATGAAAACATGTTTGGACCATTATGGCCACTTATACAGGATGAATCAATATCGGATATAGACTGGGATGGCGACACTCTATGGATTTCATCTGTTAAAGATGGAACAAAAAGAGTTGACATCCCGGGGGTAGACGAGAACTTTGTTAATACGTTCAGCCATTATGTTGCAAACAGTCAGGGCGTTGAATTCAACCAGATTAAAGATGTTCTTCAGGCTGAAACACCAACACTGCGTATAACAATAGTGCATGAGTCGCTTGCTTCAAGTGGCAGATGCTTTTCAATAAGAAAATCAATGCCTAAGCTGAGATTCACAGCAATAGACGCAGTAAAAGACGGCTGGTGTGATGAAGATCTGATGCATTTTCTTGCAAACTGCGTGACAATGCATTCTAATATGGCATTCTGTGGAGAACCGGGCGCAGGAAAAACTGAGGGGGCAAAATTCTTCTCGACATTTATCCCGGGAAACGAAAAGGTGCTTACAATAGAGGATACTCTCGAGTGGCATTATAAGGAAATTAATCCGCAGAAGAGAGCAGATGAAATTAAAGTAAATGATGCAGCGGATTACACCAAGGCGATAAAGGTTGCCCTCAGATTAAATCCAAGCTGGCTGATGCTTTCAGAGGCCCGCTCTACTGAAGTGCAGTACCTTATTGAGGGCTGGTCAACAGGCGTAAACGGAATGACCACAATTCATGCCGGAGATGTCAAAGATATTCCGGATCGTATTACAAACATGATAGATAAAGGTTTGGATGCAACACGTATTGCAAATAATGTTTACTCATATCTGAATATAGGCATTCTTGTTAAGAAAGATGATACCGAAGGTTCTACAAAACGTAGAATCAGGCAGGTTGGACTCTTCAGGCATACAGAAGAGAAAAATGAATGCGTCATAATAATGGAAAATGGAAAATTTTTCAAAGATAAAATTCCCGGCTGGTTTTTAGATAAAATGACTAGAACCGGCATAATCAATCCGTTCTATTCAGCGGAGCTCGCCGAAAGAATGAAAAATGAAAGAAAAGGCATTTTTTATGGAAATTATGATGCTGAAAATAAGACAAAGATAGAGAAAGTTGTTAAAAACGCTGAAACTGTAATAAAAAATACAGATATTGATGGCGACAGTATCATTGATTTAGTTGAAGGCAATGTAGCTGTATAAAGAGCTGCATTGCTAAATTTAGAAGAAAAGGAGATTACGACATTAATCGTAATAACAGGCGCTGATGAAGAAAGAAAATAGAGAAGAAAACCAGACAGTTGCAAAAAAGAAAAAAACAACAAATGAAGACACTTTTATCAAAACGCTCGTTATGTGTACTCCTAAAAAGATGAAAAAGGAGATAGCAACATACGAAATTTCCATGACAAAGCAAATGCCGTGGATTTGTGCTGGAGTATGTATTCTTATAGCAGGAATGCTTTCATACGCATACTCACTGACTATTGAAAAGTGGGTGCTTACAATTGGAGTTGCAATAATTTTTTCTGGAACAATTCTTATGGAAATGATAAGAGAAAAAAATGAAAAGAAAAAGTTTATCGACATCAATTCATATGCCCAGCAGTTTATAAACGGAATGCAGCTTAAACATAAAATTCTGCCAGCGATTGAAAATACTATTTTTACATTCCCGACAGGAAAAATGCATACGACATTGCAGAATGCCTTATCTTATGTATATACATCGGTAGATACAAATAAGGATCCGTTAAAAACACAGGCAGAAGCACTTTTATATATAGACAAAATCTACCCAAATTCCCAGACTCCGACAATTCACGAGTTCGCAAAAAGAGTTGAACTCGAAGGTGGTTCTTTTGAAAAGGAAATGGAACTTCTTAATGTAAAAAGAGAAAAATGGGAAAAACGAATTGAACATGAACAGGCAGACATGAAAACAACACTTGTCAGTGCAATTATCATGTATATAGCGATGCTCTTGGTATGTGTAATGGTATGTCAGTCAATGCCGGAGACTCTGGTCATAAAGGATATCGGATTCGTGCAGTGGGCAGAAGCGGTGGCAATATGCGGGGTTTTCCCTTTCGCATATATGTGTTTTAAGACACTCAGAAAAGGATGGCTTAAAGAAGAGTATTCAATGGGCAAGGAAGAATCTGGCAAATGTCTGGACTATCTTGAAAATTTCACTCCAAGAAGCCAGCGAAAAAAAGGAATTACAGCAGGATGTATATGTCTTACAATATCAATCCTGTTAGCTATTTTCGTTAAAAATATGTATCTCACTATGGGATGTATGGCTATTACTCTTGCAGCATTTAATTTTCACAACATACAGCATGCTATAGTGTTGAAGAAAGTACGCAAAGAAATGATGCGTTCCCTTCCCAAATGGCTGTTTGACGTCTGCTTATGTATGCAGAAAAGCAGTATTGTAGAATCTATTGAGCGTTCAAGAACTTCAGTACCGCCAATCCTTGAAAGAGATGTGGAAAGATTTCTTAATAAATTAAGGACAAACCCGGCCGCTGTTGAGCCTTATATAGAATTCCTTGCGCCTTATGGCATTACAAGCGTAAGCACTACTATGAGAGCATTGCTTTCAATCGCAAATGGTACCGGCGGAGATTCAGGAACCCAGATGAAACAGCTTATTGAGCACAACCTTAATCTTCTTGACGAGCAGGATGCTGCAGAAGAAGAAGTGAGACGAATGGCTTCTCTTAAGTATACAATAACGTCCTCCATGCCGGGGTCAGTTGTAATGCTGTTTTATCTTGGCGGTGTGCTTGTAAAAGTATTTGCAACGGTTAACAGCGTGCTTTAGTATTCATACTTAATATTATAATCAAAAAATATAACTATGCTCCGTATTTGATATATGGAGCATGCAAAGGAGAGAGCAATGATATATACAAGTGCAGGCGAAAAAACGCTAAAAATAAAAAAAGATAAATTTATTTCATGCTTCAAGAAACTTCCGGATGGAGGAAGCATAACCGGATATGTAACCTTTAGAAGAAAATACCTATTGTCAGGAGAAAATATCTCAAACCTCTCAGATAGTAGTTTTATTCAGGTTGAAAATACAAATTATGCAGTCAAGAATAAGAAAGGCTGTACAAAAAAAATAATTGGTTATATAGAAACTGATATTCCGGATAAATACATTGCAATTGTAAAAAGCCGTTTTATGCCAATATGGCTTACTGCATTATGCTATAATTCATTATTTCCAGCTGTTTTGATTTCAGCGGCTTTAATTGGTGCTATAGCATGCGGAGGAATCGCAGCTTATCATCAGCTTGAACCGGGAAATGTACATATAGGTGCTCCGGGAAAAACAAAAGAGCCGACAAAAAATGATGATATTTCAGATTATGACGGAATGGACGGGTTGGAAGACACGACAGAGACGGAAAAATATACAATTATAGATGCTATAGCTTATGATGGGGAATACCTTGAGGTAAACCCATCAGATACAATTCCTCTTGGAAACAACAAGGAGAATGACGGAGTATATTTACAGTTTGTTGTAAAAAATGCTGACGGAGAGGAAGTATATGTTTCACCCAAGCTTAATCCGGGTGAGAAAGTTGACTGGAGTCCATGCGAATATCTTGATAAGGGAATCCAGAAAGCTGTAATCACTGTAAATGTATATCATTCAGATACAGACATGCAGGATGTTGGCACTGACCTTAATGTTTCGTTTAAAGTCAACAAATAATTTAGGCAATAAGAGCATACGCTCTTTTGTATATAAGCAACTCATTGATATAAAAGGTATAAGAAAGGAAAACAATGAAGAACAAATGTAAGAACATGATGTTAGGATTAATGGCATGCGCTACCGTTCTTGGAGCAACACCAGCAACTGGAGTATTTGCTGCTGATCCTGCAAGCTTTAACAACTCAACAGCATCAACAGTATCAGGAGCTAACGGTGAGACATTCACTCCAGGTTCTGATGCATCACAGAGGCAGGTAGGAAAGGAAACCGTTCAGACATTGGGAGGTGCAACAGCCTCAGCTCCTACAGAGTCAAAGTCACAGAGTGTTTCTGTATATGCAACAAAGTCAAGCAGCGTACAGCTCAAGGTACCACAGGTACTTATCGGAGATGCAACAAAGAGTGCTTACCATGTAGGTGTAAAGGGTGACATTACAACAAAGCAGACTGTAACAGTTACACCAGCCGCTTCATTCCAGCTTAAGGATGTAAGAGACACAGACAGAGCTGCAGTAACAGCTACTGTTAAGCAGAATAAGACAAGCTGGTCATGCACCGACCTTGCAGCAGGTTCTGGCAATTATGTATATGCCAAAGGCGATATCTCTTACGCAGAGCTTCACGCTGGATCATACAGTGGTGTATTCAATCTTGCTGTAAACCTTAACTATGCAAAATAAAAGCAAAAGTATAAGCAACAGGTCGCAGGCAGCGGCCTGTTTTGCTAAATTTTTACAAACAGGAGATTTTTTATGACACTTTTTTGCATAACGGCAGCAGCGCTGCTCATTACATATAAAGAACTGAAAAACAGCATGGGTGACAGTGATTACATTACTGTAAAAGTCCCTACACTTAAAAAGAAAAACAAGGCATCTGTATAGTGCAGGTGCTTTTTTGTACAGCTAATCCGTTTTTATTTTCTCTGACATACTTTCCATATAAGTAAAGAAGAAAGGAGAAACAAAAAAATGAAAACAATAAGGAGAATTATTTTTGCATGCATTACGATCTGGGTGCTGGCGGTAACAGTCGCACCAAAGTATGATAAACAGATTAATGCCATATTTGAAAAGGTGCTCGGGCCATATCACCATGAAGATAAGGATGTTAATACAGAGGAGCTATCAACATGGAACGATACTGAAAACGACATTACACCTGCACCTAAAAACAGCCTTGAGGTCACATTTATTGATGTAGGACAGGGAGACAGCATATTAATCGAAGATGCCGGAAAGACGATGCTTATTGACACTGGATACTGGGATGCCTATGACACTCTGAAACAGACATTCTCAGACAAAGGCATTGAGCGGATTGACGCACTGGTGCTGACACACCCGGATGCAGACCATATTGGAGCTGCTGAAGATATTATCACACATTATCAGGTGGGTATGATTTATACATCAGTTGCCGATTCTGACAGCAAGACCTATCAGTACGTACAGGACGCCATAGAGCTTTATAATGTGCCTGTAAACTACCCGCAGGCAGGAGACACCATGCAGCTTGGAAACGCTGTATATGAGTGGCTTGGACCTGTTAACGATGTGGATGATACAAACTCAATGTCGCTTGTACTCAAGGTCGTTAATGGCAATGATTCATTTCTTTTTACAGGAGATATGACCGGAAAAGAGATGAAAGATATTACCGGCGACATGAGCGCAGATGTTTTAAAGGCTGCACACCACGGTTCCGCAAATGAGGGATGTAACAGCAGCGAACTTTTTGACCGCGTGAAGCCTGAATATGCTGTCATTTCATGTGGTAAGGGCAACAGGTACGGACACCCGCATAAGGAGACAATGCAGGAGATCAAGGAGCGAGGCATTAAATGCTTCAGAACAGATGAGCAGGGAACTATAAGTTGCACATCTACCGGAAACGGCATTGTGTGGAGCGTTGAACCGACAACCGACTACCATAATGGCAGCTCCGAAAAATAAGCAAAAATAGATAATCCTAAAAAAACAAAAACCGCCAGAAATTCTGACGGTTTTTTAGTGCATGCCAATATCTGAAAACTCAGATATTAAATGTATAAATCTGAAAAAATGGTGCTATTGATACCAGTTGTCTGCGAGTCAATCTCTTCAGAAGAATCATTATGATGCGGGCCCAAAAATTTCTCAAGTATTGGCTCAACAACCGGCTCAATTTTGTTATTGAATTTTGGCACCGCAACACTGACTATTCCCACAGGCAAGCCTGTGGGTTTTTCGCCAAAATTTTAAAATTCTGCTATATAATAGCACTTGAAAAAAATACAATGCAAGAAAAAAGCTGCCCCAAAGACAGCTTTTTGCAGATTATTCAGATTCCGGTCCTTCCGGTTTCGGAATTTCAGACTCATCTAATTCATATTTCAAAAACTCTTCATCAATGTCTTCCTGAAATCTTCTTGGTGTAACTTCAAATCCGCGGCATACCCCGATATGCCTTGGAAATGTGTTTACTTTAAGGTTAATCTGCGAAGATACAGGCGAGTTGGCCATGGTATTTTTATAAAAGGTTTCGTCTTTGGTTGACTTGACACAGCATGTTATAAAGACCGGTATCTCGTACTTGAGACACATATTTTCAAGTTTTTTCACGAGAGGTGCTATTTCTTTATCATATGTCTTTGTAAGATCAAATGTTGTAATTTCTGTTCTGTCATTTTTCATAACAAACAATTCCTTTCCATCAATTAATCGTTAATCAGCTTATCAAACATATCCATTAGATCATCGCCGTCATCAAAATCATCTGCCATACCATTGTCCGTGGTATCGTGTACCACAGGAGCAAAAATGTCATCACTAGACGGCTTTGGAGCAGCAGACACAGACTTTTCAGCAACATCAGCATTATCAGGATGCATCTCTGACAAAATGTTCAGTTTTTCTTCGGAAGGCTTATCAGCTTCTTTGGTATCTGACGGCTCATTATTAGAGTATACACTATTTTCTGCATCAGGTAAATGTTCAGATGCAGGTTTTGCCACATCTTTAACAGAAATGTCGTGTCTGGTATCAAGTTTATCATCCGGCACATTTAACGAATCAGGCTTCTTGTCAGGTGCATCAGATACAGTTTTTTCGCCATTCTTTTTAAGCTTTATTTCGCCACCATGTATCAGTGATTCCATTGAAGCGTAGAGCTCGTCAATTTTTTTATTTGTCTCATCACTTGGATTTACAAGAGAGCTGACTGCAAGCTCCTTAAGTATGAGATTACGCTTTTTCATGGCCGATTTGTCTATTTTAAACGTGTTTGGCATGATATGAGACATAGCCGTGTCTATACATTTCTGTTCAAGAGGAGAGCAGACATTCTTTGAAAAATACGGTGCAAGTGTCTGGTGTACAAGAGAATTGCGCAACAGTGCCTTACAGAAACCATTTCTGTGACGGGGACGAAGACTCTTAAGCATCGCGATTGTGTCTTCATCCTTAAGCCTTATCTTAACTCTGAAAGATTTTGTTTCTGTAAATGTCATCGCGTTAGGTTCGTCTATAATGTAATGAATTGGATTTCCATGAGCATATTCGATTAACGCTTTTCTAAGCATGGCCTGAACAGGATAGCCAAGATCACGAAGGCCGACAATATCTAAGTCGTGAAGCCTGTAAAATTTTACTTCAAACTCCATAGAAAAAGTCCTCCTTTAACTGCGTTTCTTCTCAACAGGACACGGCATTTCGCCCACATTTCCTGCACACATAAGACTGGCTTTGGAGATGCTGAATCTGTAACTGTCACCAAATAGAGTGTTATGTACACATAAATAATGTGCAGAGTATTCATCTATTACGACAAACTCATAAGGCTCCTGCTTTGAGTATCTTATTTCGTATGCTTTCCCTACCTGTAACTTTAATAATTTTGTCATAATTTATATCACGGGCTGTGACAACCGCCACAGCCAGCTCCTTTCCCTGATTAATGTATTCCCGAATTACGCCCTGCCATACTGCTTCGCAAGTCTGCGGTATAAATAATTGTAATATCCGCGGACATTTGAATATACAAACGAGAGCACATCATTTTGATTTCCGTTAATAATTGTAATTACATTCTCCTCAATCGCGGCCTCAAAGCGCTCTCTTATGAGCGAAAGCCATGCTGCACCGGTTCCACCTGTAATAATGAGATACTGATAATCGTTGAGGTCGAACACATCAAGCATTCTTTCAATGGCCTCGTTACAGACTTTTTCATTGCATTCCTTTAAGATATCGGAAAAATCGACAATCTTAGGCTTTAATGTACGTCTGTCAACGTATTTATATACACCGGTGGCAAGATATTTCTGCATTGCAGGAACGGAAATCTCAAGCCCATATTCTTCCTTGATACGGCTTACAGTTTCCTGCATAACTCGTTTCATTCCAAGTTCAGGGAACGTCTCTCCTGTACCCGTAACAGCACCGTTATTGATTGGGAAAATATCAAGAGTGCCAAATCCCGGGTCAAATACAAGAACTGATGATTTCATGTATTTCATTGCATCCTTGTACCATGAGCCGTTTCTTTCTGTACATACAGAGAAGAGTGTGCCTTTTGGCTGGCTCATTACAAATACGTTTTTAGGGCTGAGATTAAAACTAAAGTTTACAGTGTTATTTCCGACCTGAAGTGTGAAATTATGTTCTCCGGAAAGAGAGTCAACAAACCACTCCTTGTCCATGCCAAGATATTTTTCCGGAAGACCGGTCTGAACAGTCAGCTCTTTTCCACTGTCTGCAAAAGTATTTTTGAACTCGTCATTAATCATCGCAAGTCCCATTCCGCATCGTGCAATAACCCTGAACATCGGAGTTCCATATCGCTCACGGCCATAAAGGGCGGCTTCAGAATCGGATGTATCGCTGACTTTAATCTGCTCCTGTGCAGCTTCGCCGACAAGCCATCTGTCGCCAGTTACATTGTCTGTGTAAATAATTGTGCTTTCGTCAACAGATGTAAGGAATGAAAAATCCTTGCTTATACGCTTTGCATATGAAGGAAACCTTGCAATAATCGAAGGTCCAAACAGCTTGACAGCTGAATACCCTACATCAAGCGCAATTCCAAAAGCTTTGTTTGTGCTTCCGTTGTTTCTGAAAATAATTTCTGTTTTTGTTTTGAATTTACTTGTGTCCATATCAATTCTCCTTAAAATATTTTGTGTTTTACAATGCTTTTTATCTGTTTATACTTTACAGGGCCGATGAAGCGGCTGTCGTTGCTTCCATTCCTGTTATCACCGAGACAGAAATATTCATCATTCCCAAGTGTGAGAGGAGTGTCCTGAATTAATCCGCCATCTTTCATGTCAGGAAATGATACTGACTGCTTTTTTCCGTTTACATACAGTTTTCCATTTTTAATCTCGACTGTATCTCCCGGGACTGCAACAATACGTTTTATATACTGAACTATGTCAGTTGTCGGCTTAAAGCATACTATTGTGTTATATGTAACATCTGACGGCTCGAAGAAAATGTCTGTTGTGTAAAGCTGCCCGTCTTTTAATGTGGGGGACATACTAGAGCCCATTATTGTGATTGGATGGATCAGTGCTTTTAGTACAAATGCAACAAGGATTCCGGTAAGAATGGGGACTGCATATTTTTTAAATCCTGATTTTTTTACGGTCTTTTCTGCGACCTCATTATTTTCCACAGCTGACCTCCTTACTGATGAAGTGCGGTTAGATTTTTAATGCCGAATCTGACCTCATCATCATTTATTTTCAGAATAATCACCTTAAATCTGGATTTAAGCCCTTTGTAACCGAATTCATACCCTGTAAGGTCTTCAGTACCTTCGAGCGGATCAATTGAGTCTTCAATCTCTGCAAACTTGTCAATAATTCCGCCAGCGTCTATAAATGTCATTCTGTTTAAGCACTTTCTTTCACCGGACTCCAAGTTATCATCATCAAATTTGGGACAGGCATAAAAGACTGACTGACCTTCCCTTATAATCATTTCATGTGGAACATCATGGTTTATACACATGAAAGTCATTTTTCTTTTTCTTTCCAATTTTTCTCCTTTCCGCAAAACGTGTATTTTTAACTACACACTTTGAAATAAAAATGTGGATTGCATGCGATACACACACCGCTTTACGCTTCCGGTATGAGTATGATAGAAAATTTTTCCGTTTATCGCTTTCTATATAAGATTGCTTGTAGAAGGTGTATATTTTTTCATTTTTTTTTAAACGAACATACTAAAGGTATGAAAAGCTGATGATGGGAGAGCAATTTGAAATACCTGAATCTAGCGAAACAAAGAACAAGTGAATATAGGGGCTTAACGCCCGGGAGGAACAAGGATGAAAACATACTATAAGGAACAGCTTCTGGGGGATGTAATGGATTTCTGTGAAGCAAAGGTCGCCGGTAATAAGAGAGAGATGGAAGAACGAGTAAATTCCATTTTTTCAACAGCCATGATTAGAAGACGATTTGATCATGGAGCAGCAAGCCGTTCTTACGGATTTTACGGAGCAAAGGAAATAAGCTTTGTTTACACCGGAATTACCAGAGAACAGTGGTGTGACATGGTTGAAAAACGCACAAAAGAACTTTTTATGGAAAAGTTTGATGTGGAGCTTGAGAGTGTAAGCTCGGAAACTATTGCGAGAAAGATGGTAAATAAGTTTCTGGCATTGTACATTCCAAACGCCTACACCGGCCTAACAATTGATATGGCAAAAGAGATGGCCCCAGATACAATGTCAAGACTCTCTGTTCATTATTTCCACATGTACATAGCCATGAGGAAGAATGGAAAAGAATTGACGGATTATAATGTCTTCGATAAAGCTTCGATGGAGAAGATGATTGAAGATACAGGAATCCGCGAGGTGTCAGCCTACAGGATGTTTTCTGCATTCGGACATATCTCAAAGGATGAGGCTGATATGCTGAGACTCCGTGCTCATGGTGTCAATAATCCTAAATGCAAGGCACAGTATTTGTACAAATACAACAAGGCCAAGAAAGAGGGATTTGACGCCAGTCGGTACGACGTGAACGATATTGGATCTATGAAAAAGATGTCGGAAACAACAGGCTGGACGGTGAAAGAGTGCCACAAGATAATTGACAATCTTGCTCTTGACACTAAAAAAGAACCGGTCAAAAAGGTTTTAAGCAGCATAACTATTAACCTCAATGATCTGATTATTGAATGATTCAGGCACAAAAAAAGACATCCATTTAAGGGTGTCTTTTTTTAGTAACAGCGGATTATTAATTCCACTGTTTTGATTCTATGGCATCTTCATATGCCTCGAAGATGTCACTCCAGTCTGCTGTTGCCATAACAGCCTCCTTTCCGAAACGGTCGAATTACTGACCGTTTCTTTTCTCCATTTTTCTTTTAAGTTATACAAAGTATGATAGAAAATAAAAAATCGAACAAGGACTCAGGAAAAATCATGATAAAAGCTTTAAAGCTCAGCAAAATCAAGGCTTTCATGTTGTTTCTTAAAGTGCACCAAAAATTCAGACCTTATAGTATTATATGTGCTATGCACATACGCGCGAGCGAAGATGCTTTGAGTGTTCATGAACAGGTGTTGAGGTTTCTACGAATAAAACATGAAAAAACGCGTGCAGCAGAAAAGCAGGCCGTTACAGAGAATAGTACTAATGTCCGATGCACCAAAAATTCAGACCACATAGTATTATATGTGCTATGCACATCGCGTGAGCGAGAGTACTTTGAATTGTTTTGAGTCATACAGCGAACATATCTGGATACTGATGCGGTGCAAAAGATTACAAATTCCTTAGAATTATGGGCTTTACAGCCATTTTTCGAGGTGCACCAAAAATTCAGACTTTATAGTATTATATGTGCGTAGCACATCGCGTGAGCGAAACAGCAATGAATAATTTCAGATATACAATTCAACAGACAATTCTCAGATTCTGCAGTTTCAATCTGAAAAATATTTCGGAAGGCACATTTTCGGGAGAAATAAAAATCATACTCATATCAGGAAAGTGGAATCCCCACTTCAGACAAAAATATTTCAGATCAAAAGAAAGGAAGAACATATGGATATTAACAAAGAAGAACATATGGATATTAACAAATTCGAATGTAACGGACGCCTGTTATCA
>UMHE01038021.1_pt1 | contig 21863 bp, 20 predicted proteins | sample 1965451 | NCBI WGS metagenome assembly UMHE01 (sample SAMEA4836090, study PRJEB28245) | human gut metagenome | biome: gut microbiome; material: fecal sample | place: Denmark | collected 2008 | reverse complement strand
CTAAGAATAAATCAGCAGCTTAGCAACTGCGAAGTTTGAGTAATTTAAGTGAAAGTGAACAAAAAATGATAGATACATATGTTTCGAGTTTACATGTGCTAAATAAATAGGAGGAAAAAACATTGGTTGAACTCTTAGCACCAGCCGGCAGCCGCGAGGCACTCGTTGCGGCGGTGGAGAACGGCGCGAATGCGATTTACCTGGCGGGCAATGCCTTCGGCGCGCGCGCCTATGCAAGTAACTTCGACCGCGAGGCGCTGCGCGAGGCCATCCACTTCGCACACCTGCGAAAGGTCGCCATCCACGTGACGGTCAACACGATCGTGGCAGACGAGGAAATGGGGCCCCTCAGGGACTACCTGCGCTTCCTTTACGAGGCAGGGGCCGACGCCGTGCTCGTGCAGGACCTCGGCGTCGCGCGTGTCGCCCATGAGACGGTGCCCGACCTGCCGCTCCACGCGAGCACGCAGATGTCGGTCAGCAGCCTCGAGGGCGTGCGGGCGCTCGCGGAGCTCGGCTTCTCGCGCGTCGTGCTCGCGCGCGAACTCTCCCTCAAGGAGATCCGCCATATCTGCGCCCATGAGCCCGTCGAGATCGAGACGTTCATGCACGGCGCGCTCTGCGTCTGCTACTCGGGCCAGTGCCTGATGAGCAGCATGATCGGCGGCCGCAGCGGCAACCGCGGCCGCTGCGCGCAGCCCTGCCGCCTGCCGTATACGCTCGTCGACGAGAAGGGGCAGGACGTGCTCGGCGACAAGGCCGGCTCCTACCTGCTCTCGCCGCGCGACCTCAGCACGATCGACGTCATCCCCGACCTCATCGAGGCCGGCGTCTCGTCGCTCAAGATCGAGGGCCGCATGAAGCGCCCCGAGTACGTCGCGACCGTCGTGCGCACCTACCGCGAGGCCATCGACACGTACTATGCGGGCAAGGGCTACGCCGTCACGCAGGAAGAGCGCGACGATCTCGCGCAGATCTTCAACCGCGACTTCACGACGGCCTACCTTGAGGGACGCCCGGGCAAGGCGATGATGAGCGACCGCCGCCCGAACAACCGCGGCCTGCTCATCGGCCGCGTCACAGCCTACGACTGGGACGCGCGCATCGTCACCGTGAAGCTCAGCGGCCGCCTCGGCCTCGGCGACCAGGTCGACTTCTGGGTCAAGGTCGGCGGCCGCGTGACGGCGACTATCTCCGCCCTGACCGATGCGAAAGGGCGCGCAGTCGAGGAGGGCCAGGCGGGCGACATCGTCTCGTTCGCCATTCCCTCGGCCGTGCGCGACCACGACCGCGTCTTCAAGGTCTACGACGCCCAGCTGATGGAGCGCGCCAAGGAGACGTACGCCTCGGGCGCTCCTGTGCGCCGCATCCCCGTCGCGATTGCGGTCCGCGCCGCCATCGGCGAGCCGCTGACCGTTGCCATCTGCGACGGCGAAGGCCACAGGGCAGAGGGAAAGACTGACTTCATCGGCGAGAGCGCGCGCAAGCGGCCGCTCTCGGAGGAGATTATCCGCAAGCAGGTCAGCCGCATCGGCACCAGCGTCTATGAGATGAAGAGCCTGCACTGCGATATCGCGGGTGAGGTCATGGTGCCGATGAGCGAGATCAACGAGGCGCGCCGCAAGGCCGTCGAAGCGCTCGACGCGCTGCGCCTCAAGGAGATCGAAGCGCGTGAGCATCGCCCAGAGCCGAAGTTCACCGACCGCATCGCGCGCCCGACTCCCAAGAAGGCCGACTTCCTCGTCGCAGTCGACACGCTCGGCAAGGCAGAGGCGGCCCTCGCGGCCGGCGCTGACGGCATCCTCTTCGGCGGCGAGTCGTACGAGCACCGCGTTATCGCCCCGGAGGAGTACGAGCGGGCCTGGCAGATGGCCAGAGAGGCCGGCGCGCGCATCGACTTCAACACGCCGCGCATCGTGCATGACGGCCAGCAGAAGCACGTTGAGCGCCTGCTCGCAGCCTTCGCCGCCTTCCCGCCGGACGCCGTCCACGTCCACAACATCGCCATGCTCGCGCTCGTGCGCCGCCTGACGGATTTCGCCATCCACGCCGACTACTCGCTGATCTCCTACAACAAGCAGACGCTCGCCTTCCTCAAGGACTACGGCGCCTCTGGTGCGACGCTCTCGCCGGAGCTCACGGCCAAGGAGATCCGGCAGCTCGCCAAGGAGAGCCCGCTGCCGCTCACGTGCATCGTGCACGGCCGCCTCGAGCTCATGGTCTCGAATTACTGCGTGACAGGCAGCTTTTTAGGCGGCTGCGGCGAGGGCCCCTGCACCCAGCCGTGCACGCGCGGCCACTTCGCGCTCAAGGACCGCAAGGATGCGCTCTTCCCGCTCGCGATGGACCAGTTCTGCCACATGCACGTGCTCAACAGCAAGGTGCTCTCGATGATGCCGCACGCGATGAAGTTTCGCGCCGCGGGCATCGAGACGATGCAGATCGAGGCCAAGGCCATGGGGGAGAAAGAGATCGCGGCCATCATCAGGGCCTACCGGAAGGCGATGGCCTTCCCCGAAGAGCCCGCGGAGGCCCAGCTTTCCTGGATCCACGAGCAGGAGGGCAAAGACATCACGCGCGGCCACTACTTCCGCGGCGTGCTCTGATGAACTACAACACTTGCAAGTTACGATAGATTGAGATAGAGGTATCCGATGGAACAAGAAACCTATAAGATCATGGAATACGACAGGGTCCGGGAGATGCTCGCGGGCTGTGCCTCCTCGCTGATCGGCAAGGAGCGCGCCCAGACGATGCTGCCGACGAGCGACTTCGACGAAGCCGTCGAGTGGATCCAGCAGACGACAGAGGCCGTGACCGTCCTCGCGACGGCCGCACCGCCGTTCGGCGGCATCTTCGACATCCGGCCGCATCTGAAGAAAGTGAAGATGGGGGCCGTGCTCGACCTCGACGAGATCACGAGCATCATGAGCACCCTCTACGCGATGCGGAATATCAAGCACTTCTTCCGCGACAGCGAGGTGGAGGCGCCGACGCTCCGCTCGTGGGCGAGGAGTATCGAGATCCTCGGCCAGCTCGAGCGCCTGCTCGACAACACCGTCGACGAGCACGGCGCCATGCGCGAGGACGCGAGCGTCGAGCTGCGGCGCATCCGCCGCGAGCTTCACGCCGCCCAGGCGCACATCAAGGAGCGCATCTCGAGCATCCTCCACAATGCCGAGTACCAGAAATTCTTCCAGGACGCCATCGTCACCGTGCGCGACGAGCGCTACGTCATCCCCGTCAAGCAGGAGTACCGCTCGCGCTTCCCGGGCATCGTCCACGACCAGTCGGCCACGGGCGCGACGCTCTTCATCGAGCCGATGGCCGTCGTCGAGCTCAACAACGACGTCAAGCAGCTGATGCTCGCCGAGCAGCAGGAGATCCAGCGCATCCTGCGCCACCTGTCCGCCGAGATCAACAAGAACAGCGGGACGCTCGCCGAGAACTGCCGCATCCTCGGCGACCTCGACTTCGCCTTCGCCAAGGCGCGCCTCGCGCAGATGATGGAGGCAAACCGCCCGGAGCTCAACCGCGAGGGCCGCACGGACCTTCGCGAGGCGCGCCATCCCTTCATCGCGAAGGACAAAGTCGTGCCGATAGACATCCGCATCGGCGAGGACTACCGCATGCTGCTCATCACCGGCCCGAACACGGGCGGCAAGACGGTCAGCATGAAGACGCTCGGCATGATGGTGCTGCTCGCCCAGTCGGGCTGCTACCTGCCGACGGCGCCAGACCCCGTCATCGCCGTCTACCCGAACATCTACGCCGACATCGGCGACGAGCAGAGCATCGAGCAGAGCCTCTCGACCTTCTCCGCGCACATGACGCACATCGTGCGCATCCTGAAGCAGGTCGAGGAGGCCGACCTCGTGCTCTTAGACGAGCTCGGCGCGGGCACCGACCCCGAGGAGGGCGCGGCGCTCGCCATGGCCATCCTCGAGAAGCTCCTGCGGCTGCGCGCGACGACCGTCGCCACGACGCATTACTCCGAGCTCAAGACGTTTGCCTACTCGCGCGAGAGCATCGAGAATGCCTGCGTCGAGTTCGACGTCAAGACACTGCGGCCGACGTACCGGCTGCTCATCGGCATGCCGGGCGCGAGCAACGCCTTTGCCATCAGCCGCCGCCTCGGCCTCTCAGAATCCCTGATCCTCCGCGCGCAGCAGCTCGTCAAGGCCGACCACGCGCAGTTCGAGCACGTCATCAACGAGCTCGAGAACGAGAAGATGATGTACGAGCAGCGCAACGTCGACATCCTCGAGCGCCAGCAGCGCGTCACCGAGCTCGAGGCGAAAGTCGCGCGCACGAAGGAAGAGCTCGCCAAGAAGAAGGGCGACTTCATCCGCAAGGCGCGCGAGCAGAGCGCCGCGATGGTGCGCCGCACGCGCCGCGAGTCCGAGGCCATCATCAAGGAGCTCAAGGAGCAGTTCGACGACCAGGGCATCAAGCGCCGCCAGCAGGCCATCCAGGACGCCCGCGCGAAGCTCAACGAGGCCTTCGAGAAGTCGCGCCCCGGCATCATGGCCCAGAAGGGCGTCGGCAAGGCCGTGAGCCTCAAGACCATAAAGCCCGGCGACATCGTCTACGTCAAGAAGCTCGACCAGAAGGGCACCGTCCTTTCCGTCCAGGGCAAGGAGCTGACCGTCCAGATCGGTAGCCTCCACACGAAGGTCAAGGCCTCCGCCTGCCGCTTCCTCGACCATGCGCCCAAAGAGATGAAAGCGGCGGGCGCGCCGACCGCTTCATCTTCGCGCCGCCAGTCCAACGCCTTCATGCAGAAGACGCAGACGATCGGCCGCGAGATCGACATCCGCGGCATGATGGTCGATGAGGCCGAGGTCGCAGTCGGCAAGTTCCTCGACGACGCCGTCATGGCCGGCCTCTCGCAGGTCCTCATCATCCACGGCAAGGGCACCGGCGCCCTCCGCAAGGGCATCCAGGCATACCTTCGCCATCACCCGAGCGTCAAGAGCTTCCAGTTCGCCGACATCACCGAGGGCGGCACCGGCGCGACCGTCGTCGAACTGAAATGATGCAGTTCGTCATGGGCTTTTTGGCGAAAGTGTGGTAAAATAGGAGCCGTATACATTTGAAGGAGGCCCTTATGGAAAAACGTTCTCAACGAAGCCATCAACAGCACAGCCCGAAGAAGGGCGGCAGCACGACGGCCCGCAAGACCCTCATCGGCATTGCCATCGTCGTCCTGGTCATGCTGACCGGCATCGGCTGCGGTTTCCTGACCGCAAGCATGAATACGAAATCAGACCTGGCGGACGACATCCGCCCGCCCGCATCCTCACTCGTCTACGACAGCGACGGCAACGAGATCGCGACGATCCACGCGGCGGAGAACCGCATGCCCGTCAAGCTCGACCAGGTCCCCCAGAACCTGCAGGACGCCTTTGTCGCCGTCGAGGACAACCGCTTCTACGACCACATCGGCGTAGACCCGCGCGGCATCGCCCGCGCCATCTGGGCCAACCTGCGCGGCCGCACCGTCTCAGAGGGCGGCTCGACCATCACGCAGCAGCTCGCCAAGAACGCGTACCTGACGCAGGACCGCACGCTGAAGCGCAAGATCCAGGAAGTCTTCCTGGCACTGCGGCTCGAGCACCAGTACACGAAATCCGAGATCCTAGAGCTCTACCTCAACCAGATCTACTTCGGCCAGGGCGCCTACGGCGTGCAGGCCGCGGCCCGCACGTACTTCGGCAAGGACGTCGAGGACCTGACGCTCAACGAGTGCGCGATGCTCGCCGGCATCCCGAAGAGCCCGAACTACTACTCGCCACTCAACAACCTGCAGGCCGCGCAGGAGCGCAAGGCGACCGTGCTCGACCAGATGGTCAAGTACGGCTACCTCGACTCGGCCACGGCGGAGAAGACGAAAAACGAGAAGCTCGCCCTCGTCAAGCCAGACCCGGCGAAAGACGACAAGGGCGAGGCCTCGTACTTCGTTGACTACGTCACCCAGAAGCTCATCGACAAGTACGGCGCTGACGCCGTCTACAAGGACGGCCTGCAGGTCTACACGACGATCGACATGGACATGCAGCGCGCCGCCGAGAAGGCGATGAAGGGCCTGCCGAACGGCAAGAAGGACGCAAACGGCGTCCAGCAGCCGCAGGGCGCCCTCGTCGCCATCGACCCGCACACGGGCTACGTCAAGGCGATGGTCGGCGGCCGCGGCACGGACCAGTTCAACCGCGCGACGATGGCCGAGCGCCAGCCGGGCTCTGCCTTCAAGCCGTTCGTCTTTGCGGCGGCGCTCGAGAACAAGTTCTCCCCGTCGACCGTCATCAACGACAGCCCGATAAAGATCGGCGACTGGGAGCCGCAGAACGACGAGCACACCTTCAGCGGTGCCGTCACGATGCGCCAGGTCGCCCAGCACTCGATGAACGTCCCGACCGTCAAGATCGCGCAGAAGCTCGGCATCGAGAAGGTGCTCTACTACGCGCAGGAGATGGGCATCTCGACGCTCGTCATGGACGGCCCGCACAACGACAAGAACCTAGCCTCGGCCCTCGGCGGCCTGACGAAGGGCGTGACGCCCCTGGAGCTCACGAGCGCCTACGGCACCTTTGCCAATAAGGGCGTCCACGTCGACCCCGTCGTCATCGTCAAGGTCCTCGACCGCAACGGCAAGGTCATCGATGAGGCGAACCCCGAGCAGCACAATGTCATCAGCGAGTCGAGCGCGGCCGACCTCACGAGCATGCTGCAGGATGTCATCCGCGCCGGCACGGGCCGCCGCGCCAGCATCGGCCGCCCGGCAGCCGGCAAGACGGGCACGACGAGTGACTACCACGACGCGTGGTTCGTCGGCTACACGCCCGACCTCGTCGCGAGCGTCTGGATCGGCAACGACGATAACACCTCCTTGGGCGGCATCTACGGCGGCACAGTGCCGGCCACCATCTGGAAGAACTTCATGACCGAGGCCCTGAAGGGCACGCCGGCCAAGGACTTCGACGGCTCCGAGTCGTCAGGCGGCGATTCCATCGGCTCGCTCGAGGACGACAAGAGCACGGCTGTCACCAAGAAGAGCGCCGCACCGGCCAAGAAGGAAGAGAAGCCTGCTGAGAAGAAGTCCAAGGACGAAGGCAAGAAGCAGCCGGGCCAGCAGCCCGCAGCGCCGCAAGGCCAGGCCCCGGCGAGTGCTCCGGCCTCTGCCGGCGGTGGCGGCGGTGCCGCGCCTGAGCCGGGCAGCAGCGTCTCCAAGGGACGCAACTGAGTGGAATGATGAGCAGCACCTGAGGCGTGCTGCCTGAGATACCTGAGATAAAGGAGAGAGATCTTTGGCAAATGTATTTGACACCCTGAAAGAGAGAGGCTTCATCGCCCAGTGCACGAATGAGGCAGAGCTCCGCGAGCTCTTCGACAAGGAGCGCGTGACCTTCTATATCGGCTTCGACCCGACGGCCGACAGCCTCCACGCCGGCCACTTCATCGCCCTGATGGCGATGGCGCACATGCAGCGCGCCGGCCACCGCCCGATCTGCCTCGTCGGCGGCGGCACGGGCACGGTCGGCGACCCGACGGGCCGCACCGACATGCGCAAGATGCTGACGGACGAGGACATCGAGCACAACTGCGAGTGCTTCAAGAAGCAGATCGCGCGCTTCATCGACTTCTCGGACGGCAAGGCCATCATGGTCAACAACGGCGACTGGCTCCGGAAGCTCAACTACATCGACCTCCTGCGCGATGTCGGCGCCTGCTTCACCGTCAACCGCATGCTCGCCGCCGAGTGCTACAAGCAGCGCTGGGAGAAGGGCCTGACCTTCCTCGAGTTCAACTACATGGTCATGCAGGCCTACGACTTCCTCGAGCTCAACCGCCGCTACGGCTGCAAGCTCGAGATGGGCGGCGACGACCAGTGGTCGAACATCATCGCCGGCGTCGAGCTCAACCGCCGCAAGAACAACGTGGCAGTCTACGGCCTGACGAACAAGCTTTTGACGAAGAGCGACGGCAAGAAGATGGGCAAGACGGCGGGCGGCGCCCTCTGGCTCGACGCCGAGAAGACCTCGCCGTACGAGTTCTACCAGTACTGGCGCAACGTCGATGACGCCGACGTCGAGAAGTGCCTCGCGCTTTTGACCTTCCTGCCGATGGACGAGGTCCGCCGCCTCGGCAGCCTCGAGGGCTCCGCCATCAACGAGGCCAAGAGCGTGCTCGCCTACGAGGTCACGAAAATCGTCCACGGCGAAGAAGAGGCCAACAAGGCCAAGAAGGCCGCCGAGGCGCTCTTCGGCGGTGCCGGCAACACGGCCGACATGCCGACGATCGCCGCCGAGACGGGCAAGAAGCTCCTCGACATCCTGACGGCCGGCAAGGTCTTCGCCTCCAAGAGCGAGGGCCGCCGCCTGATCCAGCAGAACGGCCTCTCCCTCAATGACGAGAAGGTCAAGGATGTCGACTACATCCTGCAGGAGAGCGACTTTAAGGATGGCGAGGCCATCGTCAAGAAGGGCAAGAAGAAGTACTTCAAGCTCGTGAAGTGAGCCGAGTGATCTGAAATGATAAAAACGCGCCATGTGGTTGTGATATGGCGCGTTTTATGGTAAAATAAATAAGTTATCACACGATAGCGTGTAATCTAGTTTGAAGGAGCGGTGTTCTTTTATGTCAGGACATTCTAAATGGGCCAATATCAAGCGCAAGAAAGGTGCCAACGATGCCATCCGCGGCAAGATCACGACGAAGATCGGCCGTGAGATCACGATCGCAGTCCGCATGGGCGGCGCAGATCCCACGGGCAACATGCGCCTGAAGCTGGCTCTCTCGAAGGCGAAATCCAACAACATCCCGAAGGACAACATCAAGCGTGCGATCGAGAAAGGCCTCGGCAACACGGAGAGCGGCACGTATGAAGAGCTCATGTACGAGGGCTACGGCCCGGGCGGCACGGCTGTCATGCTCGACATCCTGACGGACAACCGCAACCGCACGGCTGCCGATGTGCGCCACCTCTTCTCGAAGTTCGGCGGCAACCTCGGCCAGGACGGCTGCGTTGCCTGGATGTTCAAGAAGAAGGCCGTCTTCATCGTCGAGAAGGAGACGTTCGACGACGAGGACGCCCTGATGGAGATCGTCCTCGACGCCGGTGCCGAGGACATGAAGGCAGAGGACGAGGTCTTCGAGATCACGGCTGAGCCGGATGCCTTCGACGACATCGAGAAGGCACTGGGCGAGAAGGGCATCGAGACGGCTTCGGCCGAAGTCACGATGGTCCCGGACACGACTGTCCACCTCGCCGGCAAGGATGCCGAGAAGATGCAGAACCTCATCGACGCCCTCGAAGAGAACGACGATGTCCAGAACGTCTACAGCAACTACGAGTCGGACGACGAAGAGTAATAGACTGGGGACGGGCTTTTGAGGCAAGCCTCTACGATTCGAACGATTCGAACGTTTGATTTGTAGGGGCTTGTTTTCGCATTTCTCATACGTTTTATGTTAGGGGAATTTATGTTAGCACTAGGAATTGACCCCGGCACGGCCATCTGCGGCTACGGCTTCGTCGAGTCGCGCGGCAGCCGGCTGATCCCGCACGCGTACGGCTCCATCTTCACCTCGCCGAAGATGAAGATGGAGGACCGCCTCATGAAGATCTACGATGAGCTCGATGCGCTCATCAAGAAGTACCAGCCCGACGTCATGGGCGTCGAGAAGCTCTTCTTCAACCGCAACGTCACGACGGCCATCCCCGTCGGCCAGGCGCGCGGCATCGTGCTCCTGACGGCCGCCAAGAACAACCTGCGGCTCGTCGAGCGCACGCCGATGCAGATCAAGCAGGACGTCACGGGCTACGGCAAAGCCGACAAGAACCAGGTCATCTACATGGTCACGAAGATCCTGCACCTGCCCGCGCCACCGAAGCCCGACGACACGGCCGACGCGCTGGCCATCGCCATCTGCACGACGCACTGCCTGAATAGCATCACTTGGAGGAATCAGCTATGATCGGATATCTTCACGGCAGAGTCATCGCGCTCCACACCGACTACTGCCTGCTCGACGTCCACGGCGTCGGCTACCGCGTCTTTGTCGCGGGCTCGACGCGCACGAAGCTGCGCCTCAAGGAGGAGGCGAGCCTCTTCGTCTACACGAGCGTGCGCGAGGACGCCATCGTGCTCTACGGCTTTGCCGCCGAAGAAGAATATGACCTATTTCTGCAGCTCATCGGCGTCTCCGGCATCGGCCCGAAGGTCGCGCTCGGCATCCTCTCCGCCATCACGGTCGAAGGGCTCTGCCGCGCCATCCAGAACAAGCAGGCGAGCGTCCTGACGAAGCTGCCCGGCATCGGCAAGAAGTCGGCCGAGCGCCTGATCCTCGAGCTCAAGGACAAGGTCGCCTTTAGGGACAGCGGGGAGGAGGAGCTCCTGACCATCGAGAACGGTGAAGAAGTCGGCGACGACGCCGCCTCGGAGGCCATGGCCGCGCTGCAGTCGCTCGGCTACACGCCCTCTGAGATCGCGCCCGTCATCCGCAAGACGGCCAAGTACAAGACGACGGAAGCCATCATCAAGGCTTCTTTGAAGGAACTAAGCCACATGTAAGAAGGGAGTGTCATTTTGGACGGATTCGATTCCTACGACGAGGACCGCATCGTCTCCATGGACGAGCAGCACAGCGACGACTGGCAGTACAGCCTGCGCCCGCGCAAGCTCGGTGAGTACATCGGCCAGGAGAAGGTCAAGGCGAACCTCTCCATCTTCATCCAGGCGGCGCTCTCGCGCGGCGAGGCGCTCGACCACGTCCTGCTCTACGGGCCGCCGGGCCTCGGCAAGACGACGCTCGCCGGCATCATCGCCAACGAGCTCGGCGTCAACTTCCGCCAGACCTCCGGCCCCGCGATTGAAAGGAGCGGCGACCTCGCCGCTCTCCTGACGAATCTGCAGGAGCACGACGTGCTCTTCATCGACGAGATCCACCGCCTCTCGCACAGCGTCGAAGAGGTGCTCTACTCCGCGATGGAGGACTTCGCGCTCGACATCATCATCGGCAAGGGGCCGAGCGCCCGCTCCATCCGCCTCGACATCGCGCCCTTCACCCTGATCGGCGCGACGACGAAGGCCGGCGCCCTCGCCGCGCCGCTGCGCGATCGCTTCGGCGTCATCTCGCGCCTCGAGTACTATACGCCCGACGCCCTCGTGCACATCATCAAGCGCGCCGCCGAGATCCTCGATATTGCCATCGAGGACGAGGGGGCGCTCGAGATCGCGCGCCGCAGCCGCGGCACCCCGCGCGTCGCCAACCGCCTGCTGAAGCGCGTGCGCGACGTCGCCCAGATCGAGGGCTCCGGCGTCATCACGAACGCCATCGCCGACAAGGCCCTGCGCATGCTCGAAGTCGACGAGGCCGGCCTCGACCACACCGACCGCCGCATGCTGCGCACGATGATCGAGAAGTTCGCGGGCGGCCCCGTCGGCCTCGACACCCTCGCCGCCGCCATCAGCGAGGCGCGCGACACCATCGAGGACGTCTACGAGCCGTACCTCATCCAGCTCGGCTTCATCAACCGCACGCCGCGCGGCCGCGTCGTCACCGAGGCCGGCTACTGCCACCTGGGCATCCCATATCCCGAAAAATAAGATAAGAGAGGTGAGCCACTTGAAACTGTTGCTCCATATGTGCTGCGGCCCGTGCTCCTGCTATCCCGTCAAAAAACTGCGGGAAGAGGGCATCGAGCCCACCGGCTATTTTTTCAACCCCAACATCCACCCCTACAAAGAGTGGGACATGCGCCTAAAGACCGCTAAAGAGTTCGCCGAGAAAGTCGGCATGGAATTCCACGCCGACGAACACTACCGCCTGCGCGACTTCCTCAAGAAAGCCCTGCCCGCCGAAGCTCTGCCGAACGGTCGCTGCACCATGTGCTACACCTGGCGCCTCGAGGAGACGGCCCGCTTCGCCGCGGAACACGGCTTCGACGCCTTCACCTCGACGCTCTTCTACAGCATCTACCAGCAGCACGACCTCATGCGCCGTACCGCCGAGCACTTCGCCGAGAAATACGGCGTCGCCTTCCACTACGAAGACTTCCGCCCCGGCTGGCAGGAGGGCATCGACATCAGCCACGATTTAGGCCTCTACCGCCAGCCCTACTGCGGCTGCATCTTCAGCGAAGAAGAGCGCTACTCCCGCGAGATCCGCAAGCAGCGCAAGAAAGAGAACAAAGCCCAAAAGCGCGCCCGCCTCGAACGAGAAGCCCGCGCGGCAAGAGAAGCCGCCGGCAACCCCTGAAAGCAGGAGCTTCGCTATGAAATGCCGCCTTCCCCTCTGGGGAAGGTGCCGAGCCCCCGAGGCGGAAGGGGTCCATGCAATCGTGAAGGGAGTGTCTAGAATGCGAAGATTTTTGTTAGCCCTACTGGCCGCCGCACTCGTGCTGTCAGCCGCCACTCCGGCCATGGCCCGCCATCATGCACCCGCCAAAGCCGCCGTGACAGCGGCCCAGCCTGCGAAGCAGGGGCCGGATCTGCGTATCGGGCTGGCCGCGGGGCAGGGGAGCGTGACCATCAGCCCGGCCGCCGGCAAGGGGATGGCCCGCACGGATGCGGGCAAGTCTGTCTCGCTGGCGGCGGGGCAGTCGTATGATGTGCGCTGGCAGAATGGCGCCTTCCTCGTCGGCCGCGAGAAGCTGCGCGGCGAGGTCCTGATCATCCGCCCATCCGACAAGTCGGATGAGGGATTGGCGCTCGACGGCCGCCGCTACCGCGGCGCGCTCGAGCTGCGCCACAGGGGCGCGGGCCTGACCGCCGTCAACATCGTGCCGGTCGACGACTACCTCCTGAGCGTCGTGCCCGAGGAGATGCCGACCGACTGGCCCGCCGAGGCCCTCAAGGCGCAGAGCGTCGCCGCTCGCAGCTTCGCCCTCAAGAGCCGCGGCCGCCATGCCGCTGAGGGCTACGACCTCTGCACGACGACGCACTGCCAGCTCTACAAGGGCATTGCCTCCGAAAAGACAGCCCCGACGGCCGCCGTCCGCGCGACGAGGGGAGAGGTGCTGACGTACGGCGGCCAGCCCATCGAAGCCCTCTTTCACACCGACAGCGGCGGCATGACCGAGTCGAGCGAAGACGTCTGGGGTAATCCGATACCGTACCTGCGCGCCGTCCGCGATACGCCGCTGGGCACCATGCCTTGGACCAAGACCATGAGCACCGCCGACCTCGAACAGAAGCTCGCCGCCAAGGGCCACAATATCGGCAGGCTGCGCGCCATCGAGCTCTCGCCGCTCGCCGTCGGCCGCGCCGCCAAGGACCGCACGGCCTCGGGCCGCGTCAGGGCGATGACCGTGACGGGCACGAAGGGGAGTGTCACGCTTTCCGGCACGGCCTGGCGCAGCCTGCTCGGCCTCAAGAGCACGCTCTTTTCCGCCAAGCTCACCAAGGACACCGTCACCTTCACGGGCTTTGGTGCCGGTCACGGCCTCGGCATCTCCCAGTGGGGCGCCAAGCGGCTGGCCGAGACGGGCAAATCCTATGCCGACATCCTGCACCACTACTACACCGGCGTCACCCTGCAACACAATTCCTACTAATATATAGAGAGGTTTTTACCATGTTATTATCCGATTTTGATTATGACCTGCCAGAAGAGCGCATCGCCCAGCTGCCGATCGAGCCGCGCAACGCCTCGCGCCTCATGGTCCTCGACCCCGTAGAGAAGACCATCGAGCACCGCCACTTCTACGACCTCAAGGAATACCTCGAGCCCGGCGACACCCTGATCTTCAACGACACGCGCGTCATGCCGGCCCGCCTCATCGGCCACCGCGACCAGACGGGCGGCAAAGTCGAAGTCTTCCTCTTGCGCCGCCTCGACGCCAACCACTGGGAGACGCTCGTCAAGCCCGGCAAGAAAGCCAAGCCCGGCAACGTCATCCGCTTCGGCGCGGAGCTCTCGTGCACCGTCACCGAACACACCGACTTCGGCGGGCGCATCGTCGAGTTCCACTACGACGGCATCTTCGAGGAGATCCTCGACCGCCTAGGCGAGACGCCGCTGCCGCCCTACATCCACGAGAAACTCGAGGACAAGGAGCGCTACCAGACCGTCTACAACCGCGAGGAGGGCTCCGCCGCCGCCCCGACCGCCGGCCTGCACTTCACCAAAGAGCAGATGCAAGAGCTGCGCGAGATGGGCGTCAACCTCGGCTTCGTCACCCTGCACGTCGGCCTCGGCACCTTCCGCCCCGTCAGCGTCGACAACATCGAGGAGCACGAGATGCACAAAGAGTACTACTGCATCCCCGACGAGACCGCCAAGCTCATCATGGAGACCAAGAAAGCCGGCCACCGCGTCATCGCCGTCGGCACGACGAGCATCCGCACCCTCGAGTCCGCCGCCACCGCCAAAAACGAGATCGCCGGCAAGAGCGGCTGGACCGGCATCTTCATCTACCCCGGCTACGACTTCAAGATCGTCGACGCCATCATCACCAACTTCCACCTGCCAAAATCCACCCTTATCATGCTCATCAGCGCCTTCGCCGGCCGCAACTTCATCCTCAGCGCCTATAAGACCGCCGTCGAACAGAAGTACCGCTTCTTCTCCTTCGGCGATGCAATGTTCTGCTCACGCAAGCAACTGGACGCAGAGCGAGCAGAAGAGCTTAAAGAACTCGAGGAGCTTGATCGCAAGCGCGAGGCCGAAGCCGAAAAAAAAGAATGATGTGACAGTAAAAGCCTTCCCTGCGCGGGAAGGCTTTTTTCAGTGGTAGAGGAATGTGTGGATTTCGTCATTGGCGAAGGTGATCTGCGTGACATGGCCATCGAGCACGATGATCTGCTTGATGATAGTGTTGACGAAGTTCTTGAGCTCGAGGTTGCCGATGTGCATGGCGAGCTCGGGAAAGTCGATGCCGCCGCGCGTCATGGCGGACTGGAAGAGGAGGTGGGCGGCTTTGCGCAGGAAGTCCTCGTCGGTCAGTGAGCTGGCAAAGACGGATGGCTGTTGCTCCTTCTCGAGTTCGCCCTGCAGGCGGGAAATATTGTCTTGCAGGTGGCGCTTCTCTCGCAGGAAGTCGGCCTGCGGCAGCTCGTCTTCAGCATAGAGAAAGAGGTGCATGAGACGCGACAATGCACGGCGATTCTTCTCGAGTTCGGCCTGCAGGTTGCTCTTGCGGGCCTGCTCTGCGCTGCCATCGCGCTGCTCATCGGCCGGATGATATTCTGCCGTGCCAGCATGACTGCCGAGCAGAGCGGCTCTGACATGGCGAAGCGTGTCATCTGACAGCAAGGCACCGTGGAAGGCATCGCCATGCAGCAAGAAGCGCTGGATGCGTGCCTTGGACCACTGCGGGTGGAAAGCGTCGCGCAGACGGATCACATTGCTGATGTAGTTGAAGGCGAAGCTGCCGATGCGGATGTCGTTGACGTATCGGTTTTTGCACATGCCCTTCTGACGGCGGCCGCCACAGTTGTACATAGAGGGTTGGTAGCCGGACGCGCGGATACGGTCGAGTGATGCGATATAGTTGCTCCCGCAGACGCCGCAGCGTATCAGCCCGGCAAAGACGTGTATGCGCTTCCTCTGCACATGCGTGGCCTTACCGTGATGGCGGCGGTTCTTCGTCAACCAAAAGTCAATCTGTTGGCAGTCTGCTTCGGAGAAAAGAGGCGGGTGGTGCTTCGCACACAGGATCCAGTCTTGCTGCCCCTTAAAGCTGAAGGTCGTGTCTGATTCGTCACGGTAGTTGTAGCGATAGATGCCTCGATAGAAGGGGCTGCGCAGGATGATGGCCACGGTGGCTGGCGTCCATGCATAGCCGCGACGCGTGCGCCTGCCAGCCTCATTAAGCATGCGGGCCGTGTAGGTGAGAGAGCGCGTGCGCAGGTAGATGTCTTTGAGTTCCAGCGCCACCTTTGCCTCGTCGTCGCGAATCGAGAAGGAATCCGTCTCGCGGTCGTAGGCATAAGCAAATGGCACACGGCCGCCATTCCATTTCCCCTCGGCGGCCCGGGCGTTCATCGTCGAAGCGACGCGCTCGCTCGTCATGTTGCGCTCGAGCTCGGCAAAGACCAGGATGATCTTGAGCATGGCTTCGCCCATCGCGGTAGACGTATCGAATTGCTCGTTCTTGCTGATGAACGTCACGCCGAGCTTCTTGCACTTGGCGTACATCGTCGCGAAGTCCAAGAGATTACGGCTGATGCGGTCAATCTTCCAGACGAGCACATGCGAGAACTCGCCACGCTCGATGCGCTCCATCATCTCCTGGAACGCCGGGCGGTCCGTATTCTTGCCGGAGTACCCGGCATCCTCGAAGACCTCATAATCTTCGATGCCCAAGACATACTTGGCGTAGTTTATCATGTCCTGCCTCTGCATCGGCAGGGAATCCTTGTCCACCTGGTGAAGCGTGGACACGCGGCAGTAGATTGCCGCCTTCTGTGCTCTTGGCATAGAGCTGCCTCCTCTCGGAGACCGGCAGATGTATCTATGCTCATTGTAGCAGAGCCGCGGGCGTCCATGCGCACGCCGATGCGTGCACCATCACTTTACTTTTTATAGAAAAATTCATTCTCACTTGACAAAATAAGTAAAGTGAGATAGCATAAAATTATAAAAAGTAAAGCGCGTGAGGAGGGCTAGTATGTTTGAAACATTAGATGAGCAATCTGCAGTGAGAATCTATCAAGAGAAGTTTCCGGAATCGGCTAAACACAGTGTAGCGAATGCCATCCAGGGTGGATGCGAAGCGTGCTTGGGGGTATTGCAGTCGATGGACGCTATGGGGATACCTCGAAGCAAATATTTTAATATTGCACAAACTCTTGGATATAATGTAAATCGTTTATTAACAAAAGATATTGATGAAAATAATTTTACCGATTTGACGTACTATGAAGACAATACTGGACATGGCCGTCCAATCGTACATTATCGGGTCGGGATTGAAGGCAATAATATTTTTGATTTACATATCAAAAAGAATCGGTCCGCAAGGAATTTACCGCATGCAGCTGGATATCGTATTCAGGAAGCAAAGCAGAATGAGGAGATTCTGTTAGGATTTCCAGATGTAGAAATTAAACATACGATTTTTATGATTGTGACATTCAATCACAAAAGATTCCGGCCAGAGTATATGCAAATTGGCATAGCCGATAGTCAGTATAAAAGATGGCTTTGTCGATGGGATTTAATGGAGTTTGTGCAGCCAGACTATGTAGAGCATATGCAAAAGGAATATAAAGGCGATTTGGAAGAACAGATGGAGAAAATCCAAAAAGAATATAAACTGGAAATGAGGGATTAAAGTGATTACATCTTTACAACCTCGACGTATTAAAGAAGGAAGAATCTTCCGGAATATGACTCAGGTAGACTTGGCAGAGGCACTTGGAATAAGCAAGCAAGCTATTTCACAATATGAGACAGGGGTTATTACGCCTACTCCTGAAATTCTGTCAAGCATGGCGAGTTTGCTTGATTTTCCATTAGCATATTTTTCTAAGCCATATACACAAGATATTTTGACGCCTGTGTTTTTTCGTAAGAGGAAAACTACGCCTAAAAAATTGACGGAGCGTTATAAAACATATATTGGTTGGATGACAGAAATTTATAGTTATATTGAAGAATATATACATTTGCCTGAGTTACGATTGCTTACTGCTGAGAAAGTGGGATATTTGCCAAGTGAGATTGCTGAGATAGCCACAAAGCTTCGACGGCATTGGGGACTGGGAGATGGCCCCATTAGTAATCTTACATTGCTTTTGGAAAATAATGGTATATTGATATCGAAGGTTGACCTAGATCCTAGCAAAGCAGATGCTTGTTCCGTTTTCTTTACTTCGCCAACAACTGAAAAACGTCCTATGATATTCTTGACATCCGGGACAACTGCGGTTCGTTCTCGCCGTGACCTGGCCCATGAATTGGGACATCAAGTACTTCATTCATGGATGGATAAAGAAGAATTCAATAAAAATGAAGAAATTGTTGAAAGAGAAGCTGAGACGTTTGCCAGTTATTTTCTGATGCCAGAAGCAGCTATGCGTCGTGAATGCTATACTGTTTCCAATATCAATTCGCTGTTTTTACTGAAATCTCGCTGGGGGGCTTCTGCCCAATCTATTTTGTACCATTTATCTGAAACCGGATGTCTCTCGGAATCTATGATCGAGCGATTGAAAAATCAGTTTTATCGAAAGGGCTGGCGCAAACATGAACCTGGAGACGACGATTTACCACAAGAAAAGCCGGAACTAATCAAAGATGCGATAACCATGTTGGTGGATCACCATGTAAAAACACCGGAGGAAATATTGGATGATTTGTCAATGCCGGCTGATGATGTAGCTGCATTATGTGGTACAGCTCCAAATTTCTTCGTGCGTTCCAAAATAATCAATAAGCCAAAGCTATGCTTGATAAAATAAAAGAATCCTGAAACAGGCAGGGCTCAGATGAGTCCTGCCTGTTTCTCTGGTTAAGTATGAAGAAAATATGATATAATAGACACATGAAGCTTGAGGCGTACTTGCCCACGCCATGCCCTTGCCATTACAGTATCCGGCAAGGCCTAAAACAAGAGCAGGAGCGGCCACAGCTGACGTGGCACTGTCGGTGAGCGAGTCGGGAAGACTCGCTCTTTTTTATTGCAAAGGTGTACCTGATGGTTGTTTTCATAGCCGCTTTCGGGCGGCTTTTTGTTATGCGCAAACAGTAAAGATTACTTACAGGTTGCTGAGGCCAAACTTTTACGTAAATAATTATGTATCTATGTTGACACGTAATATAATACGTAGTAAAATATACTTGAAAGGAGAAAGAGCATGAAAAGCTATTCTTCCAGAGAGGTACTCAAGATGTTGAAGAAAGACGGTTGGTATGAGGTAGCTTGCGTCGGTGATCATCATCAGTTCAAGCATCCGACAAAGAAAGGCCGCGTGACACTCCGTCATCCGGTCAAGGACTTGAGCCGGAACGACTTGAAGAGTATCGAAAATCAATCGGGGCTGCATTTCGAATGAGCCCCGCTCCCTTCGGGGAGGAAAGGGGGATTTCTATATGGAGAAACCAGATTTTTACCGCTACATCGCACTGCTTGATTATGAAGATGACGGCGTGCATGTGACGTTCCCAGACTTGCCAGGCTGTTTGACGGCAGGGGAGAACGAAGCCGATGCCATCAAGGCTGCGCGCGATGTGCTCGCGTTGCATCTCTGGGGCATGGAAGAAGACGAAGAGGTACCGCCAGAGCCGTCTACCATCAAAGAACTGGCAGACAGGAAGAAACTGCAGGACAATGAAACGTTCCTTTTGGTGGACACGTTCATGCCAGCCATCCGCGAAAAAATGGCAAAGCGTTTTGTCAAGAAGACGCTATCCATCCCGGCTTGGCTGAACGCCCAGGCCGAGAGCTACGGAATCAACTTTTCTCAAACGTTGCAGAAAGCACTGAAACAGGAATTGAAACTTGCACAATGACATCAAAGCCGCTCATTCGAGCGGCTTTTTGTTGCACCAGTAGCAAAGAGGTGCATTACATCTTCCTGTGCAGCTTTTCGACTTTAAGATGCTCCTTTGGGTTGTTGACCGTAACATTATGATATAATGTAAATCTAAGCAATGCAAAGGAGGCATCTATCATGAACAAATCAGAGTTTATTTTCGCTTGCTATAGAATGGAAAAAATCTTGAAGATCAAGAACGACCTCAGTGGAGCGATGAAAGCTGTTTCAAGGGATGACCCACAGCGCGGCGAGTATGTTGCACTCGTCGAACAACTCAATCGAGTGATAACGGCCGAAGCTAGATGCCTAGATGCTGCCTCACGAGCGTGACACCAAGCTCTTTCACGATATCAAGAGAGACACTGCCGCCAACAGAAGATATTTTCTGCTTCACTTCGTTCCATATCGAGTCGTTGCGGATAGAGTCCAGATAATCATAACCATCGAAGGTAATCCTGGTAATCAGAAAATCATCTACGGCATCATCCAGGTGCACAATATCCGTAGCTTCAATGAATCCGGCATCGAGCAGCAGGTGAATGTGCAGGGTACGAGCGCTTGTATGCAGAGGCGCGGCGACAGCCTCCTGATCGGAGCGGTACAGGCAGCTGTAGTACTTCGAGAGCATCGAGAGAGACATGACTTCGACCAGCACCCATAGCGGCATGCGTCCATGGTACTTGCCCATGTGGTGCTGGATGAACAGACTGTCCTTGTAGTAGTGCAGCTGTTTCCGGAGTTGTACCATCAGGTCCTGGAAGTGTTCTTTCCGGTAATAGTTGGCGGCATCGTAGTGCTGTTCGTGTGGCGGCTGGCTGCACTTCCGCAAGGAGATGGTGTTCGCGATCTGCGTCCGGTAAAAGATTTCTGCTATTTCCAAATACTTGCGCAAAATGTGGCGCAGGTCTTCGTCGAAGCGGTATCGGTCATAGACCTGTTCAATCGTGGTCCCAGGCGTATACCGGTCGGAGTGGGTGCTGGTGCGGAACTCCAGTGCGTAGCCGGACAGATGGTAGTAGGAGACGCGCTCCAGTATGGACAGCGCCGCAGCCTCATCCTGCACAAGGATACCGTGACTCTGGAACTGGGCGAGCTGTTGCGGAACGTTGAGGGGTGTTTTCAGCATAGTGATCTCCTGTCATTAGGCAAAATAAAAAGGCTGGGTTACGTATAACCCAGCCTGGCCCCCACATCAACGATATGGGCAGCTCTGTTAGCTTCATTATACATAACACGTTTCATTTTTGCAACATATTCTTTCAGATTTGCATCATTCGTTCCGATACTTCTTTGGCGTGTACTTGGTCTTGGCCAGCTGTTTGGCAGTGCGCAGGGAGTTCTCGATGGAAGAGCGGATGAGGTCGCGCGTCTCGTTGTCCATCGGCTCCTGACCGTTGTAGAAGGCGAGGCCGGTGTCTGGATCGAGGTCATCGAGTATGGACTGGAGCTTCTTCTGCAAGAGCGGTAGCCCAGATTCTCAAAAGGTTAACCGCCTGCTCTTTTTTATGCTATCTTCAAGTCGGCTATGTGCTTGTTCCGCTCGGACCATGCGATGGGCGTAGCGGCGTAATTCGCGAAGGCAGCGATAACCTCGTTGGGAATGCTTCGCTCATCGTTAAGCATAGCAATCATCTTGTTGGACTGAGCACGTGCTTTCTGTATGTCTTCCCACATAAACAGTGTCGTCATTACGCTGCTGACACGCGGCGAGTTGATAGCGTACACAAATCGCTCTGGGTTCTTCTTCGTCTTCGGTATGACAAAATCTACCTTGTGGATATACCCGCTCTTTCCTTGGAACTGTGCGTCCGGCGTATAGAAAATGTCATTTTCATCAAAGAACGCGACGACATCATCTAGGAAGATTGTATTCTTCTCGGAATGCTTAGCCGGGGCAAACATGTCACTGGCAGCCATCATTGCCTGCAGGAGCAGATGCTGCTTCACAGGGTAATTTTGCATGGTTGCCGTTATTTGAAGCTCATTATTGTCCGTGACAGTTACGCCGTAGCCACTCAGGAACCTCCGGATGGACTTCATTCTGCGATTCACTGAGATGCCGGACATCTCCATATCGCCAATGATGTAGCCGTCATCAGAAAGCGTGATAGTTCCTCGGTCTTCCTTCGCGTAGATAATCAAACCATCGTTGTGCCGATCCATGAATGGCGTGGCGATTTCTGTCCAGCCGTCGGCGAGCGTCTCTTCGACAGTGTTGCTCTTTATCCAATTCAGGTATTTATCGATGAATGTCGTTGACATCTCCCATCACTCCTTGCTGAACGACTGTCAAGTTCTCCACATCTACTACATTAGCATACTCTAAGAATTGTAGGGCGAATTGTCAAGCTAAGTGCAACACCTTTGAGAAATAGA
>UMHE01056650.1_pt1 | contig 22075 bp, 21 predicted proteins | sample 1965451 | NCBI WGS metagenome assembly UMHE01 (sample SAMEA4836090, study PRJEB28245) | human gut metagenome | biome: gut microbiome; material: fecal sample | place: Denmark | collected 2008 | reverse complement strand
TAGCGGTCTGCACACGGCCAACGGGAAGATTGACCCCGTTGAGCGCGGAGAAATAGCGGCTGAGATTAAACCCCACAATGGCGTCTGCGACACTTCTGGCATAAGCGGACCAGCCGGAATTTTCGTGCAGGCGGTTGTCTGTCAGGCTCTTGAGCGCCCTGCGCATCCCCGCTTCCGTTAGGTCAAGTGTGTCAAGCCGATATGCTTTACCCTTGTAGTGAAACCAACGCAAAACCTCGTCAATGAGCAGCTGCCCCTCTTCATCCGGGTCTCCGGCATGAATGACATATTCGCACTGCTTGAGCAGACGTCCGATTTCATTGAGGCGTTCTTCTGGAGGGGAATCCTTGTGCTTTGCATCCGGTTCCTTAACCTTGAGGCCCCAGTCATCGAAATAAATGGGGAGAAGACTGATGTTCTTGCGGTCCTTATAGCACTCGTCGTAATCCTCCGGCTCCTTCAGCTCCAATAAGTGTCCAAATACGGATATCAGCGTGTAGTCCCCGACGGTCATATAGGTACTGCCCTGTAGCGACTTACGCGGCCCGTCAAGAGCGTCCGCGATTGCCGATACCAGAGCAGGCTTTTCAGCGATAATCAATTTCAAAACAAAAGCCCTCCTATCGCTTTTTCTTATTATACCACATTACGTCTTTATTGTCAATTTTCGGCGTATAGAAGTGCTCCTTTGAACCAAATGTTAGAGAATAATACATTTGCGCATTCACTAACACCTGCTCCAGGTGAGGCGTCCAAATTTGCAAAAGATACCCTCTTATTTTCCCCTTAAATGCGTATCTTCCGTGAAAGAAGAAAAAGCCCACAAAGCCAGTTATACCAACGGTTTCAAAGAACTCGCAGATGCAAAGTCGAAAAACGTGTACCCCCTATTTTTGCAAAAAACAGGCCCACGGGACGCGATGCCGGAGGCGCTCCGTGAATGGGACAGTCTCCCGGAACGGCAGCTCCCAGTTTTCAGATGCGTACAGTTGCGATTTCAAGCAGTTAGACCTTTCTAATTTGTGCCGAAAAAGTTGCAAAAATCCGTGTTTTTGCTTTCTTGGAAGTCGAAAAACGTGTACCCCCTATTTTTGCGAAAAGTCGAAAAACGTGTACCCCCTATTTTTACGAAAAATTCCATAAAAATCGTTATCTGATATTTTTTATGTAAACTTTTCAATGTCTTTTGTTGCAATGGATTCAAGCTCTTTTTTCGTTATCCTCGCGTGCGCACGCGCACGCGCACGCACGCACGCGGAAATGTTTCTTGTTAGTATTACTTAGTATCCCATGTATAGTAAGACGAAATGAAATAAAAAATTTGCAATGTTTATTTTCCTCCAAAAAGTTCTGATAATAGACCTGAATAGTTTTACTATATCGGAAAATAAACATTTGCAACACGCCGTTATCTTTATGCTATCTTGGATAATTGTTATCGGTCTGGGGAGAGCTAAAGCTCTCCTCCTAAGAAGTTCTAACTCTTGTATAATAGGCGTCCTCAAAATTTTGAAATTTCGGGGAGTCGAAAACCTGCGCAAAGTTCTTTTTCCCGCTCGGATGTAGCTCGACCCCTTCCGAGCGCAGAAGTTCCCCCTCTATGTACCTTCTCCAGACCTGAACCCCCAGGCTGAAAGAATTGCCGCGAACGTTCACAAGCGAACGCCCAGTGACGTCCGGAAATTTTTCAACAATTTCTTGCGCTAAGTTGCGCTTGTGTGGTATAATAGGCAGGCAATCTTGAAAGGGGGATTTTCATGTTTGATTTTGATGCAGGTAAAGAACGGCTTTCTATCCTGAGCAAGTATGTCCGTCTGCCGCGCAGTGCCGAGCACGGTGAGGTTACGGCATCGCTTTTGTATGAACGCCTTGTCATGGCCGCTATCGCCGCGTCTAAGACTGAAGAGGATTTGGGCAGAATCTTTTCCTTCTCGTGGGACACTGTGCGTTATTTGACCAATATGAACCTGTCCAATGACGATTTTGCCAAGCTGACGCTTGCCATCTTTGACCGGCGACCCATTCCCTGCCTGTTTGTCCAACAAAAGACCGGGGACTGGTTTGAAATGCCGATGATTTGCGCTATCGAATGCGGTGAAGACGCAGGTGTTCATTTTCGCCTGAATGAATTCTTCATCAAAACCTGTATCCCAGGCGGCCGCAGACGCGCTGCAAGCGCCGCGTCACTCTATGGCGTGTCTGTATCCCACCGACTCCATACGCTGCTCACAGGGGCGCTGGAGGCCGGAGAAATGGTCATTTCGTCTGAGAGGCTCAGAGAGGTTCTCCATCTCGGCCAAAAAGAACCTGTCGCCTATCCGGAGAAGTACAGCCGGTATAAGGACCTGTTCCGGAAGGTCATTCTCCCCTGCTGTTTGGAACTGACCGGCATGACGGACATTTGCGTGAAGTCCGTCGAGCCGATTGGGGGAAATTGGGAGAAGGCTCCGAGCCTGAAGGTTGCTACAAAATTCGTTGTGGAGCGGCAGCCGGTATCTTTGCGTATTCCAAAACTCTGTATTGGGGAAATCACGCCTTGTGATGATGCGGCCATGGGAACTGCATATCAGCAAGTGGAAATATGCGCATGAGCGCCGGGGAGGAAGAGAAATGAACGCAAAGGACAAACCGAACGGTTCCAAATCAACGCTGCAATCGACATCGCATCTTGTCGTACAAGGAAATTCCCTTGTCCGCAGCTTTATAACGGAAATGTCGGTCAACCAGCTCAAGCTGTTCTATTACCTGATTGGGACCGTTGAAAAGAACGATAACTCGTTCTATGTCGTTGACGTGGACTACAAAACGCTTTACCGTCTTACAAACGGTGATTACACCGCCGGATATGGAAAGAAGTACGTTGATGCTCTCTTACGCGAGGCGGTGGAGAGTAAGCTCACACCGCTCAAACCCGCTGCGTGGAAGGGCAAATTGCCAAGGCGCCTGACGTGGTTCAAACTTCTTGCCGTCACAAGTAGATATGGGCGTTCGTCCGCTCGAATCGTCCTGGAAGAATGGCTTGCGCCGTTCCTGCTTCATCAGCAGAAGAATTTTACAGCGTTTCAGTTTGCTGATATTTCACAAATGACTGGTCTGAATGCTCTAAAGCTCTACCCCCTCTTTTGCTCCTTCAAGAGTATGGGTTCTTGGGAAGTTGGGTTCTCCGAATTGAAGTGTCTGCTGGGACAGTGCGAAGCGTATTCTGCATACAAGGTCTTTTATAAGCGTGTGCTCGCTCCTGCTATCAAGGAGATAAACGAGCGGACCGGCATCAACGTGGCCTGCGAGTCCATTCGAAGCAAGGAGGACAGGAGAAAGGTTGGCAGTATCCGCTTCAAGATTACAGAAAAGCCGAACTTCAAAAAATCCGCTCCGCCTCGCGTGAAGATAGCCCTTGTCCAAGATGGTGATACTTTCGTCCGAGTTATCCGCGCTGCGTAGCACTTGAAAATTTAAGAACCGGGGAGTTTGGGTTCTTTCCTTCCTGAGAATCCTTTGTTGCGGCTGGCATTGCCATACGCGCCCGCATATCGTTTTGTACCTGCTATGGAGTTGCTCCGGCAGGGCTTTGTCATCTTTGGGGTTCTTTGGAACCCGTAATCCACGGCTCCCCAGTTCTGCTGCTCTTAGGTTCTTCCGTTCCACGGTGCTCAGGTTCTCATATTTGCCTTTTTGTTTGCCATGCTGTATCCGTTTTTTCTCAAAAGTGCAAACTCGTGGGCGCAATTTTATGCCCGTAGCGGCGCGAGTGGTGGGTTTCTCAATACTTTGGTTCCAGAGTTCCTGAGTTCTTAAATTCTTTGGTTCTTAGGTTCTTGAAATATGGTATAAGGGGCACATACCGCGCACACGCCAAAAGTTCAAGTTCCTTGGAATTGATTTTTGGTTCTTCGGTTCTCGGATTCCCGCCCTCTCAAATTCTTTAGTTTTTTGAAAAAAAAGAAGTAACCGCCGTTCCCTGAACAAGTTCTGCGATTACTTCAAGGACAATCTTCGGTTCTCTGATTCCAGTCCTCTCAGGTTCCTCTTTCGCGGAAGCGACTGCACGGAATACTTGACATCCGTTGAGCATCTGCGTATAATGAAACTATAAAAGGCGCTGCGACAAGCGGTTAGCCTTGGAAATCAGTCAAGAAAATGACCGCTTACCTTGGCCGGGGCGGTCATTTTCGTTTGTAAATCTGGACTATCAGACCTACAAGGCCGATGATAACAAGTGAATACGCAAAAAGCGATTCGTAAGTAACCATTGGCATCACCTCCCTCCACAGGGAAGTGCTAACCGCCTGCCGTTCGTGCAGCGCCAGTAATAGCATACCATAATTCGACAAAATGTGCAACAAAAAAGAAGTAACCTCCCTGCCTCCCAAGCCGGATTCTCGCCCTCTCAGGTTCACCGCTTCCATCTGAGCGGCATCTCTGCAAATCTGCTGGTTTTCGAATCTGTCTGTGCAGCCGTGAGGCGGCTGCTTTCGGTCTGTGGCGGAACTTGTCTACCCGTATTCTCAGGTTCCTTGTTCACATTCTGCGAAGAAACGCGAAATCCGTTGCAATCCCAAGGCTTGTGTGCTACCATGTCCACGGCGCATCTGTCATCTTCCGGGCAAAGAGCCGGCAAGGTTGCTCCTTCGCAGACCCTATAATTTTAAGTTCTCACGCTCCTAAGTTCTCAGGTTCTCAAATTTCAAAGAAGCAATTATTGACAAACAAGTTAATGCGTGGTATAATAACATCATAGAAAACAAGGGAGCTATCTCCCGCCATTTCTCAATATTAAATCAAGAAAGCGAGGCATCTCTATGAAAACTAAGTGTTCCTCCCGTATGAAGGCGCTGCTGCTCGTTCTGGCAATGGTGCTTTCCCTGTTCTGTGTCAGCATCGGCACGGCGCATCCCCGCTTCACCGATGTCCCTGATTCCTTCTGGGCCTCCAAGGAGATTGCCTGGGCGGTTGATAAGGGCGTTGTGAACGGTACGTCTGCCACGACCTTCAGCCCGAATGACAAAACCCTGCGCGGCCAGATGACTGCTATTCTCTACCGTTATGCCGGCGAGCCTGCCGTGAGCGGCGCTTCCTCTTTCTCTGATGTGAAGGCCTCCATCTACTACGCAAACGCTGCAAGCTGGGCGCAGAAGAATAACATCCTGATTTCTACTGTCTCTGGCTCGAATAAGTTCCTCGGTGACACGCCCATCAGCCGTGCTGAGTTCTGCGCGATGGTTTATAACTACGCCGGCTATAAGAGCATTGACCGCAAGACCGCCTCTGCCGCTCCTTTCAGCGATGTGAAGGGACTCTCCTCTGAGCTTCGCGCCGCTATCAACTGGGCGTATGCCAACGGCATCGTCAATGGCGTGGATAAGACCCACTTCTCCCCTGACTCCACCCTGACCCGCGCACAGGCCGTCGTGATGCTCTATCGCTACGAGAATAAGTTCGCTTCCGGTGGCACGGAAACCAATCCCTCCACCGAGACTCCTGCGAAGCCCGACGGTACGACCAAGACCTATACCGGCGCTGATGTAACTGCTGAGTACAAGTCTAAGGCTGTTGGTACTCTTGGCTCCTACTTTGAGGTCAATGTTCCCGTTGGCCAGAAGGCTTACTTTAAGGTGTCCGATAGCTCCGGCAAAATCCTTGGCGTCAATATCAAGGACTGCAATGGTTTTTATAACCATACGACCGACATTGGCTTTGTCGGGATTGATGTGGATTCCAGCAGTGTCATGGTCGAGGGCTACAAGTCTGGTACTATGGTTGTGAACCTCTTCAAGTCCGATGAAACGAATGGTACGCTCAGCACCGTCGTTATCCGCGTCGGTGGTTCTACCTGCTCCGTCGCCATTACGACGCCCAGCGGCACCTCTACTAACCCCGGCGGCACCGGCAATCAGGGCGGCGAGTTCGACTATAACTCTGTTGACTTCAATGCCAATATGGACATCCGTAATGAAATTGTCCGCCTGACGAATGAGGTTCGTAAGGAAAATGGGGTGTCTGAGCTTCCCACGGATTCTGCCGTGATGAATGCGGCGCAGGCTGCGGCGGAGTATTATGCGATGTCTGGTGATGGGTGGAATGGACATAATAGCCAGGTTGAACGGGACTGCCGTAAGAAAGCGGGCATGACCTATGGCTCTATGACGAATCTCACCGGTTCTACAAGCAGCAATCGTTCGACTGTTGCAAAAGAATCCGTAACTAATTGGGTGAACTCGGATGTGCATTTTCAGGCTATGATTGATGCAACTGCTGACAATATTGGCGTTGGTGTTGCTATTGATGCCAATGGATACTTCTGGTGTGTTCAGGTTTTTGGTGATTATGAGTCTATTTCGTAAAACTTGTCTACCAGCCATGCTGCGGTATTATTAGTGCGAAGAATAAATTGTGGCGAATTCCCCGTGCTCTTTCTCATAAAGAGTGCGGGGAATTCACTTTTTCAATGGAAGAAAATTGAACATCCACATTCGGGCTATGGCTGACGAAACTATCAACAATATCGGTGTCGGTGTTTCAAAAGACGCGAGTGGTTACTATTGGTGCGTTCAGATATTTGGGGATTATGAATCTGCCTGAACAATGCGGGTAGGCAAGTTTCCCAATAGGCTAAACAGCAGCCTTGCGGCTGCTGCTGTTTTTAGCCTGTCATAAGGAGTTCGCACCCATATTCTCGGAACCTAAGAAGTGGAGAATCTGAGAGCCTGTATCATCAGCCCTTGCTGTTCTCGTTTTTACAAGAAATCTTCAAATAATCTACTCAAAAAATTGACTACTAAATTAAAAGGTGGTATAATTATCGTCAGTGAGGGATAATGCTGAATTCCTCAAAATAACAATGAAAGGATTGATTATGTGAGACAAAAAATCGGGACAAGATTGCTGTCTTTGTTTCTGACGGCAATCTGCGTCATTGGCCTCATTCCAACCAGCGCGTTTGCGGCTCCTTCTGGAAGTATGCCGAGTGAAATCACGTTACAGAAGAGTGACTATTTTCTCGACACAGATGGAAGTAAGACGTACAACTCTCCCAGTTTTGGCGAACCGCTCTACCTCCACATTATCAACATGAATGTCGGCGGGAAGACCAATGTTGGCTTCTGTGCTGAGCACGGCAAGCAGCTTGGCAACACGCTGATTGGTAAGAAGTGGGGCAATCCGGAGCCAGTAACAAATAGCTTCATCAAGATGATGATTGGCTATTATTACTGCATGACGGACGCCAAGTACCAGACCGACGCCTATAAGGAGAAGTGGGGCGGCGAACTATGGACCGACCAAAACCTGATTCGGTATCACAACGCATGGATTCAGGCGCTCTGCTGGCGTGCGTTGGGTCAGGGCGCTGCAATCCCTTCTGACGCAGAAGGACAGAAGGTCGCGATTGCCAAAGAGCTGATGTATATTGCAAATGCAAAGAATGGCACCAGCTACTCCGACATCTATACGGACAAATATGGAACCACCACCTTCTATCAAAAGGGTGAAAAGGTCCTTGATAACACGGATTGTTGGCCCGATGTAGATGTGACCCTGTATCATTACATTGGCGGTAATGCAACATCTCCGGATGGCAAGAAGCATTACACCAATGATAACACGCAGGCCATCATGGTCGCTACGCCGTCTATTCCCACTTTGGGGAATTACCAGATTACTGTCAAGAAAGTTGATTCCAGTAATCCTACTAAGGGCCTTGCTGGTGCTGAATTCTCCTTGGAGATGGTCGGCTCGGATGACCCTAAATTCCCCATGACCGGTGTTACTGGACAGGGTGGAACTTTGACATTCAAAGACCTCAAAGCTGGCACCTATCAGGTAACTGAGACCAAGGCACCGGAGGACTACCAAATCGACAACCCCGGTCCCTACACGGTGACGCTTCCCACCAACGGGCAGAACACCGTTACCGTGACCGCGACGGACACGCCCATTACCCTCGCCAGCGGCAGCATCCGCAAGGTGGATAAGGACAGACCGACGATGGGACTGGCCGGTGCGACCATCCGCATCACTGGCATTGACAATAACTTCACCTATGAAGGTCAGACGGTCGAGGGCGGCGCTCTCACCGATGTGCCTTGGGACACGATGCCTGTCGGCTCTTATGTAGCCGAGGAGATTGGCGCTCCCGAAGGCTACATCCTCCCCTCTCCCCATGAGAAGAAGGAATTCTACTGGGACAAGAAGAACGAGGTTAAGCTGGTCTTCGAGAACGATTCCAAGGTCAAGGTTCAGCTTCTGAAGAAGGACGAATCCAATAATCCTCTTCCCGGATGCCTGTTCACGGTCATTAAGAACGGTCAAACCCTCTTCTCTGCTGTGACTGACGCTGCGGGAACCATCACCGTCCCGAACGTGACGGAAGGCACCTACTGGTTCGTCGAGAAGGACGCTCCGGAGGGCTACGTCGTCAACAGCGAGCCTGTGACGGCCTATGTGAGCGCGGCTGACATTCAGGGCAACAAGACCGTTACGGTCGAGGCGACCAACCACAGAAAGCCCGGTCTCGAAATCGTGAAAATCAACTCCGTGACCAAGGAGCCTGTTGCCAACTGCACCTTCGATATCCGCAGCATCGACGGAACCTACCACGAGACTCTCACCACGGACGGTGCCGGCCGCATCTTCCTTGAGAATATGACGCCCGGTTCTTACGAAGTGAAAGAAACTGCCGTTCCCAAGGGCTACAACCTGAACCCTGAGAAGCAGACGGTTGAGCTGACTGCCGGCGGCACCTTTACCCTCACTTTTGAGAACGTCCCCAAGACTGACTTCACCCTCTTCAAGCATGACTCGAACAACCACCCCATCGCTGGTGTGACTTTCGAGATTTCCAAGAAGGGCGGCCAGTCTCTCGGCCACTTCACCACGGACGGTCAGGGCAAGCTGACGGTTCCCAATCTGGAACCCGGCATCTATGTTGCTGTTGAAACGGATTGCCCGGACGACTACATCCTCGACAAGACCCCGCATGAGTTCCAGGTCAACGCAGGTGTCACGAACGTCGGTATTGATGTTGTGAACCTCAAGAAGCCCGAAATCACCGTTAAGAAGGTCGATTCCATCGTTGGCGGCGGCGTTGAGGGCGCAAAGTTCGAAATCTTCTACGCCGGTACTGGCGGCACCGGCTCTCCCGCAGGAACCTATGAGAGCCTCGGCACCAAGTACACCGACGCAAACGGCATTATCCATCTCGACCACCTGAAGGAAGGCTGGTATCGCTTCACGGAAGTGGAAGCTCCCGCAGGCTATCAGCTTGACGAACCCTCCACGCAGGAGATTTACCTCAAGGGCGACGATAACGCAGAGCTTACCTTTAAGGACACTCCGCTCTCCGCCATCATCGTGATGAAGAAGGACGGCGTGAATGGCAAGGCGCTTCCCGGCGCTACCTTCCAGCTCCGTTACCTCGGCGGCACGTCCGGTACGGGCGGTACGGTCATCGGTGAGAAAGTGACCGACCAGAACGGCGTGTGCTCCTGGACCGGCCTCAAGGCTGGCACCTACATCGTCGAGGAAGTCAAGCCCGCTCCTGGCTATAACATCGTTGAAGGCCCCAAGACCGTCTACATCTCCGGCAAGGCGCAGGACGTTATCACGGTTTCCTTTGATAACTCCCCTAACGGTACGTTGCTGATTAAGAAGGTCGATGCCAAGAACCCCACGAAGGTGCTGGCTGGTGCTAAGTTCCGTGTTCAGTATACCAACGGTACGCTGCTCGGCAATGACAATGGCATTTTCACCACCGACGAGAACGGACAAATCACCATTGCCGGTCTTGAACCGGAAAAGACCATCATCGTGACTGAGATTGAGGCTCCTGCCGGTTACATCATTGACGGTCAGGCTCAAACCATCGACATCAAGTCCGGCAAGGTCGTTTCCATCACCTTCAAGAACGCGCCCAAGGGCGAACTGGTCATCGAAAAGACCGATGCCGCAACTGGCAAGCTGCTCCCCGGTGCTGAGTTCATCATCCGCAAGTCCGACGGTACTGAAGTCGGCGCAGATGGCAACATCCATAACGACCTCACTATCGAGTCCGGCACGCTGTCCTCTGACAGCCATTTCGTGACCGGCGGTGACGGACGCATCATCATTAAGGGCCTGACTCCCGGCAACTACACCATTACTGAGGTCAAGGCACCTGATGGCTACCTGATTGGTAAGAATGCTTCCCGCACCATTCAAATCACTGCTGGCGATACCCAGACCATCACTTTCGCCAACCCCAGCACCTGCTCCCTGCTCATTAAGAAGGTCTGCACGGAGAACCCCGACAAGATGCTTGAAGGCGCTGTTTTTGACGTGCGTTACGCGGATGGCACCGTGGTCGGTGACTCCAACGGCGTGTTCACTACCGGTGCTGACGGCACTATCCTGATTACCGGTCTCGAAGCGAACAAGGCCATTGTTGTGACGGAAACCAAGGCTCCTGACGGCTTTGCTATCGACACAACGCCTCAGACCATTACCACGCAGGCTGGCAAGGTCGTTCAGCTGACCTTCGCCAACGCTCCCTATGGCAAAATCATCATCGAGAAGCGTGACAGCAAGACCAACGAGCTGCTCCCCGGCGCTGAGTTCCGCGTGACCACCGCCGCTGGCTGCGAAGTCGGTCAGAACGGCGTCATCGGTGATACCAACCTCACCAGCAACGGCATCTTCACCACCGGCGCTGACGGTAAAACCACCATCACCAACGTCCGTCCCGGCAGCTACATCATTACGGAAATCAAGGCTCCCGACGGTTATCTCATTGATGACCCGACCCGCACGATTACCGTAACGTCCGGCGATACGCAGACCATCGTGTTCAAGGACACCAAACCCGGCGGCTTTATCATTGAGAAGCGCGACAGCGTGACCAAGGAGCCTCTGGCTGGTGCTACCTTCAAGGTGACGACCTCCGACGGCAGATTCGTCGCACAGGATGGCGGTGCCACCTCTACCAACGGCCTCTATACCACGGATGCCAACGGTCAAATCCACATCGTTGACCTTGACCCTGACACCTATGTTGTCACGGAAGTGACCGCGCCCGACGGCTATCTGATGGACGCTCCTTCTCAGACTGTCAAGATTGAGAAGAACGACACGCAGACTCTCACCTTCTACGATACGCCGCTCGGCGGCCTTACCATCGTCAAGGTTGACTCTGAGTCCGGCAAGCGTCTGGAAGGTGCCAAGATTGAAGTTGCTAAGATGAACGGCGAAATCGTCGGCACCTATGTGACTGATAAGCTGGGCGTCATCCAGCTCCCCGACCTCGATGACGGTTGGTATCAGCTGACCGAAATCAAGGCCCCCAAGGGCTACTTGCTCGACTCCACTCCGCAGAAAGTCGAAGTGAAGAAGGGCGAGACCAAGACCTTCGAGTTTGAGAACACCGCCTCCGCATCCATGCTTATCCACAAAATCGACTCCGTGACCCGCAAGGGTATCCAGGGCGTTAAGTTCGTCGTGTACGACAGCTCCATGACCCCCATCGGCGAATACGAGTCTGACGACCAGGGCTATGTCCACCTGAACAAGACCCTTGAGGACGGCAAGTATTACGTCCGCGAAATCGTGGCAGCCGAGGGCTACATCCTCGATAACAAGGTCAAGAGCTTCACGGTTCTGGCTGGCGATACTGCTATGATTGAGTGGGAGAACACTTCCGAACTTGGTCAAATTCAGGTCATCAAGACCTCTGAGGGCTACAGTTCCGTCAATGGTCTTCCTGCTGGCACTCCCCTCTCCGGCGCTATCTTCGCTGTCTATGACAAGCAGAATAACGTCGTGGATAAGTTCCAGACCAACGAGAACGGCATCGGCTCTTCCAAGAAGCTCCCGCTCGGTATCTATACCGTGAAGGAAGTTCAGGCCCCCGCGAACTACGGTCTGAATCCCACCGTGTTCACCGCTGACATCGAGTTTGCCGGACAGGTCGTTAAGCTGAATGTGACCGACCCCGTTATCACGGCCGGCGTCTCCATCAAGAAGACCGGTTACGCGCAGACGATGAATAACAACGTCATGCGCTGGACCGTCAGCGGCGTCCGCAATGACTCCACCACTTCCCTCCAGAGCTTCTACTGGAGAGATACCCTGCCTACTGACGCTGTTCGTCTGACCCGTCTGGTGACTGGTACTTACAGCACCACGCAGACTTACAAGGTCACGTTCACCACTAACCTCAACAGCCAGTGGCGCACCGCATACGACAACCTGAGCACTGCCAAGAACTACACGCTCGACATGAGTTCTGCCGCTCTGGGCCTTGCCAGCAACGAGTATGTGACGCAGTTCATGCTCTCCTTCGGTATCGTCCCCGCTGGGTTCCACCAGCTCACGAACGCCACCGTTGACGCGCAGACGCTGTACGCGCTCACCAATGGCTACAAGTTCACCAATAAGGCTGACGTCGGCGGTCTGCTCGGCGGCAACTGGGTGCAGAGCATCGCTCGCTGGACTACTTCGGTTTATTCCCACTATGTTCCTGCGAAGCCCGCTGCTCCCAAGTCTCCCAAGCTGCCTCGTACCGGCTACTAAGCCTTTTCCCCTCCTCGCATAATCAAGTTAGGAAGCTCCCCCGGAGGCATTGCCTCTGGGGGAGTTTTCCTGTCCCTGCCTCAAAACGCCCCTGAGAGCGCGTAGGACGCATTTTTCTCATAGGGCGTTCGGATATACTCGCAGGCGCGCAGAAACGCTCCTGCGGCCTCCCTGCGGCGAATTTCACGCTTTCACACCGCTACTGTATCTGCCTGCGACCAATTATCAAAACGATAACTAAAAAAGTACCGCCGGAAGCAAATTGCTTCCGGCGGTTTGGCCTGTTGCCTCTTGCGCCAATCTGTGCCAACGCCCCGGAAAAATCTCCGGGGCGTTTTTACTGTTTTGCGGAAAATCAAGTTTTGAAATTCGGATGCAATTTCTGCATCCATTCAGTAAATTCTCCTTTGGTACAGCCGGAAAGGTTCAATGCCTCCGCAACAGTCAATACACCTTTGGCAACGAGGTCGCAGAAAGTTTCAATACGACCTTCTTGCCTGCCTTCTCTGATGCCTTCTTTGATGCCTTCTTCACGGCCTTCTTTATGAGCCGCCCTGCGTTCATCCATGAGTGCCATACGGAACGTCACAAAATCAACCTCCTTTTCAGGGTCGTGCCTCACCTTCTGAGTGAGGTCTACTGCTTCCTGTGCCAACATCGTTGAAAAATTCGCAGTATCATTGTTATCTCGAATATAGTCCAGATATTCGGCAATGGAATCGGAAACATTGCTCCTGTCCGTATACCTGGTATTGAGCAAAATTACATGACTGCCATCATTGTATTCATCATCCGTACCTTTGTAGTAGGATACCCGCTCGTATTTCGCCAAGCCTTTTCCCACATGGTCAAAATTGCAGATGAAGATGATAAAACTCTCCGGCAGCTTATCGTAGTCCATGCTGCGCTTCAGCAGCTCCCGGTCGATGACCGACTGATAGTATCGGCTGCGTTTTTCGATGCTGTCGGAGGTGTTCTGCATCTCGACATCGTAGTGAGTATTGTTTTCGTCTGCCAGAAATACGTCGAGCCGAATACCGTGACCGAGCACGGTATCGCTCAGGTCCGCTTCTTTGGCCGCAAACACGATGCGCTCGATTTTGCATTGCAGTAATTCCTCCAGGAACAGCTTGCAGATGCCAGAGTTGCGCATAACCTCACCGAACATGAAGCGGTCAGACAAAGGTAGATTTTTGAACTCGTCTCGATACATGGGTTGCCCTCTTTCTTTTGTTGCTTTATTATACCACGCACTTTCGTGCCTTACAAGCGGAAAATTGCGTACAGTGTTTCGATGCTATTAAAGCGCCGCCTTCCCGTCCGCAGGCGGCCAGTCCAGCATCGGCCGTCCGACATTCAAAATCGCTTTCGCAATAGAATCGGGCGAGAAGAAGCGCGAAACGGAAATGCCGGTCCACGTTCCATTGTTGCCGTTGATGCCGTTCAGGAGCTTGACTGCTCGGCCAAACTTCGCGTCGCCGAATACGGGCCACTCTTTGAGGTTTTTGGTATAGTCATCCACGAGTACATCGGTCATTCTAACACCGCCCGGAACACGCAGATGCTTGGGAACGGAGCCTTCGACATATATCCGGTGGTCCACATCCACAAAACTCAGATACTCGTTGAGCCACGCATCCTTCTCCGAAATGGCATAGCGGCTGTCATCGAGAACCGCAGACAGAATGAATACTTCTGCCTCCCCGCTTTCGTAGAGCTTCCATGCGGCCTCTACAACGCTCTGATACGGCTTTAGCGAAAGGAAATAATCCTTCTCGTACAGGTCTTCCGGCTCCTTGGCGGCTTTCCATTCCGCCAGCGTGCCGTCCATGTCAAAAAATACTCGAAACATATCATTATTCTCCTTTTCAGTCTATATGGGAGTCCCCGCTCAAATGAGCGAGGACTCTTTTCCCATGTGGTCAAAAATTTTCTCAGTGTTAATGCGATAGCCTCCGAATGGAGTTTCCTCCAGAAAGAAACCTCTGGACAGAAGCTCTGCTTCCAGTCCCAGATAGACCGGCCTCTTTCCAAACTGCGTCACGCGATACACAACATACGGGTGGTTCTCCGCGAAGGCAAATGGGATTCTGACGCGAGTACCATCCGCCGTCTTTGCGGCGAACACAATGTCGTCGCCGAAGTGTTCCGGTCGGAAATGACACTCCTTGAGTCCGATGGCGGACAAATCAAATGTCTGCTTCACAGTGCCTCCCTCCTTCCAACAGACTTCCGAATCAAAGGCATTCGCAAATCTGCTTGCGGGTCAGGTTCGGCGTCGTGTCGAAGGTATTGACAAAATCCTTGAGTGTCTTCGTGCCGTCCTCAAGGGCGTTCATAGCTTTCTGCGCCTGCGCGGTGCTGGTGAACTTCATTCCCAGACGGAACTTCTCCCCACGGCGGGGATAGGAATAGTTGCCTTTGTACACGCTGCCCTTAGCAATGGGGTAGGCTGCCAACTGGTCAGCATAGGCATGGACCGAAGGATAGTCCTCGCTCCAGTCTTCCATCTGAAGCAGATACTCGCCATCCACCTTCGACGTAATGTTTCTTCTCTCGATAACTTTCATAGTAAATCTCCTTATGCAACTTTTTTCTTTGTTTCATGTGAAACATTTGTGATTTTTTAAGATTTTTGGAACTTTTGAACTGAAATTCTCAAATTCTTTAATTCCTGAATTCTCAGGTTCTCAGGTGCCAATGCAGTAAATGTAGTTCCCATGCCGAACGACGTCGGCATCCTTGGGCCAGAACCCACACCGCTTCATGCCGCGAACGCTTCCGGAGCAGTGAATGTTCGGACACTTAGACAGGTCAATGTGTCCTTTTGCTGCGATAGCTTTTGTGAGAGATGTGTAATACATGGTTCAGACCCCCTTCAACAGACCGTCATTTTCCCGGTCAATCGGATGGGAACGCTCTGAGAAAGCCCCATGTGCTTGCGGAACTGGTAGCCGAGATTGCTTCTTGCCTTCTTTTCCGACTCCGCAAACGTCTGCCCTCTCCACTTCACGGAGAGAATGTCGTCAAAGGAGCGCACGGCACCATCGTAACTGTACCTTTTTTTCGTGGTGTTCATTTTTCATTTCTCCATTCTGAAAAAATATGTATATAAAAGCCAGCGCTCCCAATGGGGGCACCGGCTGAATTTTCATTTTGTTTGTGATACTTCCTTTGTATGTTTTCAGTATACGGCTTGTAGGAGAAACCCCCTTGTTTCAACGCCGGGAACTTGAGAACCCGAATTCCCGCTCTTGGAACTGCAAAGAAAAAGCCCGCTCTGCATTATGCAGAGCGGGCGTGCTTAGTCTCAGAGAGTGAGGTTAATGCGGCGGTTGAGTTTCTTCACCTCGTCCTTGCAGACGGTGCTCAACTCCTCCACTTCAGGAGCGGAATACACATTTTTGAGCATCGCGCAGGCGTCCTTGAAGGTGACATCCGGGCTGGTTGTGAAGAGAATGTTGGAATCATCCATCAGCTCAACGAGCCAGACAATGTACTCGTCCGTCTTGTTGTCCATCGTCAAATTGTCGATGATGTGATTCATTTCCAGAAGCTCTGAGACAGCGGAGAAGTTCTCCGCCCATGCCGCGTGGCACTCGCGCTGTGCCTTCTCGACCTCATAGAACTCCTCGTCCGTCATAGTGTCGGCGAATACGCCGTAACAGTACGCTTTAATCATAATTTTGCCTCCTTATCGAAAGTCGGTATTCTCAAACAGATAGTCCACGACAATCTGTTCCGTCCGCTGCCGGGAAAGTCTCATTTTCTGAATGACTTCCACATCAGGGAACAGGTTTCTGATATGCCGCGAAGCACGAATAGCTCGCGACAAATCTTCGTCATCGCTGGGTTATTCTCCACGAGGCACAACAGGTCATAGACCGGTGCGGAAGAAATGCTTAGGATAGAATAGATGGAGCATCTGCGGTTGAGCTTTTCGCATACATCTCGCATCGTCTCCATGGGCGGCAGCGTGACGCAGATGCGTCCGTTGCAGTCATTCTATATCTGTCATCGAGCTTCTCATGGGCGATGTACGGATTTGCTGTCTTGAGGCGGTCCAGTGAATCGTCTGCCATGTCCAGGTCCTCAAGGATTTCCTTTGCCGTTCTTCCCCGGCAATCCGTTGCCCGAATACGGGCGTCTGAAACAGACCGGGTAGAATAGCAGTATTTCAGAGCTTGATATACAGCGGAAACCGTTGCGTTCGCGGGTAGGGACAGTTCAATGCGGATATTGCAATCCAGTGTTTTCGCTGCTTCTTCGCAGTTCCATGCGTCAGAGCTGTGCGTCGCGGGGCGTCTGAAGTCCATCAGATAGACGGCCCAGATACTCCGTTCGCTTTCTGCCTGAATGGGATGTAAATTTGCAACGAACGGGTTTTCCCTGTGCAGAAGCAGTATCCTGTCATACCCCTCCTTTCTCGCCAGCGCCGCGAATTCGCGGCTGTCCCTATCAGGATGATAGAGGAAAAAGAAGGCTGGTATGGAGTGTTTTCTTTTCATGCCACACTTCCCTCACATCTCGAAACCGATGTCTCGGACGGGGTGATTGGTCCCGTAATCCTCATTGAACTGCTCCGCTGCCGGCTCCGGTACATAGCTGTCCCCGTCCGGCGTAAAGCGCCCATCAAGGATGATTTTCCGAAGGGTTTCTTCCGATAGGGTTTCGTCTGCCCCGAAGATAACGGCTTCCTCTTCAGCGGTAATCCGAAGTGAAACGCCAAGCCGCGCCCACAGCTTGCGTGTGAGTGGCTTCTCACCGGAGGCAAAGTTGAACTGTGGGACCCGCCGACGCTGCTCACAATGCGTGAGCCATGCCTGAACCTCGTCTGTCCAATATTTCCTTCCGGCTGTACGACGGCCATCTGAAAAAATGATGCCTTCGCTGGACTCAATTTGGTGAATGGAGATAGTCGTTTCACCGGGAATCGGTTGAAACTTAATCGCCCACGGACCATCCGCGTGAATGTTTCTCGCGGAAGCAGGCGTAGGAAAGCTCATAGCCCACGTGTTGCGGGAGTAGTCCTGCTGCATCTGGTCGAATATCCAGTTTTCCAACTCGGAAAGGCTGGCAAAGGATTTCGCTTCATCTTTCCGCCAGAAGGTGTTCAGGTATCTTTCTAACTTTACGTTTAGCATTTTTAGTTCTCCTTTCATTTGCGGCCGCTCAAAGCGGAAATCAGCTGCGCGAGGGAAGCCTGTTCTCCATTGTCGAGCATTTTCATATTCATCTTTCTCCTTGCCTGATTATTTTTTTGTATATAAAAGTCAGCACCCCCCAATGAGGCGCTGGCTGAACTTTCTTTATGTTTGTGATACTTCTGTTGTATGGTTTCAGCATACCGGCGGAGTGAGAAATTGTGCTATTTCTTAACAGGGAACCTGAGAATATGGGAACTTGATTGCGATAAGGCCCGAAAAATGCCAGCGGATTGTAAGTCCGCTGGCATTTAGTGCATATAATCATGCAAACTGTACCTGTCTCTGCGCCTGAAGGATACGCAGAATACAGCGCTTTATAAACTCACCGATTGCTACAGGCACGCTGTTTCCTACCTGCTGCTGCATCTGTCCGAGCGTTCCGCAGATGCGGAAATCCTTCGGCAGCCCTTGCAGAGCCTTCGCCTCCGCTACTGTCAGCGTTCGGTTCTCCAACGGATGAATGAGCGGAGGTTTCCGCCAATTCACAATGGTCGGAGAAGGCTCGTTCCATGCCAGACGCCGGTAGGTACAGGAATGGCGGTTTTTGCTTTCCGTACGGTATTCTTCTGGGATAGAGGTATAGTTGCCGCCCTGTGGCACAAAGCTCATGCGCTTCTCCACCTCCGAGCTTGGCTTGGTTACATCACTGTAATTGCTCCAGGATTTGTCCACTTTACTGATAGCATCTCCTGCCGTCCGGTATTCCCCTGCCAGCGCAATGTGTGCCAGCTTTGGCGTACCGATGCGGCTGCCGAGGATAACAGCACGTTTCCGCGTTGTATAGCCTCCGACCTTGCAATCCTGCACGATGCCGGAATCAAGCTCGTAGCCGAAACTCTCTGCTTTTTCCCGGACTGCGGCATAGTAGGAACCACCGCAGGCGGTAAGGACTTCCGGTACGTTTTCGATAGCAAAGACTTTCGGATTGAGCGTTTCAACGATGCGCATATACTGCATCAGAAGGTCGCTGTCAGGGTGGTCTTCCAGCCGTGTATGTCGGTTGGCATTGCTGAATGGTTTGCAGGATGGACCGCCGACAATAACATCGGGAGCCTTTACCGCATTGTCCAGTGGAAAGCCTTCTGCCGTGAACGCTTTATGAACATCTCCATGTACGATGTGCATACCGATGTTTTGCCGGTAGGTCTGGCAGGCACCGGCATCGTAGTCAATGGCATACTGGATGCTGAACCGCTCGTCCTTGAAAAACGGCCAGTCGAGGATGCCAGCACCTGAGAACAGAGACACCACAGAATATATATCTGGTAAATCCTTCTGAATTGCAGCGATGTCCAGCTGTGCTTTGCTGGATGCAAGGTATTCGTCCAGCGTGATTTGTGTGCCTTCCAGAATACGGGACACCGCGCAGCTGTCGCTGATGCCCACGACCTTTCTGGCATGAGCCAGAAGCGTTCGTGGAAATTGCAGGACAACCGCGTGCTCCGCTTCACCCGAAACAAGGATACTGTCCGCCGTGATATGCAGACGGATATTTTCCATGCCGGCAATCGCATCGAGCACTTCCCTGTTTCGCAGGTCAATAAGCGGATTCCAGCCGGAGCCAGACCTCTTCCGCGACACGGTATAGCGACCCGTTTTAGACGGGACGATGCGGATGCCGGAGTTGCTGATGATGTAGTCGTACCGGCTTCCAATTTGCATGGTCTCTGTAGGCGTAAAACTGAACGTCAGCCCTCTTTTGCTTTCCTTAATTTTTTTGTCCATTTTCTTTCTCCTTTTGAGAAGAAGGCGGCTGTTCTCAGCCGCCTTCTTCGTTTCGTTATTCATCATCATCTTCGCAGATATGCTCGTCCAGCGCACCGCTCTTCACGCAATCCTCGCAGAAGACGGCACCACAGTCCGCGCAATCTACAGCCAAATCCTCTCTGCGGAGATGCTTCCCACAGTTGCAGCAGGAAAACAGCGTAGAGCCGATATTGCGAAGAAATCTGGTGTATTTACTCTCCTTATTGGGCATCTCTATTTTCCTCTCTTTCTGTGTCGGCGAACTCACAATGATGATGGACAACCACCGGGTCATCGCGGCCTATGTCATATACCGTTGTCAGCATATCATGGGTTCCGCTGTCATACTCCGTACAGGCCAACAGCTCAGGCTCGCATCCTTCGCGGAGCAATTCGACATAAACGCCGGGGTAATCCGCCATTATATCGCTATTCTCGTGCTTTGCGTAAATGTGCAGGTCGCCCATCGGGGTTTTGACATGAAATTCTCGCTTCATTTTCATTTCTCCTTTTCTGTGATGGTTTTGTGATATGTAAAAGCCAGCATCCGCAATGGATACTGACTGAATTTTCTTTATGTATGTGATACTTCCTTTGTATGGTTTCAGCATACCGGCGGAGATGGAAAACGGCTCATTCCTCTATCGAGAACCTAAGAACCTGGGAGTGTGCAAAAAAGGACCGGCAGGAAATCCTGCCGGTCACGAGAAATGTTCAACTATCTCCAGACCATGTTGCATTTATGTTCCGCGCAGTCCTCCAGGATTTTTTTGAAATCCCGAAACATCGCGCAGTCTTCGCGTCCAGCATAGCCATAGCAGATATTGTCGTCGTAGTTGCCGATGACCTTTAGCAACTCTTTACAGGCTCCATAGCGAATCGAACCTTCACAGTCTGATTGCAGGCAGAAATCGACAATTTTCACGGAGATACGCTTCTTATTGAGTAGCGCCTCCGTTTTCTTGTCAAAATCCTCGTAGAACTTTTCGCGTTCCTTTTCATCGCAGATGCGTTCCTCGACAAGCGCCCTGTAGTGGCTGGCCCACGGCTCCCCAACGAGTTCGGAAATTTTGCTCCGCAGCCGCAGGAAACCGCCGCTACCCACGTCAATAGTCCGACCTGTCTTCGTGCAGGAAATTGTTACGCCCATGTTAAACCCGCTCCTGCCGTTTGATGTAATGGTAAACAAGGTCCGGAATCTCGTCTTCAAGACCCTTAACTGAAGCGAAATTGTTGCGAAAAACAACATCGCAGCATTCCTGTAGACCATAGAGTGCGTAGGTTTTCGGGTTCGATGCGATACGGCGTGCCGGGGCGAACGCGATTCTGTCATGCTCAACGCGCTCGCAGACAGCTTCCTTGCTGTCGCCGCGTGCTCTCATGCGGCGCTTACAGACTTCTTCAGCTGCGAACAGCCCGATGACCTTCACGCCCTTTTTGCCGCTGTAATGCTCCTTCATGTAAGCCACACCAGCAGGGTCGATGACGTAGATATCAGAGACTTCTACCATCTCGGCCGGAACTCCGTACCGATGACCGTCGAACACGGTATACGCGCACAGGTTCTTCAGTTTGTCGAATTCCTCCGGAGTCACGAAGGTATGTCCGCCCTCGCCCTCAAAGCGGGGCGGGCGCTCCGTGTACGAGAGGACCTGCTTGAGACGGTATTTCTCTTCGAGGCGGTTTGCTACCATCGTCTTCCCGGACCCGGATGGCCCAACGATAAGATAGATATTTTTCATACATCTTTCTCCTTTTTTGCTCAGAATAGCTGAATGCCAAACTTTTGAGCCGCTTGTACCAGAATGGCGTACTTTTCATCCGGCTCCGCTTCTGCAAATTTGCGTGAGGTTCCGGCCCTCACGGTTAATTCCAGTGCATACGGATTGTCCACCGTTGTGCAGTATGTGGACGCTGCCGCCAACTGTGCGGCAGTCATCCGCGTCGGCACTTCGAGCGTTGCGCCGTTCCGTTCAACATAGTGCCGGGTAATTCTATCCCTGCGCCACGGAACGAATGTCAGGTCGATTTTATTTTTGTGCATTGTCGTTTTCCTCTATTTGCCTTAGCAGAACAGGCCGCTGTTTCACAGCAGCCCATTCTTGGTTTTGAATTCCAGTTTTTGTTTATCCGAGAATTTTTCGTAACGTTGGACAAACTCAACAATGAGCTTTTCCACGGCGTCCGGGGAGGCATACAGGTTATTTGCCCAGGCGCGGCATTTTCCGTTGTATCGGAGCAGAACCCCGATATTCCTGGATGCAGCAGCGTAAAACACCGCAGGTATGAACTCAACGCCATCCTGCGTGCTGTGAGAGTGCTTGGCGTATAACCCACTGACCCTGACCACTACACCGCTCTCAGTCGGTGCATTTAACGATTTTTTGCATTGACATTTCATAAAAAATACCTCCAACATAGTTTGGGGAACAACCAACTGCCTTTAGGCGGTGGGTTGTTGGCCCCGGTGTCCCTTTTCACTTGAATTTTTCGAGAATGACCTCACGCGCAATATCCGCCAGTTCATAGGGTGCTATGTAACTCGTCCGCTTAAACTCCTCATTCTTTCTTGCACGTTTCAT
>UMHE01024474.1_pt1 | contig 22116 bp, 30 predicted proteins | sample 1965451 | NCBI WGS metagenome assembly UMHE01 (sample SAMEA4836090, study PRJEB28245) | human gut metagenome | biome: gut microbiome; material: fecal sample | place: Denmark | collected 2008 | reverse complement strand
TTCACTCGTGGTGAGTGTGTGCTTTTCCTCGCCGCCGGTAGCCCCTGCAGTGAAGGTGGTTCCGGTCGCCGCTTTGCCCTGGGCCACCAGCACGCGGCCAGCGTCCATGGCTTCCCAAGTGCCTCCGAATAAGGTAGCAGGGGAAGTGCTGTCCGTGGATTCGTAGATGGATCCCACCGGATGGGCGTCCAGTTTTGCCTGGGCGTACACTTTGGACAGGTCCGGCGTGGAAAGCTTGATGGTCCTGTTTTTGGCATCTGCAGAGAGAGCAATGAGTCCTTCCGCCGTGATGGTGAATGTGTCCTGATGGCCGTTAGCCGTCACCGTCACATCACCGATTTTGATAGCGGAAATGCAGTTTTCATTCTTCGTGGCTCCCGCTTCGATTTCCTTCAGCTTCTGCTGCAGGGAAGGTGCCAGCTGCTGGGGGTATTCCTTGTAAGAGATGCTCTTCACGGAAGAGCCGTCTGTCACTGCCGTGCCCACGAAGAGCCGCACCTTGTGCTGCCATGCGGAGCCGGTCCAGACGTACATCTTGGACTCGAGCGTGGAGAACCAGCACAGCCCTGCGTCATTGGTTCCGGCGGATGGCGTGCTGTCCTGCTCCACCGGCGCGATGGTGGTGGAGCCGTAGGTCAGTGCTCCCGCGTCGGACCGTTCGATGTAGAGATAGCTTGTATTATTGGCAGGAAGGGACCAGGCGGAAAGCTTGTCCCGCACCACGCCGATGTAGTCAATGTTGCCGTTTTCCCCGCATCCGTCGGCAAAGCTCATAATGACAGGAGTCACGGAGCCGTTGATAATCACCGCCAGCCCGTCGGAGGAAAGGAAATTCCACGCTCCTGAGAGCATGGCCGCCGAAAGTACCCGCTGGCGGCTTCCTCCCACCGCCCCGCTTGGCTGGGCATTCAGCGCCGCCACCAGGGAGAGGATTTCCTTCCGGTTCTTCTCCACGGCGGAGCGTGTCGAATCCCCCTGGGGCGTCACGTTCAGGGGGTAGGTTTCTGCATAATTCATTTAGGTCACACCTCCGAATAAGTGTAGTCGAACTGCCGGATGGCCACGGAACCTTTGGCAATGTAAATTTTTATCTGCAGGGAGCGGTTCGGCCCGCCGCCAATCTTCAGCAGCTTGGTGAACGATTCATTCGCCAGCGCCGTGTTGGCATCATAAAGCGGCCCCGTGTCGTCATAGAGCCGCTTTTCCGAAACTTTGAACTGCAGGGCCTTGGCCTTTTTATTGGAAATTTCCACCGTGCCGTAGCCTGCAATCTTGTTCGACGTGACGAATGTATAATTCATCAGAAGTATGAATAATTTCTCCGCCAGCAGGTTCCCCGACGTGACCGCCGTCTCTATCTGCTCCCCATCATCCGTGTCGATAGCCTCGTCCAGGATGCCTATCTTGTTACCGTAGGCAATGTACACGTCATGGTCCAGATTCTCCACGTCGTGAAGAGCATGGGAAAGCGTCCTGGTGGTAAACACGCCGCGTCCGTCTGCGTACCTCGGCAGGTAGTGGTAGATAAAAATGTACTCCGATTTTTCCGACGGCAAAATCCACATCTGCTTTCTGGTGGGCACGTACCACATGGCCGCCGTCTTGTCCGTGATGCGGATGAGCTGGGCGTTGATGTTGAGCCCCGTTTCTTCCGGCTGGATATTGGCGTAGGTGTTGGTCGGCATGAAGGACATGAGCCCCGCGTTGCCGATGTAGTACGAATGGTCATTCAAGGAAACCGAAGAGCCTGCGCAGTACGCCGTTTCGGAAAGCGGATAGACGGCAAGCGTTCCGGAGTGCGGATTTCCTACCACCTGGTAAGCCCTGCCGTACTCTTTGTACACAATGATGGCCTTGGACAGGAAAGAAACGGAGATAATGCAGCCCTGGTCTTTGTAGCCCACATCCACATACTGGGCCGATGCGCTGTTGTTGCTGTCGCTGGTCCAGCTGGTGTAGTCTCCGATTGCGCTCCAGTGAAGGCGGTGGTCCGAAGTGGACGCCGTTATCACAGAGCCGGAATTAGAGCTCACGAAATTGCAGGCATCCGGCGAATCCGTGACGGTCGTCAGGCTGTCTCCTGCTCCGCTTATCGCCTGCAGCTTGCCGCCGGAAGCCACCAGCACATCACCGCCGAAAGTGGTATACCTCGGACGGTCCGTGCCGGTCAGCGCCCCCAGCTCCGTGGCCGTCTTGAAGTCCTCGGTCTTGTACATCTTCCCGTCGGACGTGAAATACCAGCATTTTCTATTCACGTCGTAGTAGATAGAAGTGATGTCTTTTTCCGCCGTGTACAGGATACGGATACCCGGCACCGTCTGGAGAGCCCCATCGGTTCCGGAGTATTCGCAGTTATGGGCCTGCACCAGCGCCCTGATGTCTACCGCCTCGGCCGGTTTGCTCCAGTCGATGCCCAGGGGGAATCCCTGGGTGCTGGCGGTCTGGAATACCTGTGCCATGTCTTCACCTTGCCTTTGCTCCCCTGATGGCTTCCGTCAGCTGCTGGATGAATGCATTGTCCGCATTGGCGAAGTCAATCATGAGGGATTTTTTCTTAACCAGGTAGGAAACAATCTGCACCAGGGCAAAAGTGTACATCTCCGAAAAAGGCACCGCATCGTCCATGCTGGCAATGTGCGGTTTCTTGGTGGCATAGTACACGTCCGGAACCGTCTTCCCATCATATGTCTGGAATGTGCCGTTCTTCATGGTAATGGGGTAGCCGGAAACCGGCATGAACTGGAGGAAATTGGTGGGGATGGCGTCATTGTTGGCCACATCCCGGCAGGATGTCACCTCGGGGTCATGCATGGGTGCCAGCAGCATGGAGAGCGTGTCAATGGCCGTGTTGATGTACGGTATGTACTCGGACTCGTCATCCAGGATTTCATTCGTATCAAGGTTTATAGTGGTAATCAGCTCGTTTACGGTCATATCCCCAGTACCCCCTCCCTATTACCACATTGGAGCCGCCTTCAGAGCGGGCCTTCTCCGCAATCCAGTTTTCCCACTCCTGCATGAGCGCCGAAACATCCAGGTTGAGGATGCGGGTCACCATATAATGCACCAGCATGGTCTCCTCAAAGTTGTCGTGGCCGCTCTCATCGTCCAGGTCCTTGTAAGAATCGTCCGTTGCCTCATCGGGCATGTACTTGCTGATGAGGTGACAGAGGAGCTGATTCCCCTCGTTGTAATATTCCAGGAACTGGAAAGGCGTGTAATTGACGTGAGACGTGTCGCCCACCTGCATGTAAGCCCTGTTGATTAGCTGTTTGATGGTCATTGTTAGCGCCTCGAATCGTTTCAAATAGTTTCAAGTCAGTTTCAAGCAGGCGGCGGTAAAGCAGTGATAAAGCACGATATTATCGGAATAAACCACTTTCCGCACTTGCTTGGATTCGTTTCAAGTCGTTTCAAGTTTCAAACGAAACGGGAGCGGCAAAGCGCCACTCCCGAAACATTGAAACATATGAAACTATAGGAAATCAGTCTGCAGCGCCGCCGGTCATAACCTGGATGACGCCGTAGTCCTTGCCGTTGAAAACAACCTTTTCGATGCCGGCATTGAAGGAAATGCCGTTGCCTTCACGGTTGCCGTAGTCGTCTACCTGTTTGATGGCATCGGGCTCGCGGGTTACCGCATAGCAGGCCGCCTGCTGGCCCAGGAGCAGGTTATGCACCACATTGGCCTTGGAGGCACCGGTTGCGGTAGTGGATACCCGTTCGTATTCGTAGAGCACCACGCCGTCGTATTCGCCCAGGGCGCCGGTAAAGATGGGGTTGTTGGAACCTCTCACACCGGCATGTTCCTGCGCTTCCAGCCATGCGGTATCGGTCTTCAGGTCTCTGGCCGCATAGGGACCGATGAGCATGATGTACTTATCCTGTCCGTCAATCTTAATCGGCTTTACCTTCGGAGCGTGCAGCATAGCCTTACGCTTGGCCTTGGAAATCATCGCGCAGGTCAGCTTATTGTCCGCAGTGATAGAGGCTTCGGTGCCCATCACTTCGCCCGCAGTCGGGGATGCGGTCAGTTTTTCGATGAGGGTATCATCCTTCCAGTCTGCCAGCCACTGCACCAGCGCAGACTTGATGAGCGGCAGGTTTTCGTAGGGAGACTTATGGTCATCGCCTACATAACGGGCCACTGCGTTTCTCACCTGTTCGGTGGTGACGGAGAAATCGTACATGGTGAGGGTATCTTCGTTATTCACCAGAGCGTTGTTTCCGGTCACGCCGTCGCCGGTGAGGTTCATGGAGATGCCAAAAGTCACCTTGTCGCCCTTGGCACGCTTCAGGTCTTTATTGGTCTGAATCGGCTTGGAGCCGTCGGTGGAGGTGAACTTATCGAAATAGGAGGCCTTATTGCCTTCTCTCCATACTTTGGCCGCCCATACCTTCGGCACCAGGGCGGAAGGAATTGCAAATTCTTTAGCCATGATAGCTTACATCCTTTCTTGTCTTAACCACAGTATTCGTCAATCGCACGCTGAATGTCCTTCGGGAGGTCCTTTTCACGGCCTTCCCGCACGGCCCGGAGAATGTCCTCATTGGACAGTTTCGGCTGTGCGGGGTTGGCGCCGGTGAGGGCCGCCGCCTTCGGGAGCCCTGCCGCCTGGGTGAGTGGGTTGGATGCCGGAGTGGGAGCAGGAGCCGGGGCGCCGTTTCCTGCCTGTGCGGGAGCCGGTATGCCGGTGCCCTGCTGCATGGCCGCAACCACCTTATCACGGAAATCACGGATAATCTTAAAATCCTTCTCCGTGCCGACGCCCTGATCAACTCGGTTGAAGGCGTCATCAATCACCCTTGCATCCATGCGCTTCATGTCATTGAGCATTTCATTGCCCTTCTGGTAGATAGCCTGGATGTTAGGCGTGGCCATGATTTCCTGTGCGAACGCAACGTTCTGCGCCCTCACGGTCATGGCCTTCTGCACCTGGGCCTCCTGGTTGTAGGCGATGGCGCCCTGCATCCGGAGAAATTCATCGTACTTTGCGGGGTCTGTAAACATCAGGTCATCCACGTTCTGAAGGTTCATGCGGCGGGCCGCTTCCTTCTTGGCGTATTCGATAATCTGCTGTCTTGTCTGGGGAGGAACGGCCGGCATCTGCCCCTGCTGATTCTGCGCCTGCCTCATCTGTTCAAGCTGGGCTTTGAGCTGGTTGACTTCATCGCCCATCGCCTTGCGGCGGGCTCTTTCTTCCGCCAGCGCCTTGCCCAGGTCGCCATGGCCATCAGCACCATCCTGAGGTTTATCGACGTTCTGGTCGTCGGATGGTGCCGGTGCCGGTGGTTCGTCCTGTGGCTTCGGCGCATCCGCTGCCGGTTCCGGGGTCGGCTGAGGTTCCGGCTGGCTGTCCGCCGGTGCCGGTGCAGGCTGGTCCTGCTTCTTGTCCTGGTCTTCTGGCACGAATCCCTTGAGGTCCTCCTCGGTAAATCCGAAATCTGCTGCGTTGCTCATGTCCTGGTCTTTCTCAAACATAATGTCCTCCTTTGCGGTTTAACGTCGTTCGCCGGACGCAATGTAGAGTGGTTTAGCGGCGTCGCTCGGGCCGAAGATACGGGCGGCTGGTTTAACGACATTAGCCGGGTCGAGTGTCCCGTATCGTATTTACTGGTTCAATGGAATGTTAGGCGGCAGCTGGGGAGGCATTCCCTGGGGAGCCTGCGGCATCTGCGGTGCCTGCTGCTGAGGTGCGGCGATGGCCGGAGCCGGAGCCTTTCCTTTGAGCGCCATGCGCTCGGCCATAATCTGCTGCGGCGAGATGTTCACGCCGATAGACTGCAGAGCCTGGGAAAGCGCTTCGGCCGGCAGCTGGTCCAGCGTGCCCGATACTTTGACATCCGGAACCTTCGGGGCTTCCGCCTGCTGCTGCAGCCGCTTCTTGACGGCTTCTTTCTCCGGGAAGTCCATAAAGTCCAGGATGATATCCATCGGGATGTCCACGCCTGCCTTCTTGGCTTCCAGAAGCTGATAAAGGTTCGCCTGCCGGGCGGTGGCGCTCGCCGTGCTGGTGGTGATGACGATATCAAAATCAAAGCACGACAGGTCATAGAGCACCTTGGCCACGGGGTCACCGTCCGCATCCAGCAGAGGTTCTCCGGTCATAGGGTTAATCTGCGGCTGTACCGTCATGGCCTGCCCCATGCCCGGCTCAATCTGGATAAATTCCTTCTTGCCGTCCTCGCCCAGGATACGGAGAGCCTTTTCATGATTGAAGAACTGGGGAATAAGCCCCGGCTCTCCCTTATCTCCCCAAAGGAGCTGAACAATCTGCAGTTCCGCATCCTTGGCATGGTCGAAAATTTCAGCCGTCTGCACCGTGGTCACCGTCTGCCGTAGGTCGATGGCCTTGCCGCTCATCTGGCCCACAGAGCCTGAGAGGCTCTCGGGCGTTACACCTGAGATTGAATAGAAGTCAGCGCTTGACTGCTGCTCAAGCTCAATGTTGCCCACATCCTGGGCCGCCGGAAGGCCGTCGGTAAACGTGAGGCCCGGAGGAAGGAAGATGTTGGCGCCCGGAGTGGTGGAGTGGTCACGGATGTCACGCTTAATCTTGGCGTCTGCCTGTCCCTGCCAAAAACGCACGCCCAGAGCCTGCTGGTCCACGATGTGCATGCGCTGGGAGCGGTTCTTGTTGAGCTCTCTCTGCGGGTCCTTCAGGTCACGCACAACGCCGGCAGGTTCCAGCCCGTCGTCCTTGTCGCCGTCCCATCCTGTCTTATAGCAGTACTGGGCAACAAGTGGGAATTTCCCGTGGCTGTAGGGGCTCTCGCCTTCTTCCAGGAGCACCTCGCCGCAGAAGGTAGCAAAGCGGATGTGCTCATCCGGAACGGTCATCGGCTGCCCACCGGCGGCAACAAGAGCCATGTACTCTGGAGATGTCGGGTCTGAGATGATTTCAGAGCCCGCCGTAAATACTTTTTTCGTGCCGTACTGCCTGTACCAATACTGCACAACTCGGAGCTTTTTCAGCTCGTTGGAGTACCACAGCGGCGTGGTTTCCACGGTCTCCAGCTCGGTTTCGTCGTAGTCGTGAAACATAGTGCGGATTTCGTCTGCATGCTCCGGATAGACCTGGCACAGCTTGTCCGGCGATTCCCATGAGTACCGCCCGCAGAAAGCGGCGTCGGACAGGTCGTCCTTCGTGCTTTCCGGGTCGATGAACACATCAAAGGGGCTCACGTTTTCAATTTTGATTTCCCCGTCCATCTTCTTGTAGTTAAAAGCGTAGGACGTCCAATAATAGCCCACGCCGCAGGTAATGGCGTCCCGGAATGCCCGCTTCTTGGCTTTTTGGTATGACGCTTTATCAAAGACATACTTGGTAATGCCTTTTGCCACACGGCTCACCCGGTCGTCCTCCTCGGAGCGTGGCAGGAAATCCGGCTCGGTCTCGTTTTGGGCAGCGTAGCCGCAAAGCAGATTGACAATGGGTCGGATGCGGTTGAGTGTGATGGCCGGTCTCTTGGCCCGCCTCATGTTGTTCAAATCCGCATCGGTCCACTGCTTTCCGGCCACGAATTCATAATCCTGCTTGGCATAGTCCCTCCAGGTCTCCGACAGCCGGAGCGCTTCCTTTACCCGTTCCTTGGCGGCTTCGAAATCAAAGCCGCCAGCCTGCTGCTGAGGCAGGTCCTTTTCTTCTTCCAGTCCAGTCATGTTTCTCACCTCATTCCACCATTTCGGAACCATACATCATGTCGTACATCTGCCTGAGCTGCCAGTCCGGCATCTGCTCAACAAAAGCCCGGAGCTCGGCATCTGTGTACTTTCCCGGGATAATCACACCTTTATTCACATGTTCGCCTACCTCGCCCTTGAGCACCCGGAAAGCATAGTCCCGGAGGCCTTTCCGGCTCACAAACTTGATAGACGATAAATCAGCAATTACACGCCCCATGCGGTACCTTCCTCCCTGTCCGGTCTGACTAACTTGTACTTATCAATCGTTCTTACCTCACCCTTTTCGGGTGTGATGGGCCGCGACATCAAGAAATAGCGAAGCGAATCATAAGCATGGTCCTCCTCCTCCGTGTCCACGTCCTCCACATGGTGCTTGTCGTAGGTCAGCGCCGGAAGGGTCCGGATGAGGTGGCGGCAGGAAGAGAAGATTTTAAGCTTATGTTCCTTTAGCCTCATGTGCACCTGCATCAGCCCCGCCATTCGGTCATTGTCTGCGGGCACCCAGGGCACGCCCTCACCGGCAAAGATTTCGGCAATGGTTGGCCCATCGTGGCCGGTGCGCTGCCAGATGGCAGGGTCAGCAATGCCAAAGGCTCCCGCCAGGTGCTTGACCTTCTGTGCCACCTCCCGGGCGGTCTCCTGCGTGCCGGTGTTGACCGTCCCCGGCTTGCATCCGTACCACTCGCCGATAACGTACACAACGCCGTCATAGTCGGTGGCGTACTCATAGATGGCATAGGGCTTTGTGTAACCCCAGTCCATCGACCGGTAGCGCGGCCAGTCGGCGGGAATGGGGAATGGATGAATGACGTGTTCGTCGTTCCTAAATTCTTCAAAAACCTGCCCCTCAAAGATATTCCAATCCCCGTCTCTGTAGGCCTTCCGAAGCTTTTCAGGAAGCGTATCCAGCTGGGCCTTGTAGGCTTCGGAGATGTGCGGGTTATCGTCAACGGTGGCGGGTACGAAAGCCACCTGAGAAGCGAACGCCTGCATTTCAGGCGGCATGTTGCGGTCAATGAATAGGTTCTTCACCCACATGTGCCCGCGGCCGCCCGGGTTCGTTGCGGCTATAAACTTCGTGTCATTGATTCCTACCCAGCGTAGACGCATCCGCAGAAAGTCAAAAACGCTCTGATCATTGAGTGTCAGCTCATCGATAGCAATAGCCGCAAACTCGGAGGATAGGTACTTAGACGGCTTGTCCAGGTTACGGAAGCAGATGACGCCTCCGCCCAGGCTGTCCGCCAGGATAAAATCATGGTCCGTTTCCCGGTACTTTCCCAGCCACTCCGGAAACTCCATGCGAATCTTGGATAGCTGGCGGTCTTTAAGGCTCGGATAGTCTTCGCAAAAGAGGCCTACGCGAATCCCCTTGATGCCGGTGTGCTTGTACCAGGTCAGCAGGAGATACACCAGCTCCCAGCGGAGGATGTACGATTTCCCGCCGCCTGCCGCGCCGCCGTAAAGGATGTAGGTATTATCTTTTACTGTCTGCATAAAGCTCCGCTGCCTGGGCGTCGGCTTGATGATGTCATTGATGAGGTTAATCCTGCGCGTTGATTTCATCATCTACCTCCAAAGTCACAGACAGGCCGCCGGAAACCTCCGTCTTATCAACGGGCTTGTATCCGGCTCTGTCCATAATGTCCTTAGCCGCCGCCAGCCTGTCTCGGTCGTCTGCCTGCGGATTCGTGGCAATGCTGAGGATAGTGTCATAAGCTTTTACGGCACCGGCGGCCATCCTGGTGCGCAGATTCCCATAAATGTCTGCCTTATATTCTTCCATAAGTTTTTTAACTTTATCATTTTTCATCAGACGGCTGCCCTGCATGTAAGCGCTTCGCGGGCTGTATCCGGCATTGATGGCAGCCTGCGTCTGGTTACCGCCGCAATTAAAATATTCAATTACAAATTTCCGGTATCTGTCTTCGGCCGCCATGCCATTCACCGCCTTTCGAAAAATAGGTAATAGAAAACCACACGCCGCTGAACGTGTGGTTTTTCTATTCTGTGAGAAATCCGAATCCCTGTTCCTGATTTCCACACTAGCATTATAGCAGATGTAAAAGTCTCATTTAGTCCCCACTTTGTTTCTGTGGTGGTTTTTCTGTCTTTTTATCTTCCTTTGGCTTAGGCGTCAGCGCCTCAGCGATGAGGCGGATGGCCTGCTTGTGCCGCCGGAACCCTTCGGACCGCTCGATATGGTGGGCCCGGAAAATGGCCTTCCAGGGGAGATTCCTGAGGTAACGGTCTATCATGATGGCCTCTTTGTCCGGGTCATTGAGCTCCCGGATGACGCGGATGGCGTCGGCTTTGAAGCACTGGAGCTCCCAGAGCCGCATTTCAAGCTCCCGCACGCAGTCGTCTTTCTCGGCGTGAATCCGCATCACCACATCCGCCAGGTCTGAGGATGTCCCGCCGGAAACGTGGGGCTTGCTGTAGTCGATGGCCTTTGCCGCTGCCAGGTCCTCCTCTATGTGGTCCCGCTCGTAGACGATGGAGTTATAGAGCCGCTGGCAGCGTCGGACCTTGTCGAAAAATACTTTGACTTCCTTCTCCGTCATGCTAGCACCTTTCCTTTGGCCTGGGCGCCAGTTTAGCGGCCGGCACCATGGAGCGAAAAACACGCTTCGTGTAAACGTCCCTAATAGCCAGGTCGTCCGCCAGTTCAAAGCCATTTCCCTGGAGATAAAAGCGCACCGCCTTTAAACAGGCAAAGGCGTCAGCCGCTTTCTGCTTCTCTTTGATTTCCCGGGCCTCCTTCCGGAAGATGCCCAGCACCTTGCGAAAAGTGGGGTCCGGGTTCTTTGTCACTCTTTCTTTCATTCCGTGCTTTCCCATGATTCCCCTCCTACACCTTGTACTCATCCACCTGGACCATGAGGCCCGGGTTAGCTCCGTAGACTTTGATCATGCTCATTTTCACCACCTGCCTGTCATCATCGTATGCCAGTCCGTTCAGCGCATCAAGCACCACCTTGAGGATGTTGTCGCCGTCCGGCTTGGTGGTTGGCATGATGAGCCCCGCAATGGCTTCTTTCTTTTTCCGCTTGCTCCACGACTGTGGGATAGGATACTGGGCCTGGATTCGCACGTAGGCGTAGCAGTCGGCAGGCAGCTTCTTCCATTCGCCCTGACATTTCAGGAAAGCACTCCGGATTCTCTTTTCATAGTCAGCGGTGTTTTTCGGAGTGTATGCGGTGTGAGATTTTTGCGAAAATCGGGGCCGTGCTTTCCCCTGCGGCTTTCCTTCGACGAAAAAGAACAATTACATGCCCCCTCTCGCCCCGAAGCGTTTAAGGGCCCTTTTAAGCGATTTTCGATTATCTTCGCCCATTCGTTCGTAGCAGGAGCGGGCATCATTGCATTTTCTGACAAGCTGCCCCCACTCATCCACCACCCAATGGCCTTCTCCTTTCCGGAGAGGGCGGCCGCAGTAAGCGCAGTTTCCTTCCGGCGGCATGTCTATCCGGCCATCATAGTATGGCTTGATTGGCTTGGCCGTCACGCGGGGCGCCGGCCTTTCCTGCGGCGGGCCTGCCATGCCATGGGGTTCCAGGTCCTTCACGGAGAGCTCCTCCGGCTTCTCCGGCAGGGTTTCCCTGGGATGGAGCTCACTCATGAGCGAGCTGGCCCAGGAACCGTCATCCCGGTTTCCGTGCCGCCGGTTAAACCTTCTCGTTCCGTTCCTTCTGCCCATCGTCGGCCTCCTTTCCCTGCTCTCCATGGCGCAGCACAATGCACTCCTTGTAAAGTTTGTGGTTCTCCTCACGGAGCTTCCTGACGTCGGCCACCAGCTGGCGGCTGATTTCTTTCTGCCGCTTCAGCGATTCCTGGAGAACAAATTTCTTCAAATCCTCGTTCAGCTGGTCATTAGCCTGCAGTTCCTCCTCTCTCTTCTCAGCAGCTCTCTCGGCCGCTCTCATGGTTCCCAGAAGGGCCGCAATGATAAAGCAGATGATGACCGCCAGCGCGATGCACACAATGAGCTCTTTCCCGGTCATAATCCTCACCTCCGTGATGTCAAAAAAATGCAGAAAACCGAAACAATAACGACAATGAGTAACCCAACCATGTCTATTTGCATTTAAGTCCCCCCCATTTTTCTTTGATTTCCTGCTCCGTGTGAAGCATTTCGCATGGGAAAAAGTCATATTCAACTGCCCATCCTACCTGCCGGCGGACCGTTGCGGCGCTCGGGTAAATGGTGTCAATCGTGTACTCAAGGGCTTCCTTTGGCGTCGTGCAGCGCTTCCCGCCAAACCGGAAAACATACACTTTCATTCCCCTCTCTTTCTTGAGGGCCTTCCATTCTTCCTTTGTCATGGTTTCCTCCTGCCGTCAAAATGGGATATCCTCATCCTTCTCATTCGGCCCATGCATCACGCCGGTTGGATTTCCCTGGGGTTGGTTTGCATAGTCCGATAAACTGGGCTGTTCCATGGGCTGCGGTTCCCGCCATGCCTCGCCGAACTGTCCGAAGTTCCCGCGGTCTTTTGGGCTCCCCTGCTGCGGGGCGGTGCCCTGCGCCGGTCCTCCCCACTGTCCGCCGCCCCACTGACCATTGCCCTGGCTGTTCCCCTGGGAGTTGTTGGCGTAGGGGCTCCCGTCAAGGCAGATAGCCACCAGGTCCGCTACCACCTGGGTGAAATACTTTTTCCCCTGGGGGCTCTCGTAAGAGGAGGAGGAATAGCGGCCCCTTACCATGACGCGCGTCCCCTTCTGCAGGTTACTGCCGCACGATTCCGCCAGCGGCCCCCACACCTGGACGCTCACCCAGTCCGTGCGCTCCTGGTCCTTTACTTTGTAGGAGCAGGCCACTGAGAGGCGGCAGTACGCCTTTCCGCTCTGGGTGTACTTCAGGTCCGGGTCACGGCCCAGGCGGCCGCTGATAAAGCACTGGTTATCATTCATCATGGCCGCTCCCCTCCTTCTTCTCGAAATACTCCTTCAGAAATTCCATGTACTGCGCCGCTTTGGCCAGGTCCGTCTCCAGCGTGCCCTTTTTGGGGTAGCGGTAAAGGTACTTGATGATATTGCCCATGTAGTAGGCTTCGATGCCGGAGAGGCCGGTGACCATGGTCTCAATCACGTCCTTGCACTCCACGCCTTTCCATGTGTAATGGCCTGGATGGTGGATTTCATCGGCATAAATAAAATTCTGCATTTCCTTCTCAATCTCCCTTTCTTCACGGCTGTAGGGAGTACTTGCAGGAACGGCCATGGCCATCAACTGGCCTCCCTTCCCGCGAAACTGTTTCAGCCGCATCCCCTCTAAGCACATTGAGTGCCTCGGGATTTCTTCGTCTTTAATCTCATGAATCATTTCTTCCATGACTGCCTCCTTCAGATTCGAGGGAAGGCGGAAGGAGTGCCTGCAGGCGCTTGCTCCTGGTTTCCTCCACAAATACTCTTTTCATCCTTTTCCTCCTTCCAGGGCCATGCTTCCGGATAGGGAAGCAATAAAGCCCTTCACCTTGCCGTCCTGCAGGAGCGCCCTGTTGTGGCGCTCTTCCTTGCGTGATTCCTGCAGCATGGCATACATCTTCATAAACTGGCCCCGAAGGACACCGGTCTCATCCGCCGGAGAGGAGCAGATTTCCTTCCATCCCATCCGCCTGACCACCTCCGCTGCCGTGGGGTCCCTGATTTTCGGCTTGCCATAGTATCCGGTGCGGGAGATTTCCCGCACCACCTCTCCCCATCCCCTGCCGGCATCCGGAGGCTCCTCGCCCTGGGCGGCCTTGTAAAGGGCCTCCGCACGGCTCCGGATTTCCGCCACCGTCGGCAGGAATGCCGATTCCTTGATGAGGGCTTCGATGGCTTTCACCAGGACGGGCTCCGGGATGTCCTGCGTCATAAGCAGGTAGAGCCTTGCCTGCTGGTCCGTGAACTTGGGCCATGCCGCTTTAAGCATCCCAATGGCCATTGTTTGAGGGGATGGAGTTCTTGAATTGTTCGAGTCCATCTAAAAAATCCTCCATATTCTGACTACTCTGCGGAGCGGCCCGCGGGGTCTGCGCCCCTTTCAAAGCGTAGAACCCCTGCCATCCGCGTTTAACGCTCTGCAATACGATGGCAACCATCTGCCGCTCATCGCCGCCGGAAAGCTTCTGCAGGTCTTTGAGGTTGAGCTCAGCCGCTTTTTCAGTCAGCGGCTTCTTCATCCTCTTCCTCATCTCCTGCCATTCCTTCAGAGCAGAGAGCAGTTCCTGGTTGCCACCGGAAAACTTCTCGAAGAGGGAAGCCACCCCGCCCTTTCCCCCTTTGGGGGGTAGGGGGGTATTATATTCTTCCCTTCTTATACTTCTTTCCTTCTTTCCTTCTTTTTTATTGGTGGGGTCTGCTTGGGGTCTGCTTAGGGTCTCCATGGGGTCTGCTTGGGGTCTGCTTAGGGTCTCCTCTGGGGTCTGCTCTCCATCAGATAGCTGATATTTCCGCCAATTTACGATATGAATGAGCACTCCTCTATGGGTCCGCTTTAGGGTCCAAAACCCCAATTTCTCGAATCTAACTAGTGCCTTACGTACAACATCACGGCTCACATCATCGCCCGCCCGGCGAGCCAGCTCATAGGCACTGATAAAAACCTCCCCGGGCTGAATGGTGAATTCATGGCCCAGCACATCCCACTTCTTCGGCGTCCAGGCAGCCAGGAACATGACAGTAAATAGGACCTTCACCTGTGGGCCGGTTGAATTGACGAAGGCGGGGTCATCAACCATTTTCCTATAGATTTTTAACCAATTTCCTTCTGCCATGGCCGTGGCTCCTTAGTCTTTGCCTTTCCCGAAGGATACGATTTTAGAAACCCTGTTTTCGTCCCGGAGCTCTTCTTCCTGTTTCCGAATCTCGGGGACGATGGTTTCCAACATGCTTTTGAGGAGGTGCTTCCAGAGTGTCATAGCTGTTGAATCCTCTTCCACAAATCTGTCCATGGTTTCATCCATGAAATAGGACGCCATGAGGAGGCGCATCAATGCCGGCCTTGCGGCACAGGCAATACCGATAGCACCATGGGAGCCGCCTTCATTAGCCAGGATGACCACATTGTCAAAGCCTGCCGCCATCAAATCCTTCTTGGTCCTATCAAGGATTTCCATCTTTTTTTCGTCTATCATCATCATTTCACCTCACCGGTGTCAGAATCCACGCCCTGCGGAGCCTCCTCAGGAGCGGCGTCCGGTTCGTTGTCAATGGTGATTTCATTCGGCTCATCGGCCATGTGGTCGGAGAGAGTAGACTTCACGGTCTCATCCGTGGCCACGGCGCGGGCAAACTCCGTTTTCAGCGGTGCGTATTTAAGGACCTTTTTGAGGACGGTCTTTTTGGCCATCTCATCGAAATCGGTCTGCCATGGGCCGTTACGATAAGCCTTAGATTTCTTCATGGCAAACTTTTCGACGTCCTCGCGGCTCATAACCTCGAATCCCACGCCGCCATTCTTAAGCTTGAGGACGGCGTAATAGTAGACAACCGGGCCGCGGTCCGTCTTGGCCGGGATGTGCTTCAGCTTCGGCTCAAGGCCATACTCGAAGGAAAATTCATCCCCTTCATGCACCTCATGGGCCTGGATGCTGGAAACCTCGCCACTTCTGTATGCCAGGTCAATGAGGCCTTTATAGCCCAGCTGGAACTGGCAGACGTTCCCATAGGGGATTAAATACGCCTGCCCCAGGGGTGTATTCGGTTCCACCCCAAGCTGAGCCGCCTGCATCATGGCGCCCAGGAAACTCTGGGGCGTGCATGTCTGCAGCTTCGGCGTCGAAGAGAGCGCCGTGAGCACCATCCTGGTAAAACGCTCCGGAGTGATGACGGAAGGGAGTGCCTTCCTGATCTGCGGTTCCATCGCCTGGATGAGTCCCTGCATGGTGGTCTTAGCATTTCCTCCCTGCTGCATGCTTGCCTTTCTTTCTGTGAGTCCGCCTTTCGTGTTCATAATCTTTTTCTCCTTTCTCAACATTCCGGTAAGACGCCCAGATAAGGGCGTCCCCGGAAGAAATCAGAATCGCTTTATCAAAAAATCCATTAAGAATGTCTGCCGCCCTGCCGTTCAGCTCCCTGGCGTCCCAGTGTACCGGGTCGCCCACCTGAAGCCGGTTGAAATCGTCCTCAGTCATTGGCTTTGATACTGAAGCGGCGGGAAGGCTTGCCGATGGTGATGTAGCCTTTATCTTCCAGCAGATGGTAGATGTCGGGAGCCTGCTTCTTAATCTTGGCCAGCGGCACCGAAGAGCGGCCCGCCTGGGTCTTCCAGAGCACCCTGTAATGGTCCGTGGAACCTTCTTCGGCGTTTCCCAGGAGTGCCTTCAGCCGGTTTTCCTTTTCGGTAATCTGCTTCTTCAGGGCGTCCAGGATGGCCCTGTCACTCTCGAGTGACTCAATCACACCGTCCGCATCCGACGGGAGCAGGATGGTAAGATTAGGGTCGCCGCCCTTGTACTGGGCGGAGAGAGCCGCCGCGCAGCTGGCGGAGCCGTCCACCGGCGGCGGGGTATTGGTCTCTACCATATTCCAGAAATCAGCCTCCGCCTCAATGAGGGCCTTAATGTCGTCCTCATTCCGCTCCACCACCTTGTAGAGCGCTTCATTTCCGCCGATGAGGACGGCGATATACCACCGGTCGGCGCCGGTCACTGCCAGATAGTGGAGGCACTGGCAATAGTAGGCGTCCGGGATTTCGTCCCCTTTCCACTTTTTCGCCTGGGAGACGCCGGCGGTCTTGATTTCAAGGCCCGCCTCCTCGCCCATGATGGCCCTATCAACGTTGGCCATCATGAACGGATGGGCGCGGCTCCGAAGGGTGCCCAGCTTCCTCACCTTCTTACCGGTGGTTTCCTGGAACCAGTCGGCAATGTTGGCTTCGTTCTTGGAGCCCCAATATACCGCCTGCACGTGGGACAGGTCCGGCGCTTCTGCCTGTCCCGTCTTCTCCAGCCAGAGCTGGTATGGGCTCTTGTATGGGTTCAGCCCCATGATGACGGAGGCGTCACTGCCTCCAATGCCCGCGTTGCGGGTCTCTAACCACTTCGCGTGGTCTGTCTCTGCCTCATGGCAGGAAAGGATGAGGTCACAGCCGCGATATGCCATTATTCCACCTCCTCTTCTTCTTCGCCCTTATCATCCTGGGGAGGCGTGTTCTTTTCCATAAGCAGGTCAGAAATCTTGATTTTCAGCTCTGCGATTTCCTTAACGAGCTTTTCCCTCTCCTGCTTCAGGGTGTTAGCTTCGGCCTGCGCATCATAGCGCTCTGAATTCAGGTCATAGATTCTTTTTTCAGAAATGGCATTCGCCGAAACCAGGGCCCTGTACTCATTGAGGGTGATAGTTACCGTGATTTCTCCGGGGAGGGCAAAATCATTTTTGATATCATTGCGGGAATAGTCACTGCCCTTTTTGTCCTTAAATAATTCTTCGTTGATTTCTAGCATTTACTTTTCCTCCTGTTTCTGTGATACAATGAGGTCGGAGAATTTCCTTTTCCGACTTTGGCCTTTGACGTCTCGTACACGTCAGAGGCCTTTTCTCTTTGCCTCCTTAATCGGGCAGTCCCTGGGCGTTGTCTTTGGAATTTTTCCGTCTTCTCTCAGGCGGCAGTAGTTGTTCGCTGCGCACCCATAAACGGGATGCCCATTTTCAATACCGTCCGACCGGTGGCAAAACAGGCAATTCCGGCACCGGAGGAGCTTCATTTCCGGAAGCTTCGGGCAGAGGCCAATGCCGCCTTCATCCCATGGCAGGCGCTGGTGCTTTTCTACCATGGGGCAAAATCTTACGAATGGGCATGACGGGCAGTCAGTCCTGGTTTCCATCTTTGCTTTCATTTCTCACACCAGCTTTCTTACATGGATGACAATCATCTGCCCGGGCTGGAGCTCCCCGGGGTCCGTGATGTGGTTCTCCTGCATGGTCTGGTAAACCAGCTCCTCCATGCAGTCCTCATCACTGGCTACCTTTGCGCAGAGGCTCCAGATTGTGTCCCCATGCTCCGCCTCGGCCCGGTACTCCACAAGCTCCGCCGGAGGCTCATAGGCCCAGGCGCCGGCGGCAATGGCCGCTGGAATTGCCAGCATGGCCATGATTTTATTACACTTAATCCGCATAGAAAGTATCCTCCTTATCGGGGTCATAATTGAAGTACCTGCCATGGAGAGCGGCCTTCATGATGTCGTACGCCATTTCTAAAGGGCTGTCGCACTCAACGCAGGCCTTCTGGGCCGTGCCGTCGCCGTGGTAAATGATGATTACATCACCCGCATCGAAGAATGAGATATCATCTTCTGTGGCAGCCTTTAGCACCATTGCCAACCGGCAAAGCACACGGTTGCGCTGATTCAGCTCTTTTACTGTCATTTCATCGAATCTTTTCATGCTATTCCTCCTCCCTGGCGCCGCGCCTCCTCCGCGATAGTGCGGAGGGCTCCGCGGAGCCGTTCAATTTCCGCATCCTTCATGCGGATTTTTTCCTCCAGCCTCCTTACGGATGCCACCGTACAGGTCTCCGCTCCTTCCCGGAGGACGGCGTAAACTTCACTCCGACTGTAGCGGATGCCTGGCACCTTCAGCCGCCTCAGAATGCCATCCTGTTCCATCTTTCTGACAGAGTCGGCAGAGATGCCGAACAGGGTGGCCACCTCGGCGGTGGAAAACGTTCTGCAGGCCATTTCAATCGCCTCCTTTAAGTACTAAGAAATTTGTTGATGAAATAGGTCTGCCCTTTGCCTGTGACTTTTGGCGTCTTCGTGATGATGTTTGCGCCGCTTCCATTCACATAGGAGCCTTCCTTGATTTCGAATAGCCCCAATTCCATAGCCATCTGTGTGGGCATGTTATAATCGGTACCCTGGCGCTTGATGAGATACCCATGCTCACGAAGCCATGCGAACAGACGCCGCTGGCCGATTTCTATACCATTTCCGCGGAGAATCTTCGCCAGCTCCCCCACCAGGATAGAGGTGTGGCTTGCAGAGACGGCATCCGCGAAGAGCACTTTCGGCTTTGCGGCCTCTACCTGCTTCTCCGCTTCTAGGCGTTTCTCCTTCTCTTCCTTCAGCTGGGTGGCCAGACGAATCAAGAAGTCCGGCTCTGTGATTGCCTTCTCCAGAGCCTCCTCAGTCATATAGGCCCCATGCCGCCTGATAGCTGGAATCACTTCATCGGCCAACACAGCCTGAAACTTCTTCGCCACGTCGTTGTTGGCTTTGAATCCCAACCGGTACACCATGTTTTCCGGAAGAAAATTGTCTTTCCCCACTTGTGGGGAAAATCCAAATTCATGAAGATACTGGTTGACTCTGTCCCATCGGATGTATTCAACGCCGTTCTTTCCTTGTGTAAAACCAAATCCTCGTGCCACATCTTCGGCATTCAGATAGGCCGTGGCAGTCTTATTGTCCATGTAACAATGAACATTTCTGATATTCAGGATTTCATTCATGTTTCTCTTCTCCTTTCTTCCTGTCTGACGGAGTCGGTGGAAAAAGTCCTGCAGGCCATTTTAACCGCCTTCGTGCAGTTTACTGCACATCTTCTCCAAAAAAAATCTGGGCGGAATATCCAGCGCTTCCGCCAGTTTTTTCATGGTTTCGGTTGTGGTTACCGCTCCATCGTTATTCTCCAGGTTGGAGATAGTAGTGCGGGAAACGCCGGATTTTTCTGCCAGTTCCTGCTGGCTGATTCCCTTCTGAATGCGAATGAGCTTCAGGTTGAACATGTTAAATCACCTCCTTGATATGTGTCCAGTATACTGTATACTAAACAACTTGTCAAGTATATTTGACAAGTTGTACAATAGAGCCAACGGAATGACTAATTTAATAAACTTTCGCATAGAAAGAAGGGCCTAACCATGAAAATGAAAAATTCAATAACAGTCGGAGATTTAATCAAAAAATACCGGCAGGAAAATCGTCTTTCCATGCAGGAATTCGCCGATAAAGCCGGATTGAGTAAATCCTATATAAACATGTTGGAAAAGAATTATAACTCCTCCACGCATAAAGAAATCGAGCCTACTGTTAAGACAATTCACGCAGTGGCAAAAGCTATGGGAATGTCTTCTTCAGAGCTTTTCAACAAAGCTACAAACATCACCATAAAGCTCACGGATGAGGACAGGGCGAAAATATATGGCACCGGCCCCGCCGCTTCTCCGAAGGATAGCAAAGGCGTCCGCATCCCCGTCCTGGGCCGCGTCGTGGCCGGCATCCCGCTGGAAGCCATAGAGGACATTGAGGACTATGAGGAAATCCCCCGGAGAATGGCCTCCAGCGGCGAATTCTTTGCCTTGAAAATAAAAGGCCGCAGCATGGAGCCTAAACTTACTGAAGGGGATATAGTTATTGTCCGGAAGCAGGAAGACGTGGACAGCGGAGATACTGCCATAGTGCTGGTGAATGGAGATGAAGCCACTGTCAAGCAGATAAAGAAAACGGAAGCAGGCATCATGCTCATTGGCTTCAACATGGACGTTTATCAGCCCCACTTTTACAGCAATGAACAGATTGAGGCGCTTCCGGTCCGTATTATTGGGAAAGTAGTGGAATCCCGTCATAAGTGGTGAGGTGAATGGTCATGAAATATATACTTTATGCAATACTAGCCGTATTAATTATTTTCATTTTTCTGCTTTTGGCCTCAGAAATTTATAAAGCTTGGTATTACAAGAAAAACCCAAGAGCACGCCTTCATAACCTTGCAATGAGATATTATGCAGGGGTTTGTGGGATGGTAACAAGAATCTGCCAGGATGAAGGGCGGCCATATACCAAAGAAGAATCTGTTAGGGAATTTTTCAAAGATATAGCACGAGAGCATCAAGAAATTGATTTTTCTCCTGTCTGGAAAAAGAAGGGAGAGTATTTCTATGAATTGCTGCTATCCCATCCGGAATTAAGGAGCACTTATCCCCCTGAATTTTTGGAAGTTACATTTAAAGATATTTGTTCTTCTATCGAAATATGCCCGCAGCTGTTTATCGCCAGAATGATAGAGCATTTCTATGGAAGAGAAGAAGCTGCAAAATATGCCTATGACATAATCACCGGTAAATTGAAATAAGCCCAATAGAAAAGGCACCGCCTGATGGACTAGATCAGGCAGTGCCAGACGCCCCCCTCGAGCCAGAGGACGCCAGTAATCGCGCTTTCAGAAATGTTCGGTACAACATATTGTGGGCTGATTACCATATTCATTATACCTTAAAATCAGCCCGCTTTCAGCAAGAAAGGAGCTGATTTTTTCATGGAATATCATTTTTCAACCAGAGAGAAGAATGGAAGCATCTGCCTCATCCTCTCATATAAAGTCAACCGGAAATGGAGGCAGAAATCCCGCCAGGGCTTCAAGACAAAGAAAGAAGCCCGCGCCGCCCAGGATGATTTACTGGACGCCGCCCGGAAGGACGCCGAAAGCGGAGCCTCTCCGGAGCTCGTAGGCATCACCCTGAGAGACTTCACAGAGAAGATTTTCCTTAGAGACAAGAAAAACTCTATCGAATACGGAACCGCAGTTTTATACCGCCAGTCCATTGACCGTGTGCCGTCAATAGCGGATAAACCGCTTCATGACATCACGGAAGGGGAAGTCATCAACGCCTACAACATGCTGGCCGGGAAGCTGGAAATAAGCACCAGGAATCAAACCCTGGCCAAAGTTAAAACAATTTTCTCTTATGCCGTGCGCACCTACCACATCCGTACCGATAACCCGGTCCTTGCCGTACCCATAGATAAGGATAAACGGGAAAGGAAAATAAAAGCATTCACGAAAGAAGAAGCCAATCAGCTGGTGGACTCTATCGGAAATCCGGAGCTCCGCCTTGCCGTGCTTATTTCCTTAAATACCGGGATGCGCTTCGCCGAAATTGCAGGCCTTACCTGGGCCGATATCGATTTCTTCAAAAGGACCATCACCGTCAATAAACAATGGGGCACCAGAAAAGACGGAACCAAAGGATTCAAGCCGCCGAAGAGCCGCAACGGCTACCGCACACTGCACCTCACCGCCCGGCTGGCTGCCGCCCTGCAGGAGTGGAATCAGCACAGCCCCCGTTCTATCGACGGGAGGATTCTCCCGGGGCTCGAGCGGAAGAAGCACTCCCTAAATCGGGCGATTTCCAGATTCAAGCCAGGGATGCACATGCATTCCCTCCGGCACACCTTTGCCACCCTTCTACTCTCAGAGACTCAGGACATCAACCTGGTGGCCGCCGTACTGGGAGATACCCCTGCAACGGTCTACAACACTTACATCCATTACACCCAGGACATCCGAAAGAAGGCCGATGGATACATAGAGGCAATTTTCGGAAACTGAAATTTTTGCCGTTTGTTTGCCGTTTTGTAAAAATATTCGATAAATACGGGAAAAATTGAGAATTGGCACAATTATAGCATGTTTACCATGGAGAATACAGTAGAAAGAGACGG
>UMHE01078386.1_pt1 | contig 22300 bp, 15 predicted proteins | sample 1965451 | NCBI WGS metagenome assembly UMHE01 (sample SAMEA4836090, study PRJEB28245) | human gut metagenome | biome: gut microbiome; material: fecal sample | place: Denmark | collected 2008 | reverse complement strand
AAATATATATATAATATAAAACATTTTTCTAGGCTAAATGGGGTGGCAAGTTTTTTACTGTAACGCTGTAACGTTGTAACGCTTTATCAGATGTTAGCCCCATCCAGCAGCTCGGTGTATTGAACGATGGCATCCCGGATTTCACTCATCTTGATGAACTCATCAGCAGAGTGGGAGCGAGAAGACTCGCCCGGTCCTAGCTTGAAGGAAGGGAACGACATCAAGGCTTGGTCGCTGAGCGTAGGACTGCCGAATGGCTTCATGCCCATCGCCACGCATTTCTTGATGAGCGGATGCTCAGGGTCGATGCGTGAGGACTTCAAGCGGAAGCTATGCGCCTTGCACTCGCTCTTGAGGTGCTGGCAGATGAAATGATACACCTCCTCGTTGTCGTAAAACTCATTGGTGCGGATATCCACCAACATCGTGCAGGTGTCGGGGATGACATTGTGCTGGGTTCCGGCGTTCACTACGGTGAGCGTCATCTTGGTAGGTCCCAGGAACTCGCTCACTTTCTCAAACTTGTAATCCCTGATCCATCGCATGTCGTCGAGTGCCTCGTAGATGGCGTTCACGCCCTCGTTTCTGGCGGCATGACCGCTCTTGCCATGGGCGATCACGTCCAATACCATCAATCCCTTCTCTGCCACGGCTGGTTGCATGCCCGTAGGCTCACCCACAATCGCTACATCAATATGCGGCAGGAGAGGAAGGGAACGGCTGATGCCATCCTTGCCCGACACTTCCTCCTCGGCAGAGGCGAGGTAGATGAGATTGTAGGACTGAGGCTTCGAGGTGAGCAAGCGGAACATCTGGAGCAGGGAGCACAAGCCACCGCCGCAGTCGTTGCTGCCCAGGCCATAGAGGATTTCTTCCTCCTCCTTGGATTCCCCCTTCTGTACCTCTATCCCAGGATGGAAGGGATCTCTCTTCCAAGAATCCACGGGCTTCACGGTGTCGATATGGGCGTTGAGCAATAGGGTAGGCTTGCCCTCATCGTAGTGAGGGTCGATGATCCAAACATTGTTGGCATCACGTTGGGGCGTGAAACCATAGCTTCGGATGGTTGCCTCCATGATGTCGGCGGCATCCTTCTCGTTGCGACTCACAGATGGAGTGGCGATGAGCTTCTTCAGCAGTGCCACGGCATCCTCGGTGTATTCATCTTGTGTCAGCATAATCTCTCTTGTTTTTTGATTTCGACGGCAAAGTTACGAAAAAATGAGCATACAAATTGTAAAAAGTGCCATTTTTATTTTGTATTGTCTGTGATTTGCCGTATCTTTGCACCTAAGTAATAAAATAAAAGCTTATGCAAGTAAATAGTCATCTTTCAGTACTGATTCACGACTTAGCTAATAAGTATGGTGATAAACCGGCGCTTACGTTCAAGAAGTTCGGAGGCGACCAGTGGCAGACCGTTTCATGGAATCAGTTCTCGCTGAGAGTGAAACAAGTTAGCAACGCTTTGCTCAACATCGGGGCAAAGCCACAGGACAAGATTGCTGTGTTCTCACAAAACTGTGTTCACTACCTTTACACAGACTTTGGTGCGTATGGAGTGCGTGTATGCTCCATCCCTTTCTATGCCACCAGCAGTGAGCAGCAGATACAATACATGATCAATGATGGTCAGGTGCGCTTCCTCTTCGTGGGCGAACAGGAGCAGTATGACAAGGCACATCGTGTCTTCGCCCTCTGTCCATCCCTAGAGCGCATCATCATCTTCGACTCCAGTGTGCGCATCAGCACTCATGACCCTAACGCCCTTTACTTCAAGGACTTTGTCAAGTTGGGTGAGAACCTGCCACGCCAGACGGAGGTGGAGGAACTCTATAAGCAAGCCTCGATGGACGACTTGGCGAACATCCTCTATACCAGCGGTACCACCGGCGACAGCAAGGGCGTGATGCTTACCTACGGACAGTATCATGCAGCCTTGAAGGCCAACGATGAGTGTGTGCCTGTCTCGGAGAAGGATCGTGTCATCAACTTCCTTCCTTTCACCCACATCTTCGAGCGTGGATGGGCTTATCTCAGTCTGAGCGAGGGCGCACGCCTCTTCATCAATACTTATCCTCACGAGATTCAGGAGAGTATGCGAGAGGTGCATCCTACCTGTATGAGCAGTGTGCCTCGCTTCTGGGAGAAGGTATATATCGCAGTGAAGGCGAAGATGGACAATGCCTCTGCCTTCCAGAAGAAACTCTTCAACCATGCCTTGGCAGTAGGTCGCAAGCGCAATATAGAATACCTCGCTAATGGCAAGCGCCCGCCGCTCACCTTGGAGTTGGAATACAAGCTCATCAACAAGACGGTGCTCAGCATGGTGCGCAAGCAACTCGGCTTGGAGAATCCTAACATCTTCCCTACGGCAGGTGCTTACGTAAGCCCAGAGGTGGAGAAATTTATCCATTCCATCGGTATCGGTATGGTGGTAGGTTATGGCTTGACCGAGAGCCTTGCCACGGTATCATGCGACCATCTCGACAAGAAGTTTACCATCGGTTCGGTGGGTCGCCCTATCTCCGGTGTGCAAATCAAGATAGGTGAGGACAACGAGGTTCTCCTGAAGGGCCCTACCATCACCAAGGGATATTACCATCGTGCTACCACCAATGCCAAGGCATTCGATGAGGAAGGCTACTTCCATACGGGTGATGCCGGCTACTTGAAGGATGGCGAGTTGTACCTGACCGAGAGAATCAAGGACTTGTTTAAGACCTCCAACGGAAAGTATATCGCTCCACAGCAGGTAGAGTCTTTGCTCTTGGTGGATAAGTTTATCGACCAGGTGGCAGTCATTGCCGACCAGCGCAAGTTTGTGTCAGCCTTGGTAGTGCCAGAGTTCCGTATGGTAGAGGATTGGGCTAGAGAGCATCAGGTGGCATTTGGCAGTCGAGAAGACCTCTGCGCCAATGAGAAGGTACACAAGATGTTGATGGATCGCATCCAAATACTCCAGCAGCACTTGGCATACTACGAGCAGATCAAGCGTATCACCCTCTTGCCTCATCATTTCTCGATGGAATCGGGCGAACTGACCAACACGCTGAAGATTCGCCGTCCTGTCATCAACAAGAACTACAAGGCGGAGATCGAGAAGATGTACGAGGAGTAAACTATAAATTCTTAATTAAATCAGATGATAACATCAGATCAGTTGAAGGATGTGATGGACCGTGCTGAGGCACTCCATCGCTATCTCAATATAGACCAGAAGAAAGTAGAATTTGAGGAGGAACAGCTCCGTACCCAAGCTCCTGACTTTTGGGAAGACCCGAAGTATGCACAGGAGCAGATGAAGAAGGTGAAGAGCATACAGAAGTGGCTCGATGGCTACAAGGAGGTGCGCCTCTATGCCGATGAGCTACAGCTTGCCTTCGACTACTACAAGGAGGAAATGGTGACTGAGCAGGAGGTCGATGACGACTATGCCAAGGCCATCAAGGCGATAGAAGACTTGGAGTTGAAGAACATGCTCCGCCAGAAGGAAGACCCTATGGACTGTGTGCTCAAGATCAATTCCGGTGCCGGTGGTACGGAGAGCCAGGACTGGGCTTCGATGCTGATGCGTATGTATATGCGCTGGGCTGAGGCTCACGGCTACAAGGCGACCATCACCGATATGCAGGAAGGCGATGAGGCTGGTATCAAGAGTGTGACCATGACCATCGAGGGCGGTGAGTACGCATACGGTTACCTGAAGAGTGAGAACGGTGTGCATCGCTTGGTGCGTGTATCGCCTTTCAATGCCCAAGGCAAGCGTATGACCAGTTTCGCCAGTGTCTTCGTCACCCCATTGGTGGATGATACCATCGAGGTGTATGTCGATCCAGCCAAGTTGTCGTGGGATACCTTCCGTTCCAGTGGTGCGGGTGGTCAGAACGTCAACAAGGTGGAGTCGGGTGTTCGCCTTCGTTATTGGTACACCGACCCTGATACCGGCGAGGAGGAGGAAATTCTCATCGAGAACACCGAGACACGCGACCAACCAAAGAACCGTGCCAAGGCTCTCTTGCTCTTGAAGAGTCAACTCTACGACCGTGCCATGAAGAAACGCTTGGAGGCAAAGGCGAAGATAGAGGCTGGCAAGAAGAAGATAGAGTGGGGAAGCCAAATCAGAAGTTATGTCTTCGACGACCGCCGCGTGAAAGACCACCGCACCAACTATCAGACCTCTGATGTGGATGGCGTGATGGATGGCAAGATCGATGGATTCATCAAGGCATACTTGATGGAGTTCCCGACAAATGATAGTGAAGAGTGATGAACGAAGAGTGAAGAATCTAAGTGTGTTCTTCATTATACTATAACCTAATAATATTAAACAACTATGAGTAGTAATAAGGATTTGAGAAGGGCAAAGCACGCCGCTTACGAGAAGAAGCAGGCTGCCCAGGGTGAGAAAATTATCAAGTGGATATTCGGTATATTGGTAGCGCTTGCTATCCTATTCACCATTTATTCTGCGACGATAGCATAAATTGAGATTATGAGTGGATTAGAAATAGAAAGAAAATTCCTCGTTAAGAAGGGCGACGCTTACAAGAGCGCCGCCTTTTCTAGTAGTCATATCCAGCAAGGTTATATCCCTGCCGATGGTGCCACCGTGCGCATCCGCACTCGTGACGACAAGGCTTACCTCACCATCAAAGGAAAGTCGGTGAACGGCGGTATGACTCGATACGAGTTTGAGAAAGAGATAGAGATGGATGAGGCGCAGCATCTCTTGCAACTTTGCAAGGGTGGTGTCATCGACAAGCGTCGCTATCTCGTGAAGAGTGGCAACCATACCTTCGAAGTGGATGAGTTTTATGGTGACAACGAGGGACTCGTCATGGCGGAAGTGGAACTCGGCAGTGAGGATGAAACTTACGAAAAGCCCGACTTCATCGGAATGGAAGTGACGGGCGACAAGCGCTTCTATAATTCCCACCTGCTCAGCTATCCATTTGCCATCTGGCGCAATACATTGCCCGAAGAATATCGCTAATCTTGTGATTTTTGTATAAAAACCACAAATATTATATATTTCTGCGATATTTGCTTTCAATTTATACGTTTAAGTGCGAAATATTTTATAATTTTGCACCCGAATAAAGAGAAAGTAAAGAAAATGACAGAAACAAATAGAGGTAGTTTTGGTAGTAAGATAGGTTTGATTCTTGCTACAGCAGGTGGTGCCGTAGGCTTGGGCAATGTATGGCGTTTTCCATATATGGCAGGTCAGGAAGGTGGTGCCGCCTTCATATTGGTATATATAGGATGTGTGCTCTTCCTGGGCATCCCTTGTATGATTTCGGAATTTATCATCGGCCGTCATGGTGCATCCAATACGGCTCGTGCCTATACCAAACTCTCGAATGGCAAGGCTTGGAAGTGGGTGGGCTACCTGGAGGTGCTCACGGGATTCTTGATCACGGGCTACTATGCTGTCGTGTCGGGATGGTGCTTACAATATATATATGCCAGCATCATGGGTGAACTGCATGGTGATCCAGCCTTCGTGGCAAACTATTTCAAGGAGTTCTCTTCCGACCCAGTGCGCCCAGTGATGTGGACGGTGGCTATCTTCTTGATATGTCACTTCGTGATTATCCATGGTGTGAGAGGCGGTATCGAGAAGGCATCCAAGATTATGATGCCTATCCTCTTCATCCTCTTGCTCATCATCGTGGTGGCTTCTTGCTTGTTGCCGGATGCCGGCAAGGGTATCGAGTTCTTGCTCAAGCCTGATTTCGGCAAGGTGGATAGGGGCGTGTTCCTCGGTGCCTTGGGACAGTCGTTCTATTCCCTCAGCATCGGTATGGGATGTATCTGTACCTATGCTTCCTATTTCAGCCGACAAACCAACCTGTTTAAGTCTGCCTTGCAAATCTCCCTCATCGACTTCTTGGTGGCGATATTGGCTGGCTTGATGATATTCCCTGCGGCATTCTCGGTGGGCGTTTCGCCAGATAGCGGTCCTTCGCTCATCTTCATCACCTTGCCAAATGTTTTCAATGAGGCGTTTGCATCGGTGCCAGTGTTAGGTTGGATTATCTCCTTGCTCTTCTATGTGCTCTTGTCGTTGGCGGCATTGACCTCGCTGATGTCATTGCACGAGGTGAACACCTCTTTCTTCTATGAGGAGTTGAAGATCGACCGCAAGAAGGGAGCGATGCTCGTTACCGTTTCGTGTGCCATCATCGGAGCCTTCTGCTCGTTGTCATTGGGTGCCACCGATGCCTTGACCTTTGCGGGCAAGACCTTGTTCGACTGGTTCGACTTCATCACGGGACAGATCTTCCTTCCTATTGCGGGCTTCCTTACCTGCTTGTTTATCGGATGGTATGTGCCTAAGAAACTGGTGAAAGACGAGTTTACCAACTGGGGCACCTTGAAGGGCAGTCTCTTTGGTGCGTATTTGTTCTTGATTAAGTTCGTATGTCCTATCTTGATTCTTTTGGTATTCTTGAATCAGTTGGGATTATTGGACGGAATATTGTAATTTGTAGAAAATGGAGAATAGAGGAAGTTTCGGAAGTAAGTTGGGCGTCATCCTAGCCACGGCAGGTTCTGCTGTGGGCTTGGGCAATGTATGGCGCTTCCCATATATGGCAGGTCAGAATGGAGGTGCGGCGTTCATCCTCATCTATCTGGTGTGCATCTTGTTGCTTGGTTTGCCAGGTATGTTGGGTGAGTTCATCATCGGTCGTCATTCGGCAGCCAATGCGGCTCGTGCCTATCGCAATCTTGCCGGGGGCAAGGCGTGGGCGTTCATGGGATATATGGGAGTGGTGACTTCCATGATTATCCTCGGTTTCTATGCCGTGATAGCCGGTTGGTGCTTGCAGTATCTCTATGCCAGCATCATGGCACAGGTACAGGGCGATGCCGACTTTGTGGTCAAGTACTTCCAGGAGTTCTCTTCCGACCCGATACGTCCTACCTTGTGGACAGTGGCGTTCATCCTCTTGACCCACTTCGTGGTGGTACGAGGTGTGCGCAATGGCATCGAGAAGGCCTCCAAGATATTGATGCCACTCCTCTTCGTGCTGTTGATAGTCATCGTCATCGCTTCTTGCTCACTGCCAGGGGCGATGAAGGGCGTGGAGTTCTTGTTGAAGCCTGATTTCACTAAGGTGGATAAGAATGTGCTGCTCGAATCGCTCGGACAGGCATTCTTCTCGCTGAGCCTCGGTACAGCGTGCCTTTGCACTTACGCTTCTTACTTCAGCCGACAGACCAATCTCTTGAAGTCGGCAAGTCAGATTGCCGTAATCGATACGGTCATCGCCATCTTGGCTGGTTTGATGATTTTCCCTGCCGCTTTCTCGGTGGGCGTTCAACCAGATAGTGGTCCTTCTTTGATTTTCATCACGCTCCCGAATGTCTTCAACCAGGCATTTGCCAATATGCCGATTGTGGGTTATTGCGTGTCGGTGCTCTTCTATGCCTTGTTGGTGTTGGCGGCATTGACCTCCACCATCTCTATGCATGAGATAGGTACGGCTTGTATCTATGAGGAGAAGAAAATCAGTCGCAAGAAAGGTGCTTGGGTCGAGACCATCATCTGCTGTATCATCGGTATCTTCTGCTCATTGTCGCAAGGCGCAGTGCCAGAGTTGGTCATCTGCGGCAAGGACTTCTTGGGATGGTGTGATAACCTGACGGCACAGTTGCTGATGCCAGTGGGTTCTTTCCTCACCTGCCTTTTCTTGGGATGGTATGTGCCGAAGAAGATTGTGCGCGATGAGTTCACCAACTGGGGTACGCTCAAGGGTACTCTCTTCCCTGTGTTCCTCTTTATGATTCGCTTCGTCAGCCCAATCTGTATCTTAATGGTATTCCTTCATCAGCTGAAAGTATTCTAAGAGGTATAAAGAGATTTTGAATAAAAAATAGGAAGCCTATTTCGTTTTTGAGAGAAGTTTTATTCTCTTTGGAGTTAGATGTAATTTAAATTTAAAATCTCCTTAGAACTCGATGTAAGGCTTCAGCCTCTCGATTTCATTGGTAGGAAAGTCTTTGAGGAGCTTTAGCTCTTGAAGGTTGTGGATGGGACCTTTCAAGCGGCGGTAGTCGCAAATCTCCTTGGCTTGATAGAAGTTGAGGTAGGGATGCTGACGGAGTTGGTTGAGGGAGAACTTGTTGATGTTTAGCTTCCTCACTTCGTTGACGTTGACAGTGAGGAAGGGTAGGGCTTCCTCTGGCAAACCTTCTATCTCCCGAAGTTGCGAGAGAGAGGCGAAGCCGCCCAACTTGTCTCGGTATCGGACGATGGCTTTGGCATAATAGCTGCCGATGCCCGGTATCTTCATCAGCTCTGTCGTATCGGAAGAGTTGACGCTTACGTGCTGTCCCGGCTTCAACTTTTGGGGATAGCTATATACTTTCTGCTTTCCTGCTTCAGGGTAGGAACTTCCATCCTGCGAGTTTCCTCTCCCTTGAGCATACCCTTGTCGTCCCGTCTTTCTTCCGTAATAATCGGAAGCAGGACGGTAGTCTTCACCTATTATAATATAAGGGGCGAGAACCTCGTATTGCTTCTTGGTCAAGCCATAGAGGCGGGCGAAGTCGGAAGGCTCCCGAAAGATGCCACCCTTGGCACGATAGCGGTAGATGCTCCTCACTTGCCATGGTTGCAAGCCGAGGCGGAGCAGTTGGGCGCTGTCGGCAGTATTGGGGTCGAAGGCGAAGAGTTCGTGGGGTACGCCATCCACCTTATAATATAGGTGTTCCTTCTCATAGGCGTTATCCTTTGAGGTGGCATTCCGCTCGTTTATGCTTGCAGCCTTGTCGGAACGAGCTGGATAGTTGTGGAAACTGCCGTCGCTGCTGGGACTCAACATGCCCACTACGATGACGAGGGTGATGCACACGATGACGATGCCGAGAAGCACCATGATGGCTTGACGGTCGTTGCGCTGGAGATAAAAGAAATCTTTGAGGTGAAACATATCGTTTTCGCTTTAAAGGGTGAATAATGTTAGATGTTAGAGAAGAGCCGAAGCCCTATCTCTGATGGATAGTCGGGATTACTGGACTCGAACCAGCGACCTCATCGTCCCGAACGACGTGCGCTACCAACTGCGCTAAATCCCGAGTGGTATTCCTGAGGCAAGCCTTATCGCATACCTCGCAATATCGCTTGCAAAGTTACACTAAATACGATATAAAACAAAATATTAGCGGCTTTTTTAAACTTTTTTGAAAGAAAAGTGAGGAAAAATTTGGTGGAACGAAATAAAAACGCTACCTTTGCACTCGCAAATGAGCAATCCTCGTTTGTTTCATATAGTTGGTGCCATAGCTCAGTTGGTAGAGCAAAGGACTGAAAATCCTTGTGTCCCCGGTTCGATTCCTGGTGGTACCACTTATCTTCTAAGAAAGCCAATCCTTCGTAACAAGGTTTGGCTTTTTTTCATTTTCTGCCTCTTCCGTATCAGTTGTTTACTATATCGCTGCAAAGCCTCTGCATGCGAAAACGTTTACGTGAGAAAGTCAACAGAAATGTAGCCGACTTATTGATTATTTCCTTACCTTTGCAAACGAAGATAAAATAAACAATCGCAACTACGAATCAATCTAGAATATAAATCTACTAAACACTTAACAAAAAAATGAACAAATTCTACTTTTTACTGTTAGCGGGATTGCTTTCTGTCAATGCGTTCGCTGAGAACAAGCAGACCGTTACGATTGATGGTCAAGCCGTAGGCAAGACTGTCAAGGAGATCACCTTTGATGGTGATAATGTCATCCTGAGTTATAGTGACAATACCTCTGATACAAAGGATATGTCACTCGTTTCCCTCGCTTTCACATACGATGGCACCACTGGCATCGACCAGGTGGAGACCACCGAGAAAGCTTTGCAGGGTAAGGTATTCAACCTCAATGGTCAATACGTCGGCACTTCTACCGAGGGCTTGGCTAAGGGCGTGTATATCGTCAACGGAAAGAAAGTAATCATCAAGTAAAAGGAGGGACAAGACATGAAGAAACTTATTTTTAGTTTGGCACTCCTCTTGATGAGTGTCAGTGCAGCTTTGGCACAGACATGGGCGTTCAATGATCGTGACCCATTCATCGGTGACGCTGATGAGGATTTGATTAATGCGGATGCAACCAATTGGTACAACGATGCTAGCAAAACGCGATATAACTTCCTTTCTGCTTTGGACAATGCGGCTTTGACAGCTAATAGTACAGAGTTGACTTTCGCTAAGGGTTTGCTCTTTAAGTGTAGTGAGGCTGTTGCGTCTAAGGATGGTAAACCTCGTGAGCAGTGTGGTAAGATTCGCTTGAACTATGGTGGTGAGTACTTGGAGTTGAATGGAAGCAACCTTGTTGTTACCATCCCTAATGTACAGGTAGGTTGGGTTGTTACAGTCGTTTGTAAAACTGCAAGTTCTAGTACAGCTCGTGGATTGTATGTGAGCAGTAATGTTGGTGGTACAACCGATTTTGGTACTAAATCAAAGAGTCAGTTGATTTGTACTGGTACAGTTTCTGAGTCAGGTGACGTAACCTTGACAACTAACGATGGTGGTATGTTGATTTACAGCATTTCTGTCAAGGACCCAAGTGCAGTAGAGCCAGAGCCAGTTGACCCAGATGCAGGTAACAAGGTAAACAATGCAGTATCTCGTGATACTTACAAAAATCAGATGTTTGTCACAACCAACAGCGGTTCTGTCAAATACTACAATACAGAGGACTTGTCTAAGGTATCTTTCGAGGGTGACAAGACCGTCGTTACACCTCTCAAGTCTGGTGCTGAGAATGATGAATACGATGCTACTGTCAAGGAAATCAGTTTCGCCAAGAAAGCTGAGCAAGGTCAAGACGGTACTTTCGACAAACAAGATGGTGTAGTTGAGATTACTGAGGCTAAGGGCTGGCAGGAATCTGCTTATTTGAAATGGAAAGCCTTTGACGGAGCAACCTCTTATAATGTGTATGTAGATGGCAAGAAGATAGATGCTCAGTTGGTGCGTAAATATACCAACTATTATCGTGCTGATGTTTTGGGCTTGAAAGCTGGCGATTATTCAGTAAAAGTCGTTCCAGTAAAAGCTGATGGTACAGAGATTGAGTCAGCAGCCAATACTGCAACCGGTTTGGCAGTGAAAAGCTATGACCGTTCAGGCTTTGCTCACTTCAACTATACAGGTGGTATCGGTGCTTACAACAATGATGGTACTCTGAAGGCTGGCGCTAAGGTGCTTTACATCACAGCCCAGACAGCTAAGACGGTTTCTACCGATGTTATTTTGGATAAGGGAAAGGCTGCAACCAAGACAACAGGTCTTCAAGCAATCATTGATGCTTATCAAAAGGGTAATGATCCAACTCCTATCGCATTCCGTTTCATCGGTAAGGTAAGCCTTTCTGATTTGGATAAGATTTCTAGTTCCTCTGAGGGTATTCAGGTAAAAGGTAAGAGTGGATATACAGGGATGAGCCTTACTTTTGAGGGCGTCGGTGAGGATGCTACTGTTCATGGCTTTGGATTCTTGGTTAGAAATGCTAAGGGCATTGAGTTCCGTAATTTTGCCATTATGAACTGTCTCGATGACGCTTTGTCTCTTGATACACAAAACCAGCACGTGTGGATTCACAACATGGACTTCTTCTATGGTCAAGCTGGTGGCGATAAAGACCAGGCAAAGGGTGATGGTACTGTTGACTTGAAGGGTAACAGCCAGTATATTACTATCGCATACAACCGCTTTTGGGATAGTGGTAAGTCTTCTTTGTGTGGTATGAAGAGTGAATCTAACGAGAACTGGATTACTTATCACCACAACTGGTTCGATCACTCCGATTCACGTCATCCACGTATCCGTACGATGAGTGTACACGTTTATAATAATTACTTTGATGGTAACTCAAAGTATGGTGTAGGTGCCACATCTGGTTCAAGTGCTTTCGTTGAGAGTAACTACTTCCGTAATGCAAAAGACCCTATGATGATTTCGGGACAGGGTACAGATGCCAAGGGCGATGGTACTTTCTCTGGTGAGACAGGTGGTATGATCAAGGAATATGGTAACATCTTTGCAGAGAAGAGTAGAAAGTTCCAGTATGTACCTTATTCTTCCAATAACAAGGATTTCGATTGCTATGATGTAGCCAACCGTAATGACAAGGTGCCTGCTGATGTAAAGACTGTAAAGGGTGGTACTTCTTACAACAATTTTGATACAGACCCGAGCTTGATGTATGAATATACACCTGATGCAGCAGTTGATGTTCCTGCCAAGGTGACAGGCTTCTACGGCGCTGGTCGTTTGAACCATGGTGATTTGCAGTGGACATTCGATAACTCAGTAGATGATGATTCTTATGCTGTCAATAGTGGCTTGAAGACTGCTGTTGTCAACTACAAGAATACCGACTTGCTCGAAATTGGCGGTAATGGTACTTCTGCTGGCGAAGGTGGTGGCGGTACTGTAGATCCAGGTACAGACCCTACACCTGACCCAGGTACAGACCCAACCCCTACACCAGATCCTGGTACTGATACTCCTAGTACTCCAGAAATCGAGGGTACTGTGACTTGCTCTTTCACCGCAGATGGAAAGGTTGCAGTTCCATCTAGCAGCGCATTCACGCTTACTGGTGACCAAAAGAATGTTAAGGTTGAAGTCACTGAGATAGATAAAGTTACATATACTGCTAGCCTCAAGATAGAGAGTAAAACAGAGATTACATTTACTACAAAAAAGAAGATGACTCTTTATGTTTACTATGGTACATCTGGCACAAAGACTAACGTAAAGGTAGATGATGTTAAGTATTCTGGTGCTCCTACAAAAGTAACTCTTGAGGCAGGAACACATAAGATAACTAAGGGTGACGCAACAACTGTAGCTCTCATCAAGCTTGTCCCAGTAACAGAGTAAACCAAAACTGATAGAATCAATCAATAAGAGAGATAGACTCTCAAAAAAGTAACTATCATAATCATAACTTTAAAAAGGGCTGTTATCTTCGTGAGAAACAGCCCTTTTGCTTAGAGGCTTTCTTAGCTTGAAAGCAAAACTTAGGAACTATATCTACTTATCAAACAAACTGAATCAATGAAAACATTTCTACTAAACAAGGTATCTCGCAAGGCAATCCTTGCATCATTTCTCCTCGCTTCATCTGTCTTTACCACCACGGCAATGGCGCAGACACAGGATGGTCGTGACTTTTCCATCGATGGCTTTGCCGCTTACGAAGGTACACCAGGTACCAACTGGTATCGTGCTGGCGGTACCACAGGCGGCGCAAGTGGCAAGGTGGTAAAAGCCAATACCTTCTCTGAACTCCAAGCCTATCTCCAGGCAGAAGACCCATATGTCGTCATTGTCGATCACGACATCTCCACAGGTATCAAGTGTTATGTCGATGGTATCAATACGGGTAAGTTGCTGGATGACCAGAGCGGAGCCAGCGGTGTCGAAACCACCTACGGCGAGCGCATCTTGGTAGCTTCCAACAAGACTCTCATCGGAGTCGTTGACCCTGCCACAGGCAAAGCTCCTCTCTTCACCCACATCACCTTTGTGATGCAGTCGGTGGATAACATCATCATCCGCAACTGCCGCTTTACGATGAAGGGAGTGCCAGTGCTCAAGACGGGTGAGAACAAGATTGTCGCTCTTCGCAATGGGGCGCAAGTGGAGGTCGGAGACCCAGATTGCATCGGCATCCAAGCTGACAAGACAAGCGCCAAGACAGATTGGGGCGGTCATATTTGGATAGACCACTGTGAGTTTTTCAATGGCGATGCTGCCAACAAGGATCGCTATGATGGCTTGCTCGACTGCAAGAACAATGTGCAGTGGCTCACTTTCAGCTATAATTACTTCCACGACCATGACAAGAGTTGCCTGTGGGGAAAGGGTGATAGCGACGTGTTTGACAACTGCCGTACCATTTCTTTCCATCATAATTTCTTCGATAAAATCCAAGGTTCTCGCCTTCCTCTTCAGCGTGGCGGTCACGTACATTATTATAATAACTATATGAAAGGTTGTGAAGATGGTTGGGATGTGCGCCCAGGAGCCATAGCGTATGAAGAAGCTTGTTATTTTGAAAACAGCAAGTCGCCCATTCGCTCCGATCGTGGCGGTTCGCTCAATATCAATAAGACTGAAGGTTACGATGTCATCTACAAGGGATGTAACAACTTGATGGCGGGATATACGAATATTGATGGTGCTAAAATTAGCAAGTCGTATTCTGTAGTTTCCACCGATTGGGTTCCTACCCAGACGGCATCCGCCTACACCCAGCATCACCTCGACAAGACGGTGGATGTGCCATCCCTCTGCGAGAAATACTCAGGTGCAGGCAAGGTGGAGATATGGAAGGCATACACCGATGCCATCCCTACGGTGGACATCGACGAGTTCGACCATGCCATCAAGGACTATAGCACGGCGAAGACCTACGATGCGAAGGGCAACGAACTGAAAGGTGCTACCACTGGCATCTCCATCGCCGAGACATCTTCGGTTTCTTCCGCCATCATCCGCACAGAGTATTATGACTTAGCAGGCTCTCGCCTCTCATCCCCTCAGCGTGGTGTCAACATCGTGAAGAGTATCCATGCCAATGGGCAGTCAACAACAAAAAAGGTCGTTTTCTAAACGACCTTTTTGTTGTTGCTTGTACCGATTTCCGTTGTTTCCTTTCGAGACAAAAATCTATTCTTTCTCTTTCAGGCTTTGCTCCAGAAACTTGTCCCTTATCGCTTCACGGGTCTAAGATAGAAGGGATTTCTCACGTTTTGTAGCTATATTTGCCCTATTTGTAAGAGGGGCTTTTCAACTTATTCTTGCAAACGTTTGCGTAATTATTTGCCTCTATTTTCGTCCTATTTAAATAATTTTTTCTAACTTTGCAGCACTAAACCAAAATTCTTAAATATAAACGAGAATACGGAACAAGATCATTACGATAGATCCAAAACAACTATTTAAAAAATAAATAATCAAACCTAAAGTGTATGTCTGGTAAATTTAAAAATCTGAGATTTGCGCTTGTTGCAGCTACATTGACAATGTCTGCCAATGGCTTTGCGCAAACAGTGATTAAAGGTAATGTCACCGACAATACCGGCGAGCCAATTATTGGTGCATCCGTAGTGGAGGATGGTAATGCTAATAATGGTGGTGTCACCGACATTGATGGTAACTTTACCGTAACTCTGAAAGGCAACAGTAAGAAACTGAAGATTTCATACGTTGGTATGAAACCTCAAGTTGTCAATGTGTCTGGCAAATCAGTGATTAACGTAAAGCTCGAAGACGACTCCAACAGTCTGAACGACGTCGTTGTCATCGGTTATGGCTCTGTCAAGAAAAAGGACTTGACGGGTTCTGTGGCTACTGTCAATAGCGAAACTTTGGCAGCAGTTCCTGTGGCTTCTGCTTCAGAGGCTTTGACTGGTAAGATGGCTGGTGTACAGGTAACAACATCAGAAGGTTCTCCTGATGCCGATGTTAAAATTCGTGTACGTGGTGGTGGTTCTATCACCCAGAGTAACGACCCTCTTTTCATTGTCGATGGTTTCCCTGTAGAGAGTATCAGTGATATTCCAGCTTCAGATATTGAGGATATCACCGTATTGAAGGATGCTTCTTCTACAGCAATCTATGGCTCTCGTGGTGCCAATGGTGTAATCCTTGTTACTACTAAGAGTGGTAAGGCTGGTAAGGTAAACGTTAGCTACAATGCTTATTATAGCGTAAAGAAGATTGCCAAGAAATTGGATACTCTTTCTCCATACGACTATGCTAAGTGGCAGTATGAGTTGGCTCTTCTCAAGAATGAGAAAGACCTCTCTTCTTACACCGACTATTTCGGCAACTACCAGGATATGGATCTCTACCAGGACGTAGAGGGCAATGACTGGCAGGACATTGTCTATGGTAGAACAGGTCACACGTTCAACCAAAGCTTGAATATCACGGGTGGTTCTGAAAACATCAAGTATGCTTTCAGCTATGCTCACATGAATGATAAAGCTATCCAGATCGGCTCTAGCTACAAGCGTGATAACTTCAGCTTGAAGATGAACACCAAGCCTACCAAGCATACAACTTTGGACTTCCAAGTACGTTATTCCGACACCGACATCCGTGGTGGCGGTGCCAATGACGCTACTGGTTCTTACGATACAGACCGTCGTTTGAAGTATGCTCTTATCTATACTCCTATTCCTTTGGCTAATTTGGATGAGAATGCAGGCTCTTCTGATGATGATTTGGGTAACCTTTACAACCCTGTGACAAGTCAATATGACAATGATCGTAAGAAGGAACGTAAGCAGCTCAACTTCTCTGGTGCTTTCGGTTGGGAAATCTTTAAGAACTTCAAGGCTAAGACAGAGCTAGGCTACGATGACTACAACGAGTACGACCAGCGTTTCTTCGGTCTTACCACTTATCAGGTGCGCAATGCATTCTCTGATTTCCCAGGCAAGCCAGGTATCACTTTGGCTGATACCAAGCGCCATCGTTTCCGCAATACCAATACTCTCAGCTATGACTTCAAGAAGTTGATTAAGAACGACAAGCATTCAGTTAACCTCTTGTTGGGTCATGAGTATGTCATTACCAAGAAACATGTTAATACCGCTGATATCCGTAACTTCCCTACAGACTTCGATGCTGCTACAGCATGGAAACTCTCTGCGCAGGGTACTCCTAATAAGGTAGATGACAAATACAGTGCAGATGATAAGCTTTTGTCATTCTTCACTCGTGCCAACTACAACTTCGAGGACAAGTATCTTTTGAGTTTCACGTTCCGTGCAGATGCTTCTTCTAAGTTCTCTCGCAACAATCGTTGGGGTTACTTCCCATCAGCCGCTGCTGCATGGCGTATCTCTTCAGAGAAGTTTATGTCTGGTACAAAGAAGTGGTTGGATGACTTAAAACTTCGTCTCTCTTTCGGTACGGCAGGTAACAATAATATCCCTGTGGGCCAGCTCTCTCAGATGTATGAGGCAATGACAGGCTCTGCTACAGGTTGGGTAAATGGCTTTACTACTATGTGGGCTCCTTCCAAGGAGATGGCAAACCCAGACTTGAAGTGGGAAACTACTATTACACGTAACGTGGGTCTTGACTTTACACTTTGGAACGGTAAGTTGACTGGTACATTGGATGCTTACCTCAATACTACTAAGGATCTTCTTATCAAGTTCCCTGTGTCTGGTACAGGTTATGATAGCCAGTATCGTAATATGGGTAAGACTGAGAACAAGGGTCTTGAGGCTAGCTTGACATGGCATGCTGTTAACAAACAGGATTGGGGTATCGACCTCACAGGTAACATCGGTATCAACAAAGGCAAGATCAAGAGCCTTGGCAGTATGAACGAGTTCGGTGCAGAGACACGTTGGGCTTCTTCTGAGATAGGTGAGGAATATCGTATAATCGTTGGTGGTCAAGTAGGTGAAATCTATGGCTACAAGAGTGCTGGACGTTATGAGGTAAGCGATTTCCAAGGCTATGATCAGACTTCTAGTAAATGGATCTTGAAGGAAGGTGTCGCAGACGCTTCTGCTGTTATTGGCGATGTTCGTCCTGGTTCTATGAAGTTGGTTGACCAGGCTACTGTAGAAAATGAAGATGGCACTAAGAGTGGTAATGGTGTTATCGGCGAGGAAGATAAGGTGAAGATTGGTAATGTCAACCCTGATGTTACTGGTGGTTTCGCTCTCAATGCTCGCGCTTATGGCTTCGACTTGGCAGCTAACTTCAACTTCAGCATCGGTAACCAAGTTTACAATGCCAACAAGATTGAATGTACACAGACAGGTAAGTATCAGTATCGTAATATGATTACTGAGATGGCTGATGGTAAACGTTGGACTAACTTGAATGAGGATGGTACGCTCTGCAATGATCCTGAGAAGTTGGCTGAGTTGAATAAGAACACCACAATGTGGTCTCCTTATACCAGTAGGATGATTCTTACAGACTGGGCTATCGAGAAGGCTTCATTCCTCCGCTTGAACACATTGACTTTGGGCTATACTCTCCCTCAGTCTATAACGAAGCGTGTGGGTATCAACAGCCTCCGCTTCTATGCTACTGCTTACAATGTATTCACCATTACAAACTATAGTGGTTTCGATCCTGAGTCTGACTGTATTAAGAAGAGCGGTCAGGAAAGCTTGACTCCATCTTGCGACTACTCAGGTTATCCAAGAAGCCGCTCATTCGTATTTGGTGTAAACTTGAACTTCTAACAATCAAAAGAAAGATAGTAATGAAAAGCTATATAAAATTATCTTTGGTTTCATTGTCGCTTGTAGGTTTGATGACCTCTTGTGACATGGACGCTCCGACGATTTCTACATTGGATGAGTCTTCTGTGTTCTCACAGTACTCTCTCGCTGAGTCGGAGATTATGTCTATCCACGTATCCTTCGGTGAGACTAACTCATACCGTGGACGTTTCTTGCCTTACTATGGCTTGAGCACAGACCTTGAGGTAGGTAGTAATACTTATCCTACTTATGCAAAGCCTAATGATGACAAACAGAGTCTCTGGAACTATAGCACTCTCCCTACTAATGGTCAGATGAATACAGAGAACAATGCCTACGGTAAGTTCTATGAGGGTATTGAGCGTGCCAACCTCGCTATTAAGGGCATCCGTAAGTATGGTAATGTAGAGAACAACAAGGATATGGCACAGCTCCTCGGTGAAGCTCTTACTCTGAGAGCTGTTGTCTATAATGACTTGTTGAAGGGTTGGGGTGATGTCCCTGCTCGTTTCAAGCCAAACGATCCAACTAACGTCTATTTGCCACGTTGCAATCGTGACTCTATATATAAGGTGTTGCTCGCCGACTTGAAGGAGGCTGAGGATTACTGCTACTGGCCTAATGAGAGCCAAATCACTAAGAGTACAGAACGTGTAAGCAAGAGCTTCGTTAAGGGATTGCGTGCTCGTATTGCTCTCTATGCTGGTGGTTATGGTCTTCGTGGCGATGGCTTCCGTAAGAGCAAGGATCCAGAATTGGAGACTAACAAGATGTATGAGATTGCCAAGCAAGAGTGCCTTGATGTTATCAATAGCGGTCGTAACAAGTTGGGTAATTTCAAGGACAATTTCACCAAGCTTTGTCAGGACAATGTGACAGCTGGTGATGAGAGCCTTTGGGAGATACCTTTCTCTAGTGGTCGTGGTCGTGTGCTCTATACTTTTGGTGTTAGACACCAGGCTAAAGACCAATATACTTCTCAGCCACAGGGTGGCGTAAATGGTCCTATGCCTTATCTCTATTATGATTATGATACCGAGGACGTACGCCGTGACATTACTTGCGTTCCTTACGAATGGAGCAAGGAGTTGAATAATGGTAAGGCGTACCAGCAGTTGAGAGCTATCAACAAGTGGTGCTTCGGAAAGTTGCGCTATGAGTGGATGAAGTCTGACCGTGCTCTTAACTTAGGTGCTAATGATGATGGTATCAACTGGCAGTACATGCGTTTGGCTGACGTTTACTTGATGGCTGCTGAGGCTATCAATGCATTGGAGGGTCCTGCTGCAGCTTGGCCATATATGAAGCCAGTACTTGATCGTGCCCTTCCTGCCGAGAAGGTTGCTGCGCTTCAAGCTAAATATACAGCTAGCAAGGAAGCATTCTTCAATGGCATTGTAGAACAGCGCGCATTCGAATTTGCTGGTGAGCAGCTCCGCAAGGCTGACCTCATTCGTTGGGGTATCATCGATGAGAAAATGGCAGAGGCTAAGGAGAAGTTGACACGCTTGGCTAATCACTCGGGTGAGTATTCTGATCTTCCATTGAAACTCTACTACAAGTTGGGTACTGATGGAGAGACTCTTTCTATATATGGTTTGAACCATGGTGATACTGATGAGCAAGGTGAGGCTATGACCAAGGATGACAGCAATAAGTATTCTTCTAAGCAGTGGTTTATAGATAGTAAGACCGGTGAGAACATCTTGACAGACGACTATATCAATGGTGTCTATGTAAAGCAGCCAAGTTTGAACTGTCTCTGGCCTATCTGGCAGACCTTCATCAACAAGAGCAACGGCTTGCTCAATAATGATGGTAACTATGGTCAGCTCAGTGACTAATCACATGAGTAACAATACATTAATCAGAACAAATTATGAAAAAATCATTTATATATACATGTATGTTTGGGCTAAGTGCTTTAGCCCTGACATCATGTAGCGACCCAATGGATGAGATTACTAGCCTTATCGTAGGACGTAATTTCTCACCTACAAATTTTGAGGCAAAGAGTGTTACAAAGGAAAGTGCTTCCTTGGAATGGACATTGTCTTCTGGCGCGACAAGCTACAACTTGGAAATCTTTGAGAATGATAGCTTGACTTTTGAGGGAACACCTGTACAGACATTCAAAGGTATCAGTGCCTCTCAGGTTCCTTATTTGATAGAAGGATTGACTTATGATACCAAGTATTCTGCTCGTGTTATGGCGGTAGATGACAATGATAACAGTCGTAACTCTGTTTGGAATGGTGTGTACTTCCGTACTAATGCTCAGCAAATATTTAAGACTGTAGATCCTCTTAAGGATGTGCTTGACCGCTCTGCTACTTTTTATTGGCCAGCTGGTGAGGCTGTAACGAAGATTGCTGCGAAATTTACAGATGATAATGGTAGAACTACAGTTGTTGTAAGTAGAAATCTTACCGAAGAAGAAATTGCAGCAGGTAAGGCTACCGTGGAAGGCTTATCTCCTACAACAAAATATACTATTAATCTTTATAATGGTGAGAAAGAGCGTGGTAGTAAGACTATTACAACTATTGCAGATATGACAGGCAAAACCATCGTTCAAGAAGGTGACAACTTGAAGTCTATACTAACAAATGCTGCAGATGGCGAGCAATTTGTATTGATGCCTGGTACTTATCAGATTCCTTCTGCTGATGATGATGGTAAAACAAGTTCTGCAGTGTTGAAGACTAATGTTTCTATTGAGGGTATGTATCCAACTGCTAAGCCTGTCATCCAGGGACGTTTCGAAATCAACGGTGCAAAGAGTGTCGAATTGACTAACGTCGTACTTGATGGTAGCTTGAATAATACAACAGACCAAGCTTTCAACTTTAAGCAGGCTGCTGATGATTTAGAAAAATTGGTTGTTAAAGATTCTGAAATCAAGAACTATGGGAAAGGGCTTGTCTATATAAACAACAATAAAATTCAGATTAAGGAAATTGCATTCCAAAACTGTGACATTCATGAGATTGCCACTGCAAATGGAGGGGAATGGTACGATTTCCGTACGGCCTATATCGCAGCGTTGACTTTAAAGAATTGTACTTTCTACAGAAGTGCTCCAATTGCTAAAGAAAGAGAGTTCGTCCGTTATGATGACGCTAAAATAGATGGCTGCGACCAGACTGTTATTACGGTTGACCATTGTTTGTTGGATGGAATTTCAAATGCAACAGGCAAGCGATTACTTTATGTTCGTAATGGTTGTAGTGCAATTAATTGGACAAATAACATCGTGACTAACACCGTTGCAGTTTGGAGCAATCAAGCAAAAACACTTGTTCCTACTTTCAAGAACAATGTTTACTACGCATGTCCTAACTTGAACAAAGAAGTATTAGGTCCTCCTATTATAAATGCTTTCAAGGATGATAGTGCTACAGAAATTGATCCTAATTACAAAGATGCTGCCAAAGGTGACTTCACTATCGGTGAGGAAAAAGTAATTAAGCTAGAAGTAGGTCCAGAGAAATGGTACAAATAATGTTGGCATCAATAAAAGATACATACATTTATTTTGGGTTTGGGCTGATGGAGTCGTCCATTAGTGCCATCTAACAAAAAACAAATCTATAGAGGGAGCCGGGACGAGAGTCTCGGCTCCCTTGTTAGTTTTCTTATGCCTTGCCTTGAATTGAGGGTAGGGGGAAGAATAAAAACAGGCGGCTTGTCTTATCGACAAGTCGCCTACTATATTATATAATAATGTGTAATTTCTATTCCTTATTGTTTCTTCATGAGTGCTAGCACCTCTTCGAGTGACAGCCCGGTACCTGCAGCCACTTGCTCTGGTGTCAACTTCATGGCAAGAAAGTTCTTGGCAGTGGCAATCTGAGTTTGCTCAAGCAACGGCTGTCGGCAATGTCTGCGAGTCGCTTGAAAATCTTCTTTTGCGTTGCAAACGGTATTCTTTCTAGTGTAGCCATATGCTTTAATACGTAAATCCATTTATCGAAATCTGTTCTTTGTCCTTGAAGGTCACGTCCTTCACATGAAGTTCGCCTTCCA
>UMHE01040674.1_pt1 | contig 22352 bp, 19 predicted proteins | sample 1965451 | NCBI WGS metagenome assembly UMHE01 (sample SAMEA4836090, study PRJEB28245) | human gut metagenome | biome: gut microbiome; material: fecal sample | place: Denmark | collected 2008 | reverse complement strand
TACCAAAGCGGCGTGGGCGGCTCAGGTAATTATACTTTTTCCCCCTGTTGGCAAGTTGCCAGATAATATCTGTCTTGTCAACATACAGGCATCCTTGCTTTCTGATTTCCTCGAAAGACTGGATGCCTACAGGCAATCGTCTATCGTTAGTCTCTACCATAATTCCTAATCTGTCTTTATATGAACTTTTCCGCAAAGTTACGGTTTTATTTTCTTATCTGCAAGAGTTCTTGGGGAAAAGTTACAGAAAAAGTTGTGGACTCCCATGCTTTACTAAACTCAAGAACGGGCTTAAGCGAAGAATCTACACCAACCGTTAAAAGTAATATACGGTTTGTTGTAGATGACTTTCCTATGTTTGAGAAACCTTCTACCCGAACTATCGGCGAAGAAGACAAGGGTAAGACAAACATCTTGAACTTATCAAAGTTGGCAGACAATGGAAATCGCTTATCATCCTTGCCTTTTCACCCACACCTTATGACTTCCACTGCCACGTCCATCTATCGGGGATGTCTTGTCGCTGGTGATTTCTCGCAGTTCCTTTGAGGCAGTGGTACGGCAAATATTATTGATGTAGGCGTAGTCGGTGAGAGTGATGTACCCATTGCGCTCTATCACCTGCAAGGCACGAGCTACTCGCTCCTCACGGTCGTAGAGATTTTTCTTGATGACCTTCACGCCACTCATTTCACGTTCCAAGTCTGTCTTTCGATGGAGTTCTTTCAGCAACTCAGGGGAAACCTTGAAATTCACATTCTTCACTCCCACCTTTCGGTATGTCATCTTGTCGCCTTCCTCTTGAATCTCAGTTGGTTTTTCATCCTCGAACCCCAAAGACAAAGAAAAGGTACCGATACCATCTAACTTCACATTATACCCCATCGAGAGAACATCGACGAGCATATCCTCCAAGTCCATCAAGACACCTTCGATGATGCTTGGCGAGAAGGCACGGCGATAGAGTTTCATCTTTTCGACGAGTTCCTTTGTAGATAAAGTCCTGTTTATCACCATCTTGGGATAGACCTTACGCTTGCCCGACTCATTCATGTCAGGCATCTCTTGCAATTTGTACTTAGCCATATAGATTTCCTTTCTTTAAGTTATATACCTAGGAGAATTTATCTCGCTACCTATATGAAATTCCTCACACTCCTATAGAAATTCTCCATTCAAAGCCTTTGGATGCACATACAAAGGCTTTTTATACACATACAAAGCTTTTGGATATACATACAAAGCCTTTGTACGAAGACTTTCCCTAGGCAAAGATACAACTTTCTCCCTTATCCCGCAACACTTTTCCTAGGAATCTCCAAAACTTCCCCTAGATTTAAACTTAATTATACTTAGGGGCGAAAACAAAGCATCGCCTTGAAAAAGACGAGCCTGCCACTAGCATCATTTAGGCATGAGGAATGACTTTTTCGGCAATTTCTTTGTCTATCCGAAGTTTTTTGTGTAAGTTTGCAGTCGAAAACAAAGATATACATCACTTCGAGAGGTTCATTCATGGAGAGTTTTAGCATCAACAACACCGAGAGTTTCCGACAGCTTTATAGCCGCTACTATAAAGCCTTGATGCTCTATGCCATGAAGATGACAGAGGACGAGGAAACGGCGGAAGACATCGTGCAAAACGTATTCCTCCACCTCTGGGAAAACCGAGAGATATTTGATGACGAGAATGTGGTGCGCAACTTCCTCTACCTCTCCGTACGCCGTCGTGCCATCGACCACGCCCGACACGTCAAGGTGGAAGGGAAATACAAGGAGTATGCCTTGGGAAACGACGAGGCGACAGAGGCTGCATGGGAGGACAGCGAGGCCTTCAAGAGCGAGATATACCGCCGACTCATGGAAGCCATCAACGAGTTGCCACCCCGACAGCGAGAGATTTTCCTGCACTATATGCAAGGCAAGAAAAACACCGAGATAGCCCAGATGATGAACATATCCGAGGAGACCATCCGAGTGCAAAGGAAACGAGCACTCAAGACACTCAGGAAAAAAGTGGGCGACAAATATATCATTTTTCTTCTTTTCTTGTAAACGTTTGTCATCCGTTATCGTATTAAAGATAACAAAAGGAAGATAAACGTATGGATATACTTGACATCATCAGCAAGTCGCTGTTGCATCCACTCGATGCAACGGCACAAGCACAACTCGACCATTGGCTTGCCGAAAGCGAGGAGCACCAGCAGCTCTATCAGTCGCTCTTGGCAAGCGACGACCTCGCCGAGCAATATCACCGCTGTATGAACCTAAATGAAGGAGAGGCTTGGGCAAAACTCAAACCTATCCTCGAAAGGCATGCCCTGAAGCCAGAAATTACCTCCAAAGACGGACAAGCGGACAAACATCAGCTACACCTTATTTATAATATAAGGCAAAGATTCACATCTGTTGCCAATCAAGTCTTCACCAAGAAGTATCTTGTGAGAAGTGCCGCTGCTGTCATCGGTATCATTCTCGTCATCGGTGGTCTCCACCTCTATCAAGGCAAGCCTACCCAGACGATGCCAGCTCCTATCAGCCAGGAGATGGTGGCAGCCATGCAGAAGGCGGAAGCCAGCGACATCAACGAGGCGACCCTACAAGTGGGCAGCGAGAAGCCTCAGCAGGTGCGCTCCCTCACCTCCTTCCTCCAAGCCATCGCCCAGCAAGACGTGGATGAGGACGTGAAAGGCACGCTCACCACCCGACACGACAAGGAGTTTTGGATGACACTCCCCGATGGCACTCGCGTACACCTCAACGGCAACTCCCGACTCTCCTATCCCCTCGCCTTCAAGGGCGACCTGCGTGAGGTGGCTCTCGTGGGTGAGGCCTACTTCATCGTGGCAAAGGACAAGGATCATCCCTTCATCGTACATACCGCAGATGGCGACATCAAGGAATACGGCACCGAGTTCAACGTCTCCACCCATGGCACGAACACAGAAGTAGTGCTCGTCAGGGGAAGCATCAGCGTGAAGCCAAAGTTGGGTACCGAAAAGATGATGGTGCCTGGCGACAAGGCAGAGATGGCATCTGCCAAGTTAGCCATGAGCAGGGTGGACGTGGAACCTTACATCGCATGGAACACGGGGCATTTCTGCTTCGACGACTGCACCCTGGAGGAGTTGATGCAAGTAGTGGGCAAATGGTACGACCGAGAGGTAGTCTTCGACTCCGAGTCACTCCGCAAGGTACGCTTCACGGGAAGCCTCAGCCGCTATGAGAGCATCGACAACACCCTGGACGTCATCAGCAGCATCGCCAACGTGAAGATGGAGCAGCAAGACAACAAGATAGTCATCCACTAGACCTAATCGGTAAGACAAGAGAATCAAACATTAGTCATACACCATATAAAATCAAGAGAGAATGAGAAAGCATGATCTTTATTCCATGGGACTGGTACTCGCACTGAGCGCCGCCCCTTGTTGGATGGGTTCCTCTGCCTTGATGGCACAGACACACCAGCCAACCGTGATCAAGAAGAACGTTACGCTCCACCTACAGAAAGCGAGCGTAAAAGACTTCTTCGCCGAGATGAAGAAGCAGACGGGCTTGGACTTCATCTGCTCCGCCGACTTGGCGAAACAGCTCCATGCCATCACCCTCAACGTGAAGAACATGGAAGCCAGCCAAGTGCTCGACGAGGTGCTCGGCAACCAAAACTGCCAATGGAAACGCAAGGGCGACATCATCATGGTAACTAGAAAAGAGAAGATGCAAGGACACCGCCTGCTGAAAGGTTACGTGAAGGATGAGGAAGGCGAGCCAGTAATCGGTGCCTTCGTCAAGGTAGAGGGCACCAACATACAGACGGTGACCGATGCCAATGGCTACTACCAGTTGAGAGTGCCTGCCGCCAACAGCAAGATAACCTACGGCTACCTAGGCATGAACAACAATACCTATACCCTCGCCTCTGGCTCACACGATGCCACCCACCATGTGACGATGACCTCCAACAACGAGTTGAGCGACGTAATGGTGACAGGTTATCAAACCATCTCGCGTGAGCGTGCCACTGGCTCCTACTCCATCATCAACAAGGAAGACTTGGAGAAGCGTCACTCCACCAACCTCGCCGATGCACTCGACGGTCTTGTACCCGGTATGCAGAGCCAGGACGACGGAAGAGGCGGCAAGAAGTTCACCATCCGAGGCACCAGCACGATGAATGCCAACAAGACCCCTTTGGTGGTCGTGGATGGCTATCCTATCATGGACAACAACGATGTGGATTACAAGTTACGCTCCAATCCTAACCTCAATGCCCTGGAGCGCATCAATCCCGATGACGTGGAGAGCATCACCATCTTAAAGGATGCCGCAGCAGCCAGCATCTGGGGTGCTCGCTCAGCCAATGGTGTCATCGTCATCACCACCAAGAAGAACAAGAAGAAGAACGCCGTGGAGGTGGAAGCAGGCACACAGTTCTCCGTGGGAGCCAAGCAGAACGTGCAGCATCTCACCAACCTCGCCTCCAGCCGTGATGCCATCAACTATCAGCGATGGATCTTCCAGAACGACTACCTAGGCGACGAATACACCCGAAGCATCGACAACCTCAACAACTGCATCTCGCCATCCGAGCTATTGCTCTATCAAGGACTGCGCTGGGGCGAAATCAGCGAGAGCGAGATGAACGCACAGCTCGACCGCCTCGCCTCGCTCGACAACAAGAAGCAAATCAGCAAGTATCTCCTCCAGACACCTATCACATCCAAGACACACGCCTCCATCTCCGCCAACGTAGGCGGATGGGACACTCGTGCCTCCTTGCAATATGAGCATGAGGAAGGCGACTTCATGGGCAGGCACGACAACACCTGGAGAGCCGACTGGCAGAACAGTTATAAGTTGAACAAGATATTCACCTTCAACCTCGGCTTAAACCTGGTGAACAGCAACCGCCACAGTTCACAAGTCACCTATTCCGACCTTGCCTACCTCGCTCCTTACGAGATGCTATTGAATGAGGACGGAAGTTATGCCAGCCACTTCCACGCAGGCTACAATAGTGACGTGCTCGGTTCGCTCTACGACTGGAGCGGCTTCGCTTACAAAAATATGAGCTACAACCTGTTGCAGGAAGCCAGGGCACGCCGCAATCGCATCAACAACACCCAGATGCGCACACAGGTAGGCTTGCAAGTCAACATCATCGACGGCTTGCAGTTCAACAGCAAATTCCAGTATGAGACCAGCCGTTACACCAATACCAGCACCAATGGCGAAGAGTCTTTCTACGTACGCAACATGGTGAACCGCTATACCTTGGTAGATGACGACCTGGCAGCAGCCGGCACATCCGCACTCCCGATGGGAGCCATCGTCTCGAAGGGCAGGGGCAAGAACCACAGTGCCTTGTTCCGCAACGACATCTCCCTGGACAAGGTGTTCGGCGAGAAGCACGCCCTCTCCGCAGTGCTCGGCAATGAAATCAGCAACTACTATTACACGGCATGGACGCTCCCTACCCTCTATGGCGTATCAGCCTCATCGGCAGGAGTGATGGGACAGAGCGGTGTCTTCGACACTTACGACCAGACGACAAGCACCATCGAGGGTGTACCATCAGAAGGTCACGACCATCTCACCGACACATGGAATCACAACCGTTATGTTTCCTTCTACGGCAACGCCTCCTATATGTACGACGATCGTTATGGCTTGAGCGTGAGTGCCCGAAGCGATGCCAGCAACATGATTACCTCGGAAGCCAAGTACCGATGGAGTCCGCTGTGGTCAGTGGGAGCAATGTGGAACCTGCACAACGAGAAATGGTTGAAGGACAACAAGATGTTGAACCGTCTCACCTTGCGCCTCACATACGGTAAGAACGGAAATGCCCCAACCTCCTCTTCCGCTCGCACCACCATCAATACCCAGGGTGGGTATATCGACGACTTCACCGGGCTTTACCCAGGCAGCATCTCCGACTATGGCAACCCTACCCTGCGTTGGGAGAAGACAGCCACCACCAACATTGGCTTGGATTTCGCCCTCTTCAACAATCACCTCTATGGTTCGTTCGATTACTACAACAAAAAATCGACCGATGTGCTGGGTACGGTCAACATGGCAGGTGTCAACGGAACCACCTACGGCACATTCAACAATGCAGCTATTCAGAACCATGGCATCGAGGTGACCCTGGGCGCACAAGGTAGCGTGGGCGACTTCTCGTTCAGCGGCAACCTCAACTGGTCGTACAACAAGAACAAGGTGACCAAACTCTACATCGAGGCAGCCGACATCTCCAGTTTCCTCAACGCAGAGTATATCCCTGGCTATCCTATCGGTGCCATGTTCACCTATGAGTATGGTGGCATGGAGAATGGCATCCCTACCATCCTAGACACCGATGGCAACAGCTATCCTATCACCGACTTCAGCATCTTCTACATGAAGCCAGAGAAGATGATGCACTACCAAGGCACGATGATTGCCCCTCACACGGTAGGTCTCAACCTGAGCGTAAGTTGGAAAGACCTCACGCTGTGTGCCTTCGTAAACGGAAGATTCGGTGGCAAGATGCGTATGCCATCGTTCAACTACGGCTCACTTGACATCTATGGTATGCGTAGCAACATCTCGGCAGAGGTGGCTGAAGTCATGGGCAAGGACGGCAACATCATAGCCACCCCATCCCACATGTTGCCTCTGCCTACCACTGATGGCGAGGGAAATGCCATTGGCAAATATGATTATGCCACGTGGGCGTTCTACTACAACTCCATGAACTTCAGCGTAGAGAAGTCCGACTACATCTACCTGAGCGAGATAGACCTCAACTACACCTTGCCTAGAAGTCTCTTCACGGGCAACAAGTGGATTAAGAACGTAGATGTGTTTGGAAAGTTGGAGAACGTAGGCTTGCTTTGGTCAGCCAACTCGAAGCACTACCATCCCGACTACTTGCCAGGTAGCTGGGAGCCTCAGCTCACCTTCACCATCGGAGCTAACGTGAAGTTCTAAATTCGCTCCAAAGGATATGTTACATCTAAAAACATTAGAATCATGAAAAGAATCATATATATGATGACTGCCCTCGCACTGACGCTCACGTCATGCAACGACTATCTCGACACGGTGCAAAACAAGGGCAACGACGAAATACTCACCCAGAGCAGTCAGGTGGAAGCCCTCTTCGCCAACAGTGGCATCTTCAACACGCCTACCGCCTTGAACGTAGCCGCATCCGACGACTACGGCATGAGCACCGACCTCTTCAACATGATAGGCTACCTAGACGAGAGCCTCATCAACGGCATGAGTTGGAACATACAAGACGTGCCAGCCAACCAATATGGCGATGTTGTATGGGAAGCTGAATATCAGAAAATCTTCACTGCCAACCTCATCATGGGCCAGATAGACGAGATTACCGATTTGACGGAAGCCAACCGCACGGAGTACCTGGCACAAGCCCATCTGCTGAGAGCCACTGCCATGTGGAACCTCGTCAACACCTACTGTGAGCCTTACTCGGCAGAAACAGCCTCAGGGTTGGGACTTCCCCTGAAGAAGACCACCAGTTATGAGGAGGACATGACGAGAGCCACCTTACAGCAGACCTACGACTTCATCCTTGCCGACCTGGAGGAGGCTGCGAAGACCCACACCACAGGCATCATCATCAACAAGCGATGGATGGTAAGTCAACCTGCCGTAGAAGCCCTCTTGGCTCGCTTCTATCTCTTCACACAAAACTATGAGGAGTCTGCCAAACATGCGGCGGAAGCCTTGAAATGCCAAGACGCCCAGCTCGAAGACTACAATAACCTGGGCTTCAAGCCTGCCGACGTGTCATGGAATGGCGAGATGCAAACCGTCAACTACTCCGCCCTCTATCGCTATGGCGACAACCAGGTGGCCAACTACAAGGAGAACTATCTCTCCCAATACTTCAAGAACCAGCAATTATTGATACCATCCGAGTCGCTGATAGAGCTGTATGACCAGGACAACGACTTGCGCTACAAGCAGTTCTTCAACAAGTATGCACTTTGGGAGCAAGGCGTAGGAGGCTTGGGAGACGACATTGTATATAACAAGTTTAATGAGCGCATACAAGCCGGCCCTACCGTGCCAGAGATGTTGCTCACCGAGGCAGAGGCTTTGGCTCGCACAGGCAAGTGGCAGGAAGCGATGAACTATGTAAACCAGCTCCGACAAGCTCGCTTCGACAAGAATGCAGAAGACATCACCTTGGAGGCTGACAACCAGCAGGATGCCATCGAGAAAATCTTGGAGGAACGTCACCGCGAGATGCCTTTCGTCATGCGCTGGTTTGACATCCGTCGCCTGGCATACAATGAGACCGACTATGACGACGTGACCGTGGAGCGTGACTTCTATGAGGTTAGCAACAACAATGTCAACAATGATGTATTCGCCCACTATGTATTGCCAGTGAAGTCGAAGCGATATGCCCAACCTATCGTCTATACCGAAATCGCCCGTAGCAACAACCAAATCGTACAGAATGAATATGATGACAGCAGCGTCATCGTCACCAAACAAGAGATAGACTACGGCGGTGACGAAGGTGGCGAAGACTACGGTGACGAAGGTAACGAAGACTACGAATAAAAAGACATAATATCAGTATGAAACAGCTAAAGAACTATATGATGCTTTTGCTCCTCGTGCCATGTTTCTGCATGGCACAAGGCTGCAAGCCGGCATCAACAAAACCTATGGTCACTTCCGACCATTACAACCAGGATTCGCTAGAGGAAGTCGTGGCTGCCGCCATGCCCCAGATGGAATACAAGGATGAGATGAGTATGCTGAAGGCATATTTCAAAGCTATCGACCAGAAGGTAACTCCCAAGGAATGGGCAGATCGGGTGAAAGCCGATGCCATCGCTAGCATCTTCGACTGCTTCTGCACGAGTGACATGAAAGAGGTCTATTCTTTCTTCTTGGACAACTGCCAGGTGGACTCATTGCGGGAGAAAGTGAAAAGCCATTACGAGGCGATGACGAACAAGTATGGGCACCTCTTCCCTGGCAAACCAGCACCCAACCTCACCTTCACCGACAAGAATGGCAAGCAACTCAGTTTGCAATCTTTCAAGGGACAGGTGCTCTTGGTGGATATTTGGGGTACCTGGTGTGCCCCTTGCATTGCCGAGATGCCTTACCTCGCCGCCTTGCAAAAGGAATATGGCAGTCGAAAGGACGTAAGAATCATGAGCATCGCCTGCGACAAGAAGGCAGAAAAGTGGAAGACCTACCTTGCCAGCCATCCTACGACATGGCACCAGTACCTCATCACGGGCGAAGGCAACCAGACGCTCGACAAGGCATATTTCTGTGAAGGTATCCCTCGCTTCATCATCATCGACAAGCAAGGCAACATCGTGGCAGCTGATGCCATGCGACCTTCAGAGAAAGACTTTAGAGAATACTTCAGGAAAATCGTCAATCCATAAACTACGGCATGATAATCATGCCATTTAAAGTACTTCATCAGACAATGAAACAAAAAGTTATCACCCTGTCGCTATTGGCGAGCATGGCATTGACAGCCTCTGCCACCATCCACATGACAGGCAAAATCAACAATTACTCGGGCGGCAACGTCTTGCTCATACAAATGAGTGACACAGCCCAACAGTCAGACACCATGGCTATCGCCAAAGATGGTTCCTTCGTCAAGGACATTGAACTTTTGGAACCAGGCATCGCCTACTTCGGCTTGGAAGACAAGAAAGCATTCTGCCAAGTGTTTCTCGAAGACGGAATCAAGTTCAACGTAAATATCACCGAGAACAAACGGTCCAACAAGAAAGGTAAAGGCAATGAGACGAAGGAAATGGAGAAAGCAACATTTGAGTACGAAGGAGATGACAAGGACTGCTATGAATACTTGAAAACGCACGATATGTTCAACCTCTTCGACGCTTGGCCTTTCGATCGTCTGGACACCATCAGCTTCCGTAGTTATCGGCAGCTATGGACAGCAGATGTCGAAGCATACAAGGTAGCAGCCAACCAAGTGAAGAGCCTTGCGTTCAGAAGGATGATGAACGAAAGACTTGCAGGTTTTGCCACCTCAGAGTTGTTCCGTTGGGTATGGTCAGACACCAAGAGCCATGCCACCGACAAGGACTTCGTGGCATGGGTGGAGTCTATCGACCACAACGATCCCAACCAACTCGACTTCTGTTCCAACTATCTCAGATGGTATGGCAAAGCCCATGCGGATGAGGACATGGGGGCAGACAGAGATTTCACCATCCTGACCAAGGCTTTCCAAAACCAAGACATCATCAACACTTTAGCCGATAACCAAATCTTGGAGTTCCTACGTCAAGCTCCCGAGGATATGGAATCCATGTTGGCTACCTACAAGAAGGTTTCTACCAACAAGGAGGCTTGGAAAGAGGCAGACGAAGTATTTGCTCACTATGTGAAGTTGAAGAAAGGCAGTGTGGCAGCCGACTTCACGATGACCGACAAGAACGGAAAGGTAGTCTCCCTGAAAGACTTGCGTGGCAAGGCGGTATATATCGACTGTTGGGCGACCTGGTGTGGTCCTTGCTGCATGGAGATTCCGTATATGGAGAAACTCTATGAGCACTACAAAAACAACAAGGACATAGAGTTGATCAGCATCTCGCTGGACACCAACAAGAACAAGTGGCTGAACAAGTTGAAGGAAGACAAGCCTAAGTGGCATCAGTTCATCTGTCCCGACAACTTCAACTCCCAGCTATGCAAGAACTATGACATCGATGCCATTCCTCGCTTCTTGTTCTTCGATAAAGATGGAAGAATACTCTCTCTTAATGCGCCTCGTCCTTCTGACGAGCGCATCATCAAATATATCGACGAAAATCTCAAATAACAACCAAAGCAGGCTCGCCTTGAAAAAGACGAGCCTGTCATACTAATTTATTGATAATTATTCATAAATAATTTGCTTGATTGGGGATAATACCATATCTTTGTACTTAAAAAAAGTGGCACATGTGCCTAAAATTTAAAGTAGCAATGAAGGAAATCAAACGTAATAGTTATCTCAAGCAACTCATATCAGGCAAACAAAATGGTCTGATAAAGATAGTAACTGGCATCAGAAGATGTGGAAAGTCATATCTTTTGTTCAAAATCTTTCGAAATCATCTCTTAGAGCAAGGAGTCACACCCGACCACATCATATCCTTAGCATTAGATGACATCCTAAACGAAGAATATTGTGACCCTAAGAAATTGGTACTATACATAAAAGAGAACATCAAAGATTCTCAAATCCATTATGTATTGCTGGATGAGGTACAAATGGTCGATAACTTTGTCGGTGCCTTAAATAGTCTGCTTCACATTGACAACGTTGATGTCTATGTGACTGGAAGCAATTCCAAATTTCTTTCATCAGATATAGCCACCGAATTCAGAGGAAGAGGTGACGAAATCAGAATCTATCCTTTGTCGTTCTCTGAGTTTTTATCAGAATACAATGGGGACAAAAATGATGCCTGGAGAGATTACATTACCTACGGAGGTTTACCTTTGATTCTATCGCTAGAAAGTAGCCAACAGAAATCAAACTATTTGCACAACTTGTATCAAACTGTATATCTGAAAGACTTGATAGATAGGAATGGAATCAAGAAAGCGGTTGAATTTGATGCACTTACAAAAGTTATGGCATCATCCATAGGCTCGCCATGCAATCCGAACAAATTGAGCAATACATTCAAAAGTGTCAGCAATACAGACTTGTCGTCCATTACCATAGACAATTATCTAGGATTCTTGCAAGATGCCTTTCTTCTGGAGAAAGCCTCACGCTATGACATAAAAGGCAAGAAGTATATAGGAACCCTATCCAAATATTATTTTGTTGACATGGGTTTACGTAACTGCCTATTGGGGTTCCGACAAATCGAAGAAACCCACTTGATGGAAAACGTCATCTACAACGAGTTAAGAAGCAGAGGCTACCTTGTGGACGTAGGAGTGGTAGAGACTCGAACCCGGACGGAAAACCAAGGAATGTTGCGCAAGCAATTGGAAATAGACTTTGTCGTCAATAATGGCTCCAAGCGCTATTATATCCAATCAGCATTATCTCTACCCAATGAGGAAAAGATAGAGCAAGAAATGGCATCATTAAAGAATGTATCTGACAGTTTCCAAAAGATAATCATTGTCAAAGACAACATTGTCCCTCACCATAATGAGTCGGGAATTTTGTTTATCAACCTGTATGATTTCTTGCTGAACCGAGAGATTCTAGAATCGACCTCACTTTAAAAAAGTGGCACATGTGCCTAAAATTTAAAGTAGGGGCGAAAACAAAGCAGGCTCGCCTTGAAAAAGACGAGCCTGCAAACACTAACTTCTCTCTCGTTATCTCTTAAAGGATTATTCCACCTTCTCGATCAACTTCATTCCTTCATCCACCGCCTGCATATTGAGCGGAATCAAACCGTGATGACGCTCTGGCAAGGACTTGAAGAGCGCCTTGTTCAAACCATCCGTGCTGACCACAGGACAGACCTTGAGCAAACCACCCAACACAATCATATTGAACACCTTGCCGTTCTTCATCTCGGCAGCCTTGTCCATCGCATCAATGCGATACACCGTGATGTCCTTACGCTTAGGAGGATTCATGATGCCATATCCGTCATAAATCAAGATGCCACCCGGCTTAATCTTTGGCTCAAACTTGTCGAGCGATGGCTGGTTGAGTACGATGGCTACGTCGTAATGGCTCAGGATAGGCGAAGAGATGCGGCTATCGCTCACGATGACCGTTACGTTGGCTGTACCACCACGCTGCTCCGGTCCGTAAGCAGGCATCCAAGTCACCTCCTTGTCCTCCATCAGTCCTGAATAGGCAAGAATCTTTCCCATCGAAAGAACACCTTGTCCACCAAAACCCGATATAATGATTTCTGTCTTCATTTGTTCCTTATTATTTTAAGAAGAGCAAGAGAATTCTTCACTCTTCGTTCTTCACTCTTCACTTACATCCCCGTCGTATCCTTCAGGTCGCCCTTAGGATACTCCTTGAACATGTTCTCTTCCATCCACTTGTTGGCCTCCACTGGCGAGAGCTTCCAACCGCTATTGCAGGTAGATACTATCTCTACCAAGCTAGAGCCCAAGCCCTTCATGCTTGCCTCGAAAGCCTTGCGAATCGCCTTCTTCGCCTTCTTGATGCTTGCCACGGTCTCCACACTCTGGCGAGTGACATAGCAAGTGCCCGTGAGATGGGAAGCCAACTCGGTGATATTGAGTGGATAACCATGCAAGTCGGGTTGGCGACCATACGGACAAGTGGCAGTCTTCTGACCCAACAAGGTAGTAGGAGCCATCTGACCACCCGTCATACCATAGATGGCATTGTTGATGAAGATGACGGCAATATGCTCGCCACGGTTCAAGGCGTGGATGGTCTCGCAAGTACCGATACACGCCAAGTCGCCATCACCCTGGTAGGTGAACACCAAACGGTCGGGCCACAAGCGTTTCACCGCCGTAGCCAAGGCAGGCGCACGACCATGGGCAGCCTCCTGCCAGTCGATGTCCAAGTAACGATAAGCAAACACGGCGCAACCCACAGGGCAAACGCCCACCGTCTTATCTTCCATGCCCATCTCCTCGATTACCTCGGCGACAAGCTTATGAACCACGCCATGCGAACATCCCGGACAATAGTGCATCGGGGTGTCGTTCATCAACGTCGGTTTCTTATATACCAGATTCTCTGGTGAAATTATATCGTTCATTTTACTAACTTCTTTAATGCTTCAACGATTTCCTCTGGCTCTGGCACGATGCCACCCAAGCGACCGAAGTGCTCCACAGGTGTCTGCCCGTTGACAGCCAAGCGTACATCCTCCACCATCTGACCGGCATTGATCTCAGCCACGAGGATGCCCTTCTTGGTCTTCGCCAACTCAGCGATCTCCTTCGTAGGGAAAGGCCAAAGGGTAATCGGACGGAACAAGCCCACCTTGATGCCTTGCTCACGAGCTGTCTCGATGCTCTTCTCGGCGATACGGGCAGCACTTCCGAAAGCGACGATGACGTAATCGGCATCCTCGCACTGCTGCATCTCATAGCGCACCTCCTTCTCACGAATCTCTGCGTACTTCTTCTGCAACTCGATGTTGCGCTCCTCCATCACCTCAGGTTTCAACTCCAAGGAAGTGAGGATGTTAGGCTTGCGAGATTTCGGACGTCCGATGGTAGCCCATGGGCACTCCTTGGCTATCTCCTCCTCGGTACGACGAGGTTTCATCGGAGGCAACACCACCTTCTCCATCATCTGACCGATAACACCATCACTCAGAATCATCGCAGGATTGCGATACTTGAAGGCAAGTGTGAAAGCCAAATCGACAAAATCCGCCATCTCCTGAACGGAAGCCGGAGCCAACACGATGACATTATAGTCGCCATTGCCACCACCACGGGTAGCTTGGAAATAATCACCCTGTGACGGTTGGATAGTACCCAATCCAGGACCTCCACGCTGCACATTGACGATGACACCCGGAATCTCAGCACCCGCCATATAGGAGATACCCTCTTGCATCAGAGCCACACCTGGGCTTGACGAAGTGGTAATCACTCGCTTGCCGGCACCAGCACCGCCATACACCATGTTGATGGCAGCCACCTCGCTCTCAGCCTGAAGCACCACCATACCCGTGGTCTCCCAAGGCTTGAGCAATGCCAAGGTCTCTATAATCTCACTTTGAGGAGTGATAGGATAGCCGAAGAAGCCATCCGCACCACATCTGATACAGGCATGGGCTATAGCCTCATTGCCTTTCATTAATGTAACTTCTTGATTTGCCATTGCACTTAGTCCTCCTTCTTACGATACACGGTGATACAACCGTCTGGGCATACGATAGCACATGAAGTACAACCGACACATGCGTCAGGAACGACCGCCTCCACATAGCGATAGCCATGCACATTGACCTTCTTCTGCGCCAATGCGATGACATCGTGAGGACACGCCTCCACACAGAGCGCACATCCCTTGCAACGCTCCGTATCGACTACAATAGCCCCTTTAATCTTGCTCATATTCTATTTCTTTCTTATTTTCTCTTGACTATCGACCACCCTCGCCCATATCTCATCATGGGTTGTAGTAGTCCTTGCAATAAAAGCTCATGATGCCGTCGAGCATCTCCTTGGCTGTCACGGCAGGACTCTCTGGGTCGAGAGCTATCGCCTCCATGTAACAGTCCATGGCACGCTTGAAGTCGCCTTGCTTCCGCCAAACGTTTCCTTGTTGATAATATTCTTCTGCTGTCATTTTACTCAGTATCTTTGCTCAAATTGCTGTGCGAAGTTACGAAAATAAAGAGATTTAAAAGAATAAAAAGCCAAGATTTAAACTATATTAATTTAGTTTTTATTAAAAATGCGCACACGATATTTGAGTGTGCAATTTTTCTCATTTAATGGTATGTATTTCCCTTTTCATTTATCGTAGCCCCCTACGATAAATGAAAAGCAACACAATTCCCCTCAACAAGAGGTAGATGATGAACGCCAACCACAACGCATGGTTGCCCAGCCATCCATGCAAGCCGAAAAAGAGCACAAAGAAAGAGGCTGAGGCGATGGCGGTAGAAGCAAGCATCGACTTCGACTGAGTGATACCCACAAAAATGCCATCAAAGACAAATGCCGTCATACCCGACAAAGGTATCAACACCGCCCACCAAAAATATTCACCTGCTGCCGCTATCACTCGCTTGTCACTCGTCAACAAAGCTAGGAAATTCTCTCCACCTATTATATATAATAAGGTGAAAGCCGATGCCACGATGCCACCAAAAACAAACACTCGGTTGACCACTTCCTGGAATGCCTGCTGATTGCCCGCTCCATAATACTTGCCACTCAAAGCTTCGGCAGCATAGGCGAAACCATCCATGAAATAAGAGAAGATGGTGAAGAGCGTCATCAAGAGGGTATTGACCGCCAGCACGATGGTGCTCTCACGTGAACCCGCCGCCGTAAAGAAGAGGTTGACTGCCACCAAACAAACCGTTCTCAGAAATATGTCGCGATTGAGCGAGAAGAAATGCTTGAGCGGTTCTATGGCAAAAAGTCCAGCCTTGAAGTCATATCGAGCCAAACGACCATAATAGATTCGAGCCAAGACTACAGCCATGAGGAATCCCCACCATTGGGCGATGACCGTGCCCAACGCCACACCTTCCACCATGAGATGACAGCAGAAGACAAGCACCAGTGAGACAACGATATTAACTACATTCTGGATGAGAGACACCACCATCGGGATTCGGGTATTCTGCATCCCGATATACCATCCATTGAATCCATAAAGCCCCAATACGGCAGGGGCGCCCCAGATGCAAACATAGCAATACCGGCGAGCCAAGTCAAGCACATTCGCCTCTGGCGACATCGCCCACAAGCCACAACCTATCACGAGTTTCTGGAAGATGAAGAACAGTAAGCCTATCCCCACTCCCACGGAGAAGGAACGTACCAAGAGCCTCATCACCTCGGCAAAGTCTCGTCTGCCCAAGGCCTGTGAGGTCATGCCGCTCGTACCCATTCTTAAGAATCCAAACAGCCAATAGATGACATTGAAAAGCATGGAGCCCACGGCAATGGCTCCGATATAAGAGGCATCGCCGATATGACCGACGATGGCTACATCCACTAAACCCAAAAGCGGTACCGTGATATTGGATATAATCGACGGTACCGCTAATTGTAATATCTGTTTGTTACGAGCATTCATAAAACTCCTAACTCTAACTTTATGATTGCTTAAACTTGGCAGCCTGCTCCTCTATATAGGCAGCGTCACTGAAGTAATCGATGCGCATGGCCTTGCGAACCTCATCCATCGTCTGTGCGGCAAACTCACGAGCCACCTCGCTACCCTTCTTCAAGATGTTGAACACCTCTGGAATATCCTGCTCAAACTCATGACGGCGAGCACGGATTGGGTCGAGCATCTTATTGATGACACTATTGAGGAACTTCTTGGTCATACCATCACCGATACCACCCTTCACATACTGCTCCTTCAACTCTTCGAGGTTCTTGAACTCAGGCCAGAACTCAGCGAAGTCCTCGCCTGTAGAGAAAGCCTCCATATAGGTGAACACGGCATTGCCCTCCAAGTGTCCAGGCTCATCCATGCTCATGCGAGGCTCACCATTCGACATCTTCTTCACCTTTTTCCAAACGGTCTTCTCGTCATCGCTCAGATAGATGCAGTTGCCGAGGCTCTTACTCATCTTCTCCTTGCCATCCGTACCAGGAAGACGACGGCAAACAGCATTCTCTGGCAAGAGAATCTCTGGCTCTACCAAGACTGGAGCATACACCTGATTGAAACGGCGAACCAACTCACGGGTTACCTCCAACATAGGCTCCTGGTCCTCACCGGCAGGCACGGTAGTAGCCTTGAAAGCGGTGATGTCGGCAGCCTGGCTCACTGGGTAGCAGAAGAAACCGAGAGGGATGTTTGCCTCGAAGTTACGCATCTTGATCTCAGTCTTCACGGTTGGGTTACGCTGAACACGAGATACAGTGATGAGGTTCATCAAGTAGGTAGTCAACTCAGCCAACTCTGGAATCATGCTCTGGATATAGAGTGTACACTTCTGTGGATCGAGTCCGGCAGAGAGATAGTCGAGCGCCACCTCGATGATGTTCTGGCGAATCTTCTCAGGATTGTCCGCATTGTCGGTCAAAGCCTGAACGTCTGCCATGAAGACAAACATCTTGTCAAAGTCACCTGCGTTCTGCAACTGCACACGGCGCTGCAAAGAACCAATATAATGCCCCAAGTGGAGCTTGCCAGTAGGACGGTCGCCCGTCAATATGATCTTTCCCATTGTATAATTACGATTATTTTGTCTGCAAAGGTACTGCAAAAAGGGCAAAACACAAAATAAATCGTCGGTTATTTTGCATTTTGCCCTTATTCTTGCATAGGTTATTTCATAATGACTATCTCTTTGTCAGTGAAAGCACTGCTTGCATCCACCAATTTCAAGACCTTGTCCCAGTTGGCTGCCGGTTCGAGACGATGCAGGAAACTCTTGCGCACTTGAATCTGCACCTTGCCCCCTTCCGCCTTTGCCGTAACGGTAAACTCACCGCACTCATTGCTGACCGAAGATGTCAACTTGTTCAACGATTCCGTTGAGACCTTATATCCCGCAGGCAACGCCAACTCCACATTGAACTCATCAACATAAGCAAACTTGCGCCAAATATCATCCTTGCGTACACGGTCATTGCCTTCCAGCTTCTTCTGCTGTCCTATCAACTTGCCCACAGACACCAGCAAGTTGCGCCCTGCTCGCTTCACCAAGCCATCCATATCGTAGCTGACGTGATAAATCAAGTCGGCACTGTCTTTTCTGATGCCCACGCAGTCGATGCCGAAGTTCCCCATCTTGGTTGGCTCGCTATCATGGAAGTCAGTTACTTCTGCCTTGAACTGCTCAGGGCGTTCCTTTGCCAAGTATTCGTCATAACGTGACTTGAGGTTGGCTTGGTCTTTCTTGGAGAAGATGGCATAAGGACCTTCCTCGTCATATTTCAAGTATTGCCAATACGCTGTCAAATGTTCTGGGCCGAAATAAGACGTAGCAGAAGCGCAAACGGATTGCCCGAAGAGTTTCTGTTCGCCAGAATAATCCACCTTGCGATTGATATTCAAGGTAGTACCCGTCAGTTGAGCCTTGATGCTGACAACCGACTTGTTGTCTTCCGCCTTACTCTCTGGCAGGGTAATCAGTTGCTTGCCATCTTGCATATAGGCTTTTCTGCCCTGGAACTGGTAAGGCATCTCTGAAGCCACCTTAGGATAGGTGCCCATGAAATAATACTTTCCCGTATCTTTCAAGCGGAAGAACCAAGCATTCTCGTTATAGTTGATGACCTGGTCGATGGAAGGAGCACCCAATGGTGTCGTGATGCCCATCTCAACATCGCAACCCAACTTACGAACATAGTTGGCAAGGGTGTTAAGATTCCTCTGGTCGGTTCTTGAGTCAACATAAAGAATCGAATAAAGGCGATCGGCTTTCTCTTCTGCCGACAAGGACGCCTCCTTGAGGTCCTTATACAAATTTCTGACTTCCTTAAAGTCCATGACCGACAACGGCGAATAGCCACCTTTCTTAATCGACATACCCATCAACTTCCAGTCGTCCTGAAGGATAGGTTCCACATCTGGGTTGGCACGCACACCCTTCTTGCGCATCGCCTTTTCTATCACGATGGTCTTTGACTTAGTCGGTGTCACATACATGAGGATGCAAGGTGACTGCAAGGAAGAATTGTACCAAACGGATGGCTCGGCATCTACAGGCTGATTGACGGTCAAGTCGAGGACAACATTCTTGTTCTTATCCGTGGTCTGAGTAAAGTCGGGCGCACCATTCATGGAACGATAGACGGTAGCCAAGCTTTGGTCGAGCACACAATGCACCTTGCCATACAACATCGGTTCATCCTGACGCAAGAAGAACATGAATGGGTCCAACTGCTGTTCCTGCGTACCTATCTGATCGTAGGTGAAGACATCGAGACAGTCACCGATTTCAAGATTAGGAACTGCTATCTTCTGGCTCAAGTCCTTATCCTTTGCTCCCTCCTTGACATCCACATAGTCATCAAGGCTCACCACTTGCACACTGCCATTTTTCTTCAGCACACGAATGCCCACGATGGTCTTGGTCTTCGTTTGGTAACCCGCAAACCATTTCTTGGTCTTTGTACGGAAAGAGAACTCGGAATAGTCTTTCAGCGCCTTCTTGTCATTGATTTGAATCAGCATACGCTCCATGTCGGAACAATCTATCTGACGTGTCAAGCGAAAGTTCAGCAGCAACTCCGACGTTGCCTTGCGAGAATAGTCGGTGCTCACCTCTCGGTAATACGAGAGAATCACCGCCGACTCGTTCTTGTACTTTTCCGGCACCTCACGCTTCTTGAAATCAGCAGGCGTATCGTTCCATACCTCCTCACGTACCTGTTGAGCCAACTTGAGATAGTCGGACTTTTCGTCTGCCCTCGCTGTCACGCAGGAGAGCAACAGCACTAGCCAACAAAGACTAGCTTTCAATACATCCATTTTCTTCATGGTTCTTATCGTTTAATCAGTTAGTATTTTTGTTCTATCTATGTTACGGTTCCAGAAGTTTGGCTTTCACTTGGTTAGTACCACTTGCTCATTGCAAGCATCAGCCCAATCTGTCACCAGTTTGTTCCATGTCGGTATCTCTTTCAATGGGATACGTCTCTTTTTGATATGGTATTCCTTTTCCATGACAACGGAGTTGCCTTGGCTACGGAATACCCGACGGAAGTCACACCACTCGGAATGAGATTCGTATAGAGCAGGCAATTCCTCTACTCGCATACCCTTCGGAATCACCATCTTCACGGTACGTACAAGTTTAGCTGGCATATCCAACATATCATCACAAGTGCGCTTCGTGGTATCCACCCTATCTAAGAAGATGTCCTTGTCTGGATTCATATCCACATACAACTTTCCGTCAGCCGACAAGCCTACATCACCTTTGATATAAGCTGCCGAAATCTGAAGGTGTTGAGCTTGTGGTAGATTGCCTTCCAAGCGGATATCACCCAATTGGTCGGTTGTTTTTCCGAAGCCCAATATGCGAGCCAGCAGTCTGTCTTTCTCGTCTTTAGCCACAGACTCATAAGCTGACATCACCATTGCCTTCATATCTCCAGACCAGGAAGAGGTCACCTTTCCTTTCATGGCATAAGTACCATTGTCCAAGGTGATTAGCGAACCTTCCATCACCTCGGAAGAAGAATTGGCCTCTTCTGACAAGACTGGCAACGTCACGACCTCACAACCAGATTCCGTCTCCACCAAGGCTTGTCGTCCCTGGATGTTAGCGGGTATATAACCCATCGGGATATAAGGATTTGTTGCGTCCAAGAAATATGCCTTTCCTTGATGATAGACGGTGCATATCGCATGGTCGATGGCAGCAATCGTTGGTACTTGCTGAGGTGAATAAGGCACGTCGTCTGTTCCGATGTCAGTCTGTCGGGCATCGAAACCTTGGGCGCGAAGCAACGTTTTCAACAAGAGCGACATCGCCTTGCAATCACCATATCGCTTGCGGATGGTTTCAGCAGGCAGGGCTGGTTGATGAGCGGAAATGCCGGCTTCATAGGCTAGGTAGCGAATATTGCGTTGCACCCAAGCGTAGGTGTTGGCAATACATTCCAGTTCACTCTTGGCATCTTTCTTGATTTCCGACAGTATCTCATTGAGGTTCGGAATGCTGACATCCACATCTGCTAGTTTCTTAGACCAAGCAAACATATCTTGTACATCCGAGAAGGAGCCTACGACAAGAATATAAGGGGAGACATAGCCCCATGCCGGTGCATTGTCTTGCGGAGTAGAAGTCGGCAAGTCGTGGATGACATAAGTGAAAACCGAGTCGCCTTCGGCATTGACAGAACTCGTCTTTTGCACATCAGCAGGCAAGTTACAATCCCTCAGATGAAACTGAGAGAAAGCCTTCGGAATGACCACTTGGATGGTCTTGCTTTCCACGAAATAATCTTCTCGCAAAGGAATCGTCGTAAAATAAATCGGATCAAGAAAGGTTCGCGCAAAAGAAGCCTTCAGCGTCTTGCCGACTTTCGGAATGCGATAGCTGAAAAAACACACCTTGCTATCATCGAAAAAGACATTCTTAGGAATCGCCGCCTTATATTGCGCAACTCCCTTAGACTGAGCTTTATCCAAATGGATAAAATCTCCATAAAAAACGTTCGGTTGTACCAGTGCCGCATACTTCGTGACACCATAAGTATAATCGGAAGTATTGACCACAATGGTATTGCCATCAGCACTTTTCTTGAATACATATTGGTCAAAGCAACTGACAACATGCACATTGTCTTCCTTTCCCTGAGCCATCATCATTTGAGAACAGAACAGGAACCATGCGATCAAAATAGGAAAGCAGTACTTTTTCATCTTTTATATACTATAGGTCTTCTTGCATCATACAATAAGTCTTCACCACGAGCAACTAGTACTCATGATGAAGACTCTTATCTCATTATACTATTAGAACTCTGCGTTCTTTGGTGTACGTGGGAAAGGTATCACGTCGCGGATGTTCTGCATACCGGTTACGAAGAGAATCAAGCGCTCGAAACCGAGGCCGAAACCTGCGTGAGGGCATGAACCGTACTTACGTGTGTCGAGATACCAAGTCATATCCTTCATTGGGATATTGCGAGACTCAATCTCACCCATCAACTTGTCGTAGCTCTCCTCACGA
>UMHE01015467.1_pt1 | contig 22360 bp, 28 predicted proteins | sample 1965451 | NCBI WGS metagenome assembly UMHE01 (sample SAMEA4836090, study PRJEB28245) | human gut metagenome | biome: gut microbiome; material: fecal sample | place: Denmark | collected 2008 | reverse complement strand
GTTGACGCTGACCCGTACGGGAAGTCACAGTGATTTATTCTAAAAGGAAATAACGCCCCGTTCATCATAGACACTGCCGCTGCCAGTCCCGTTGCGGATGCAGCGGTCCAGTGCCATGATGGATGCCACGATTCCGTCGATCTTTTCGACGGATTTTTCTTTGTCCGGCTTGATGTTCCCGGCCGGATCCTGGCGCATGACCACGTTGCCGGCCATCCATTTGAGAACGGGATTGCCGCCATGGATGATGTTCCCTTCCATCAGGAGCTTGAACAGCTCCTTCGACGGCGGCGACATATCCTTGAACCCCTGGCCGAAAGGCACCATGGTGAAGCCCATGTCTTCCAGGTTCTGCACCATCTGGGTGGCGTTCCACCTGTCGTAGGCGATTTCCCGTATGTGGTACGTTTCCCCCAGGCGTTCGATGAACTTCTCGATAAAGCCGTAATGGATGACGTTTCCTTCCGTCGTCTGGATGAAGCCCTGCTTCTGCCAGACGTCATAGAGGACATGATCCCGGCGGCACCGCAATTCCAGCGTGTCTTCCGGCAGCCAGAAGAACGGCAGCAGAATGTATTTCTCGTCATCGCTCCGTGGCGGGAAAGCCAGTACCAGGGCCGTAATATCCGATGTGCTGGACAAGTCCAGCCCGCCGTAGCACAGCCGCCCCCGCAGGGAATCCCGGTCAATGGGAAGGTTCCCCTTGTCGTAGACCTGTTCCGGTATCCAGCGGATGCTGGCCGAAGTCCAGATATTGAGCCGGAGCTGCTTGAAGACATTCTCTTCCGCCGGATTTTCGATGGCATTCCGATAGGCTTCCCGGACACGGTCAATTTGTATGGTATTGCCCAGTGACGGGTTCGCCTTGTACCAGTTTGCTTCATCCGTCCAGTCTTCCTCATGTTCCAGGCCATAGACCACGGGGTAAAAGGTGGCATCCTTCTTCCGGCCCGCCATCAGGTCCAGGGCCTTGGTATGCAGTTCGTAGCAGATGCTGTTCTTGTCATTGCCTGCCGTGGTGATGATGAAAAAGAGCGGCTGTTCCCGGGCATCGCCGGAGCCTTTGGTCAGGACATCATAGAGCTTGCGGTTCGGCTGGGCATGGATTTCGTCAAAGACCAGGCCCGACACATTGAGGCCGTGCTTGGTCCCGGTTTCTGCCGACAGCACCTGGTAAAAACCGGCATTACGGTAATTGATGATGCGCTTCCCTGCCGTCCGAATTTTGGAGCGGCGCATCAGGGCAGGACTCATCTCGACCATCTGCCGTGCCACATCAAAGACGATGGACGCCTGGTTTCGGTCACAGGCCGCGCCGTACACTTCGGCGCTCGGTTCGTTATCGGCGTAGAGAAGGTAGAGTGCGATGGCCGCTGCCAGCTCGCTGTTATGCGTCTTCACCATCGTCCGCCCCGCCAGATAGCAATGGCTCGGGCTGTCCACCTGGATGCACTGCATGGGAACCTTATCATCCAGCGGCTTGATTTCTTCCAGATAATGAAAACAGGAACGCGTCTTTTTTTCGCGTTCCCGTCTGCGGATGCTTTTTCTATGAAGTTTGCTGACCGGCTGATCCGTAAAGGCGGTGAACCGTATCTGATACAATGTCTCGCCTGTCGGTTTCCCATAGCGGGTCGAAGGGCATGACGTCATGGCGTTCTTGATGCCAAGGCTCCACAACAGTTCCTGCACTGATTCTACTAATTCTTGAATGGTGCTGACGTATACGCCCTGCCCTTTCCGTGTTCCGATGCAGCCATCGGAATCCATCAGTCCCTGCAGCAAGGCCCATCGCTGCGTTTCGGAAGCCCTGAGGTATTCCGGCCGGATGACCTTATCCCGGAAGTTTTTCACCAGGATAGATTTCAATGCCTTATACACCAGGATTTCGCTGCCGCCGCAGGTCTGTGGATAGCGGTTATGCAGCGGGTACGGAATCAGGTCTTCCACATCACTGTCACGCACCGTGATTTCCGGTTTTGTTGCAGAACCGTTTCCCAACCAGTAACCATATAAATAAGGATCTAACGGAAGGTTCCTTTCCGGAAGGTGTAATAGCTGGTTGACGGGAATCCGGATAAGCGAGCGGTTATCTTTGAATTTTTCCCTGTACTGTTTCGTGCGGCGGTAAATCTCGCCGGTTGTCCATTGCTTTTCCCGCGTCTTTCCATGGGTATATTCCACATCCCACAGATGACGTTCACCGGCCACAATCCGTCCTCCATCCCGGAAAACCAGTTCATAGGCTTGTTCGGTATCATCTACCGGGCTTTTGGCGACAACATGGCAGGGCTTTCCCTGCTCGTCAAAGACCCTGTCGCCGACTTTTAAATCGGCCATGGTTTTCCATCCTTCCGGCGTGGGAATGGGTGTATCCAGTGCGAGCTGTTTCCCGTTCTTCTTTGGAATCTCTATATAAGCCGTGAGGAACTGCCGTTTCCCGTTTTCCTTGACGATGCCGAAGAGATCACGCACAATCTGTTCCTGCCACGGCAGGAGCAGGAACGGCTGCCCGGCCCATTTGCCTTTGGTATGACAGAGATGCTCGATGAAGGCAACCGCCCTGTCGGCCTTGTCCTTGTCGTAATGGGAATCCGGCAGCATGAACGCTGACGGCTTATATACAAATGCCAAACTTGTCACCCCCTTAACAGCAGTTCCATTTCATCCGTTTCTTTTTCTGCCCCGTTTTCTTCCCCAATCATGCGGCTCCGTGCTGACGGGGTCAGGCCGAACTGCTCACAGAATTTCAGCATGATCTTGAGGTTCGTCTGGGCGATGGACACCTGCGGCACCTGCTGCAGGTAGCCGTTGGGCGTCCGCACCATATCGCCGTGCTGGGTGATGAACTCTTCCGCCCCTTTCCACCGGGCGTAGGCCTGGCAGTACCCGGCAAAGGCCATCATATCCAGGTTGGTCAGCATTCCCATCTCGGCGAGGACTTTCCCCAGCCGCTTCCATTCTTTCTTGGCGTCATCTTCCAGCCAGTCCGGGCAGCGCGGCAGTTTGCCCTTGGGCATGGGTTCTTTCTTATTGAGGGGACGGTGGCCGGGATTTCCTTCCAGCACCTTGAGCGCCGTCGGTTTCGGTTTTCTTCCTCGTACAGCCAATGGCACTCACCTCCCAATAAAAAAAGCCCTTGCGGGCTGTACGGCAGAGAGGACCGCATCTGCGGTCCTCTCTGGTTCTCTTTTAATGCTTCATGGCCCATTCAATGGCGTGGCCATTGTCTTCGAACAGTTCGTCGCTGACTGCCATCAGCCTGATTTCCCCTTCGCAGGTATGGTTTCTGGTGGTAAATCCATAAACTGCACCGTACCAGTAATCCCTGCCCTTGCTGAAGTAATGCCCTGCCAGCAGGACCTTATTTCCGAATTGCAGGATGCAGCTCCAGTTCATCTCCAGTGTTTCCATCGTGACCGTTCCGGGAAGCCGGTAGTCTTTTGCTTTCTTTGTCATCGTCGTTTCCTCGCTTTCATGTGCTTTTGTTCTTCGGGGCCTGTCCCCTTCGTCATGTGCATAAATCACTCTGAACGCACAGAATAGCAAGTCTTTAATCGTTAGAATCCTGTATACTTTCTTCCATCAAAAAAGGAACTCTCCGCTATCCAGAAAGTTCCTTTCCTGCTATACAAATTTGATTTGCAGTTCCTTGCCCAGTCCGTGGGCAATCTTGCTGAGCGTGAGGATGGAGGGTAATGCCTGCCCCTTTTCAATCCGGCTGATATTGGACTGGCGGATGCCTGTCCGCTCGGCCAGTTCCGACTGCGTAAGGTTTTGCTCGTTTCTAGCTTTCAGCACCATCATCATCAGCTGATATTCCATTTCACTGCTGTCCCATTCTTTCTTGAATTCGGGATCATTCAGCTGCTCACCAAGATATTTATCAAAATCGTCCATTACACTCACCTCCCTAATCTTTGACTCGTTCCAAGTAGTCATCCCGTATGTCTTTTGCCCGTTGCAGTTCCCGAACCGGTGTCTTTTGCGTTTTCTTGATGAATCCGTGGGTTAACACTGCCCGATTCCCGACAACGAAGAAATACATCACACGGGTAATGTTGGTACCTACCTTTGCCCTCAATTCAAAAATCCCATCGCCCAACGCCTCTGACAAGGGCATCCGCAGTGAGGTTCCCATGTCCTGCAAAGCCTTGATGGAGCGGAGCATTTTCTGTCGCATTTTTACATCAAGCCCGTCGAGAAATTCTCTCACGGGAACCTGCCCGTTACGGTCGGTATAAAACTTAATTTCCATTGAGATTATTCCTTTCTTGATATATTCATATTATATCATAAAAGGAATAAAGTCAAGTGATGCTTCCAAAACATCCGCTACACTTTCCGTACCTCATCTTCCCCAAAAAGAACGTTCAGGCGGCTGCCGTTGTCCCAGTTCACGAGGATAGACGCTATGTCATCCACTCCCGTTACCGTGCCCCGTGTACCCACAGGAGGCGCGTGAGGGTCGTCCATACGCACCAGTTTCACCCGTGTCCCGACTGGGTACTCTTTCCGCAGGGATTCGGATTTATTCCTCATGCTTTGCTCCGTTCCGGAAAGCACTGCTTCCCGTAAGGTTTTTCAGGAGAATCTTCCTGATAGCAAGTCATTTTTTCGGTTATTTATGCATTTTATTTGACTAGTTCCCATTCGTCGGTTCCGGGTATCAGCCCAAGACTGCTGCCCGTATCCCACTGTACATGGATGGTTCCGGCATCATCGACGAACTGGACGGTGCCTTCAGTTCCCCGGGGCGGGGCCTGCCTGTCATCCATGGCGATAAGCCGCACCCGCGTCCCTTCCATCCGTTCCCGGCTGTGCCGCAGCCCGGCCCGCAGGACGGACAGGTCGAAACCGAATTTGCGGTAATCCCGCTCCATGTTCTGGTAGTACCAGTTCTCCGGGATGCCGAACCGCCGGTCTTCGTGCATGATGTACACAAGACCGCTGATGATGCCGTCATCTGTTTCCACATCCACTTCTTTTTTGTAATAGAACCGCGGGAAACCTTCATAGGCATCGAGCCGCCGTTCATCCGCCGGAGAAATGTGCCAGAAAACAACCGGCACGAAGGCATCCGCCCTCTTCTCGATTGTGGCGTAACATCCTGTCAGGGAACCTTTAAAGAGAAGTTCATAGCCCCGGATACGGCCCGTTCCTGCAAGAACGGCGTCAGGACACCGTCTTGCCATCTGTACTCCACTCATGTTGCTACCGTAGGCAATGTAGATTCTTTGTTTCATCGCTCTCATCCTTTCTGAAGGGATTGCCCTTCTACCACCCCAAGGGCAGCCGAAGCTGCCCGTAAGGCTATCTCCTTCAAGCGGCGGCATTGCGCCATGCGGAATTGCCCGTGAGGTGTTTCAGGAAGTGGAGCCGGCAGGTCTTGAACTCGTCACCGATGAGCCCGAGCCGGAGCATCCAGCACCGGAAAGCGTATTTCTCATTGTCCGTCTCGGTCTTCCGGGCCGAGGCTTTCTTCTGGACCAGGGCCTGATGGGCGACGGCCAGGCAGAACTGAATGTATGCCTTGATTTCCCCAGCGTGGAGTGTCCCGTTGAAAAGCCGGAACTCGACGGTCCCTTTGGTGAAGGTGGCATGCAGGTTCAGCCCGTGGTAGCGGGTGCTGTTGTAATGATGGTTCCGTCCGTAAGGGGCTTCCTGATACCAGAGGTCGGCGATGCCGTCCAGGGTGTCCGGCTTTTTCCGATTGAGGTCCTTCAGGAAAGTGGAGTTTGTCTTCCGGCAGTATCGGCTTTCCCGCGAGGGGTTGATCTGGAGGGCGCGGTAAATCAAGTCTTCCTTGCTCGCCATAATATTCACCAGGTTCCGCAGGGTCTTTGCCGTGAAGCGTTCGGCCCCGACGTGGATGTGAATGCCGCAGGACTTATTGGCAAAGGCCCCGGCCTTGCGTAGCATCCGCACCAGTTCCTGCAGCTTCGGGATGTCTTCGTAGGAAAGGATGGGGCTGACCACTTCCGTGCGGTAGAAGCTGGAAGCATCTGTAATGTTTCCGTTCACCTTCTTCTGTGGAACCAGGCTGGAGTCGTTCATGGCTTTCCATTTCCGTCCCTGTTCATCCCTTGCGGTGTAGGTATCGTAGGCACCGCCTTCGTGCCGGCTTTCCGTCCCAAAGAAACGGGCCATGAGGCTGGCGGCCCGGCTTCTCGTAATCCCTGTCATTTCCATTTCGATGCCAAAGTGCAGTGTTTTCATAATCCTTTCTGTCCTTTCTATGTGTGCGTGTGTTCTTTTGGTACACTATATATCACTCTAAAGGCACACAATAGCAAGTCATTTTGAGAATATTTATGAATTAAATTGAAAATTTATGGATTCTGATGCCGGCGTTCTTTCTGCTTTCTGGCATGAACCTTGGCTTCTTCTTCCGTGCGGAAGGCACTCCATCCCTTCAGGCCTTTCAGCAGGGCCATGCGCGATTCGTGGCTGGCCTTGGTCCCCATGCCGATGCGCAGGAGCCACATCCGCAGGTAGTACTTCTCGTTTTCAGGCTTCCGTGTGTCAGCCTGAACCCGTTTCGCTTTTTTCGCTGCGCTGACCATGAAGGCCGCTAGTTCAATCAGGGCGCGGTTCTTCACGGCCTTGCCGGTTGCGGCAAGGCAGAATGTCACCGTATCTGCCGCAATCCAGAAGCCCCGCCCTTCCTTGCGATAGTTCTGATAGATGGCAAAGAAGGAAGTCTGGTCGGTACCAGGTTCTTCCTTCAAGTCTTCCACCAGCCTGTCCGGCACATGGATGTTTTCATGTCCTGCCGCCCGGTTCAGCAGATACTGCTGGGCGTGGAGCATGAAGACCAGGTTGCGGAGCTGCGCACCGTCCATGCCATCAATGGGAACCTTGATTTCCATCCTGTCCGGATGCGACAGTGCGTCCGATCCTGGCGTTTCATCCTGCTCCAGCGGCTCTTGCGACACTTCGGGTTCCATTCCTTCTGCCGGTTCCGGCTGCGGAAGGATGCCTGCTTCCTGCAGGAAAACCGTGATGGCGGCTTCTGTCTTTTCATCATCGCATTCGATATCGCTGCTGCGAAGGATGCGGAACCCCCGCCCTTCGTAGGCAAAGGCCGGCGTCCCCGTATAGCGGAGCTTTTCGTTATGGTTGAATGGAATCAGCCGTCTGGCCAGTCCCTTACGGTCGTTCAGGTTCGTCTGGATTGTCATGGTCTATGTACCTCCTTGTTTTGCTAGTACATATATCACTCTGAACGCCGATAATAGCAAGTCATTTTTGCACTTTATCATAAGGAATTTTCTCATTTCCACGCAGTACAAACACACCTTCACTCCCGCACTCGCTGATATACCGCTTCACGATGACATCGACGAACTTCTCGTCCAGCTCGATGCCGTAACAGATGCGGCCCGTCTGCTGGCAGGCCATGAGCGTCGAACCGGAACCGAGGAACGGGTCCAGGATGATGCAGTGGCTCATAGAGGAGTTCTGTATAGGATAGGCCATGAGAGCTACAGGCTTCATAGTCGGATGTTCCTTGCTGGCTTTCGGCCGGTCGTATTCCCAGATGGTCGTCTGCTTGCGATCAGAATACCATTGATGCCTGCCATTCAGCTTCCAGCCAAAAAGACACGGTTCATGCTGCCATTGGTACGGGCTGCGGCCCAGCACCAGGGCGTTCTTCTTCCAGATGCAGCAGCCAGACAGGTAGAATCCCGCATCCTTGAATGCCTTGCGGAAGTTCAACCCCTGGGTATCTGCATGGAATACATAGATGGAAGCATCCTGCTCCATGTTCTGTTCCATATTGACGAAGGCCGCGAAAAGGAACTGGTAGAACTTGTCATCCGACATATTGTCGTTCTTGATCTTGCCGGCCGTTTCTTCGACATCGACGTTATACGGCGGATCCGTCAGCACCATGTTGGCCTTCTTCCCCGCCATCAGCCGTTCATAGGTTTCCGGCAGCGTCGCATCGCCACAGATGACACGGTGGTCACCCAGGAACCAGATATCTCCCGCCCGGGCGACGGTCGGCTTTGCCAGTTCACCGTCGACATCAAAGTCATCTTCCTTGATTTTCTTGTTGTACACTTTCGAGAAGAGCTGCTCAACTTCCGGTGCTTCAAAGCCCGTCAGGTCGACGTTGAAGTCGACGCTCTGCAAATCGACGATGAGGTCGGCCAGGAGCTGTTCGTTCCAAGCACCCGTGATTTTATTGAGTGCGATGTTGAGCGCCTTGACCTTATGCTCATCCTCGATATGGACAACGACACACTGGACTTCTTCGTAGCCCAGATTCTTCAGTACGGTCAGGCGCTGATGCCCGCCGATGACCGTCATGTCGTAGTTGACGATAATGGGTTCTACGTAGCCGAACTCCTGAATGGACTTCTTGATTTTCTCGTATTCCTTGTCCCCTGGCTTCAGCTGCTTCCTGGGGTTATATGCCGCAGGCTTCAGCTGGCCGATGGGCAGCATCTTCCATTCCATATCCGATGTCTTCACACGCTTGCTCCTCTCTGAAGGCAGCCGCCACCGCTCTGCCGTAACCGGCGAGGTGGTGCCACCTGCAATAATTCCGTACGCTGTCCCGTGACAGCTTGGTCTTCCTGGCGATGGCTTTGTAGCCCATCCCCTGCTTCCGCATGGCTTCTATCTGCCGACGCTGGCAGTCGTTCATGACAGACTCCTTTCACACAACAAAAAAGCTCCGGGCCAGCCGGCCTGGAGCTAAAGTATTCAATTTCAGATGCCGGGTATCCCCCCTTATGAATTTCGCGTTTTTTCACGTTTGAGGGGGCGGCGGTCATGGACGGAAGGGTCACAGAGATTTGCATCCCCCCGCCCTACGGACGGATTCAGTACTTGTACTCGATGTTCCGGTCTTCGGTCATCGTCTTATGGTCATGGCAGCACTTGCAAAGGGGCTGCCAGTTCGTTTCGTCCCAGAACAGTTTCGCATCACCGCGATGAGGTGTGATGTGATCAACGACCGTTGCCGGGACGAGACGGCCTTTTGCTTTACAGCGGACGCACCAGGGATGACGTTTCAGGAAGAACTTCCTGGCCTTCTGCCATTCCCAGCCGTAGCCACGTGTCTCTGCGCTGGCCCGGTCGCCCTGGCACTGCCGTTCATGTTCCTCACAATATTTTCTTCCATACGGCACCAGCTTTGAGCATCCCGGATATTTGCAGGGCGTCTTCGGTCTTCTGGGCATTTTTCCTCATCTCCGGCATCCAAAAAGGACCGCTGGCATTTCGCCACGGTCCTTTATCCTTTTCTTGGTAACTATATCATATCACACAGATGGGACTGTAAACAAGAGAAACCTACTGCAACTTTGTGCAATCCGGCTGATTCATTTCTGTCAGGTCAAGGTGTGCCAAAGCATCTCGGTGGATCTGGTACACACGGCGGGGCTGCAGCTTCATTTTCTCTGCAATCTCCGGCCAGTCTTTAAAGGCCAGGTATCTCAGTTCCAATACGATTCTTTCTTTGGGGTCGTCCAGTTTGCGGATTGCTTTCATGATGCTGCCTTTGATGTCCACCAAGTGGTCTATGGTTTCATCCACCTCTTTTTCCAGATCCACAAACCGGATAATCACGTTTTCCATCCGCTTGGGGTCCGGCGTACCGCTGGGCGGTGTTTCACTAAAGGTATTATTCACTTTGCAGGCCAGATGCCGCAGTGCCGTCACATGCTCCAGTTTACTATCGATTTCCATATTGATGTAACGCGCCCGTTCTAAAAATTCTCTTACTTCCATCTGTTTATTTGCTCCTTCTGTTTCCTGCTTCATAGTATACCCCCATTTCCCATTTCCGTCATGCCCAGGTCAGCCTTCACCGCCTCGATCAGCGCGGCCTGGGTTCCGTCTTTGTGTTCCAAGACTTTCAGGATGCGCTCGTCAAGCGTGTCCCTGGCTACGATGTGCTGTATGATGACCGTCTTGTTCGCCTGCCCCTGCCGCCAGAGCCGGGCGTTGGTCTGCTGGTATAGTTCCAGGCTCCAGGTCAGGCCGAACCAGATTAGGATGGAACCGCCCTGCTGCAGGTTCAGCCCGTGTCCGGCAGAGGCCGGATGGATGAGGGCCACAGGTATCTTCCCTGCGTTCCAATCGGTGAAATCCTGCGGCTCCTTCAGTTCCCTGGCTTCCATCCGCTTCCGGATGCGGTCCTTATCGTGCTTGAACCAGTACGCCACCAGGACTGGCTTGCCGTTGGCACTTTCCACCAGGTCTTCCAGGGCATCCAGCTTCCGGTCATGGATGGCCGCCACGTCCTTGCCATCGGTATAAATCGCGCCGTTCGCCATCTGCGAAAGCTTCAGGGTAAGCGATGCGGCATTGGCCGCTGTGACCTCGCCGCCTGGAAGCTCCAGTACCAGAGACTTCTTCAGCTCATCGTACCGCTTCTTTTCCTTTTCACTCAAGCTGACTTCCTTCACTACGCTTACCAGTTCCGGCATCTCCAGATAGTCTGTTGCCTTCATGGAGACGGTGATGTCGGCAATCTGGTGATAGATGGCTTCTTCTGCTCCCGGCAGCGGCTTGTAGGAATACACCACCATGCCGTTGCGCTTATCCGGCTTGAAGTATAAGTTACGGTACTGGCTGATATATCTTCCCAGCCGCTCTCCCATATCCAGGATACGGAACTCGGCCCAGAGATCCATCAAGCCGTTGCCGCTGGGCGTCCCTGTCAGCCCGACGATGCGTTTCACGTTAGGCCGCAGCGCCTTTATGGCACGGAATCGCTTGGCCTGATGGTTCTTGAAACTCGACAGCTCATCCAGCACCACCATGTCAAAGGGCATCTTGCAGTGTTCATAGAGCCAGACCAGGTTCTCCCGGTTCACAATATAGATGTCGGCCTTTTTCTGCAAGGCCCGCCGCCGTTCTGCCACGCTGCCGACCACAACGGAACAGGTCAGGTCTTTCAGGTGATCCCACTTCCTGAGTTCATCCGGCCAGGTGTCTCTCGCCACCCGCAGCGGAGCTACCACCAGCACCCGCTTCACTTCAAAGGCGTCATACATGAGGTCACGGATGGCCGTCAACGTTGTCACCGTCTTGCCAAGGCCCATGTCTAGGAACAGGGCTGTAATGGGATGGGACTTGATGTATTCGATGGCATATTTCTGATAATCATGAGGCAAAAACTTCATCCGGCATCATCTCCTTCCATAACTTCCTTCAATATCACGGGGATATCACTGGCGGCATCCAGGACGAACACCTGGAAGCCAAGTTTCCTCAGCGTGGCATGCCGTTTCACCTGCAGCGACCGCGGCTTTTTGCCCGGGGCCTTCACTTCCACAAAGGCCACCTTCCCATCAGGGAGAAGGATCAAGCGGTCCGGCATGCCGCTATAGGATGGCGACACGAACTTCAGTGCCATGCCGCCGCGCCGCCTTACTTCCGCCACGAGTTTTTGTTCTATCTGTTTTTCACTTAAAAAGTTCATCCGCTTTTTCCTTCGCCTTTTCCATCACTTCAGCGTCAACGGCGTTTCTGGGTTTGCCATTGAAATTCCCGTAAAACACATCAAGGTATTCATTACTGATTTCCGGATGGTCATGGAACATATTATCTTCTGCCCGGGAACGCACTTCATCAATCCTTCGAAGCGCCCGTAAGAATTTATCCGTATCAGGAGCTGAAAGGACTCGTGAAATGTGAATTGCAAGTATGGCGCCCAGAGCCCTGAACAGTCTCATTTCCGCTCCTGTTTCCTTGTAAAGGTCAAGCGTCCGTTCTCTTTTATGTATCATGGTGTTATCCTCCATCCTATTTCAATTGGTGACACTCATGATTCTCTCACCCCTAACTTCTTATATAGGTATATTTATTTTTACCCCTATAGGAACTTTGTAGTGAGAGTATCATGAGTGTCACCTTTCCAGAATCAGTCCAGGAAGTCTTGTCCTTCTTTCAGCTTCAAGCCATGGATAAGACTGCCCTTCTTTGTTCGATGACGAAAAAATCCAGCCTTTTCCAGATTTCCATAGAAATCCGTAGTGCTTCTGATGTATTCGCCGCTTTGCATACAGATGACCCGGTACTGCTGATACAGTTTCCCGGACTTCTCTGTGAATGACGGATCAATGTCACAGTGGTCTTCAAGGAATTGTCCCAGCCAGTCATTGTCCTCACGGTATTTTTCCACGGCATCCCGCACGGCTTGGGGCTCATCAATTTTGAAGCCTTTCCGGATTGCCGATTCCGCCCCTTCGATGATCCATTTCATGATGGCAGGCCCCGCATGATTGAACAGATAATCCGAGTAGTTCTTGATATCGCTTTTCCCGGTAATCTTGGCGTTAAACGGGATGACAATCAGCCTTCGCCACGTCCCGTCATCATTGGCGGAAACCTTGGGCAGGTAATTGGTATACAGAACCAGGGTATGGGATGGGACGAAATGGAACGGGTCCTTGTATTTCTTCTCCGCCTCGATGGGATCAACCGAACAAATCTGCTTGACCATGCCTGTGTTCAGCCGCTGCCCTTCTTCCAGCTCTGACGCGATGATGAGCCGCTTGCCCTTGAGTTCCGCCATTTCCGGCTTCACATTCCGCTTGCAGCTCATGGTCAGGGCATCCGCGGAAATCTTCCCGGAGTAAGTGCCAAGCACCCTGGCGATGGTGTTCCAGAAAGTGGACTTGCCGTTCGCCCCGCCGCCATAGGCGATAATCATCTGTTCGGCATAGACCCGCCCGACAGCCGCCATCCCGACGATTTCCTGCACATACTGAATCAGTTCCCGGTCATGGCAGAAGAACAGGTCAAGGCTCTCCTGCCAGAGGCCTTCTCCCTTATCGCCCGGCGAGCAGGCCGTGATTTTCGTAATGAGGTCGTCCGGGTCATGGGGATGCCCGCCACCTGTTCCCTGCGTAAGGTCATACGTCGCTTCCGGCGTATTCAGCAGCTCCGGGTCATAGTCCAGTTCGGTGACATCCAGGGCGAGCATCGGTTTGGCTGCATTCTGGGTGTTGACGATGTACCGGTAATTGCGGTATTTCATGACGAATTTTTTATAGGTGTCCGCCCCCAGCAGCGCATGAAGCAGGCCGAGTTTTTTCTCTGGCACCTGGTTTGCCAAAGCCTTCCCCCTGGCCCTGACATCGGCTTCCGGAATGCCTATGGCCACCAGCGCTTCTTCCGCCATGCGAATCTTGTCTTCTGCGTCTATCAGCTGGTCATCCATGAAATCTTCAATGATGCCGAGGGCTTTCGGCCTGTCTTCGTACCAATGGTCGCCGATGAATGCGATATAGTCCGTCGCGCTCGTATAACGGAGCCTTCCCATGCATGCCCTGGCCAGCACTTTTGCCTCACCGATATCCGAGTAATCGTCCGGCTTTAAAATATAGCCAAACGGGTTGTCATATTCATCTGGCGAGATATAGCCTTCACTGCTTTCGATTTTGTTTTTGAAAAACTTCAGCGCGCTTTTCCAGATTGTCCCCAGTTCCTTATCCGGAAGCGGCGGGTTGCATTGGGCGGCCCGTTCCAGATAGGCTTCATGCGCCCTGTCCGTGTCGCCGAATCGCTTCAGTACACGGCTTGCGAAATGGGACATCGTATTGTTGCGGCTGCCTTCGGGAATGGATCCGCCTGTGTACAGAGGCGGATCTGCCTGGTTTTCGTTATCGCCGGATTCAAGATTTCCCAGGACTTCATCGATCCGAAGCCGCCCTTCATGCCAGAAGATGTCCTCCGACTTCACTTCTGTCCCGTAAAGGAACCGCGCCGCATCCAGGGCTTTCTGGTCAAAGAAGGCAAACCGCCTCATGCCAGCGTTTTTGAGCGCGGCGTACCTTTCCCTGTCCGTGCATTCCGAAACAGGCGCTATCAGATGAAAACGCGGCCTTGCGGAATACTTTCCCTTCGGCAGCATATGATGGCGGCTCGGTGAGGCGGCAAAGGCAATATCGGCCAGGACACTGGCTGCCAGCTTTTCTGGCGTCACCCATTCGTCCGGATTCTCCGTATGGTCGTTATCGCAGTCCCACACCACGGCATCCGCCGAGATGAAATTGTCATTCGACCGGTAATCGTTCCGATAAGCGGCTGCGACATGGTCATACGCTGCCGCCCGGGCCAGATCCGCCGGACTGCTGATGACGGCCTTATGCGGGTACAAACAGTTCGTTTCGTTCCCTGTGCAGTCTGCTGTGTATAAAGTAAAGTTCATATATGTTCCTCCCTGCAGTTCTCCGTAAAATAACGAATCAGCTTTCTCTTACGCCGGGCATATTCGATTTCCTTCTGCATCCCGCTGGAAATGACATCACCGAACACCCAGAGTTCCGCGCACTTGGACAAAAAGGCGATATCCATGAAAAGGGCCAGATCCCGCTCCGTCCTTTCATCCAGGAACTGCGGCAGGAACAGATGAGGAGCCAAGGGGATGCCTCCCTGGTCTGTCACATAGCGGCAGTACCGCCTTGCCTTCATGACATTGTCTTCAATCGCCCCGGCATAAGGCGAACACACGTATACCAAGGGCCGGAATGGGAACCTTGCAGGTTCCACATTCCGGATGGCTTCATATGCTGTGGGGTCGGGGTAATGTTCAGCGTTACGCTTCGGGTCCATTTCCATCGCCTGCCTCCATCAATTCCCGGGAACAATCTTCACACATCACGGATGTGCCAAATAGGTCGCCATTCCCGTCGCCCAGCACGTCTTCCAAATCTACCAGGATTTCCCTGCCGCAAATTGGGCAGCGGCAGAATACATTTTCATCGTTGATTTCAATCGTGATTTCCATCGTGTCGCTAATCGGTTCTTTTACGTAAAACATGTTTCACCCCTCCAGTTCCGTCTTGTAATAAGCCATAAGCAGCTGCTTGCGCTGCTGGAAATCCGGGCAGGAATACAGCAGGCCGTAATCCAGGTGCTGCAGCCGATCCAGAGCATGGATCTGCTGTGCAGTCAGATAAGGCCGGATGCTCTGCCCTTTTTCGATGCCGTTGGCCAGCCGGAATTGCTTGGCAGACATCCCCAAGACGATGCGGTTCAGCATGTCACATTCATTGCTGAAGTGGTACGGCTTCGGACTTTCATGCAGGCGACAGATCATGTCCGTCAGCATCGGGAATTCCTGCCGGGCAGACAGGAGCGACCGAATGCACTGCTCCATCTCATTGAAGCGATGGATATAGAGTTCCTTGAAGTGCATCGCCTTCGAGCCTGTGTAGCCCATGACCAGCATGGTGAACCCATCGCGGGTCAGCAGGTAACGTGGCAGTTTTCTTCCCCTGGCATCACGATATGTATTGCCCTCAAAATTGAGTGCAATGAATTCTGGGCTTAATCCAGAATTGGATGCAGTGATTCGTCCGATATCACGCAGCACATTGTAATGCTGCTTTTCAAAGACCGCTGCCACAAACAGGCTATCGACCCTGGCTACTCCTTTCTGGTCAGCGAACATACCGTAATCATCTTCAGGAATCAAATTTTTCATAGCGGATTCCACCTTTCGTTAAAATTTCCGAGGAACTCGTCCTCTATTAGTAGCAGGACAGAATCCGATGCTTTAAGTACCCCCATTTCAATCTTTCTGATAAAATTCACATTCGTATCCGTCTGCCCGGAGCAACAATCCCTCGGCCCACGGAGGTGTACGTCCCATCTGCTCACAGATGGCATCGACACTGGCATCCCGGCTGCATTCGATGATCAGTTCATCATGGACATGGCCGACGATGGCACAGCACCGCAAGGTCTGCATGGCATAGCAGAGGATATCCCGGCTGATGCCCTGGACGATGTTTTCCACGAACTTCGGGCCGTAGCTCTCCAGCCGTTCCCACTTTTTCGTTGCGCCGATGCCTTCATAGGTGACGGATTCCCCGCCGAAGCGGTTCTCGCCTATCCGGGGCCTCACATAGGAAAGCCGCCGTCCGCTTGGGAGCTGGATGAACAGCATGCCGCTCTGGCAGAGGAAGCGGATGCAGCCGGCCCGCATGGGGATCTGTTCCTTGATGGCTGTCTTCACGGTGGCATCCACCTGCCACCAGAAATCGACGATATGCGGATTGGCCGACCGCCAGGACTGCACCAAAGGATACAGCTCGTTTTCCGTAAGTCCCATGTCCAGGGCGCCCATGGCCTTCAGCGCACCTGTAGAGCCGCCATAGCCAAGGGCCAGTTCTGCGATTTTCCCTTTCTGCCGGAGATGTCCATTGACGCCATGTTTTTCCACCGGAACGCCGAACATGGAGCTGGCCGAAGCACAGTAGATATCCCCATTCCTGGCAAAGACATCCAAACGCCATGTTTCTCCTGCCAGCCACGACAGCACCCTGGCTTCAATCGCCGAAAAGTCCGATACGACAAACTTCATCCCTTTCCGTGGCACAAAGGCCGTGCGAATCAGCTGGGAAAGGACATCGGGGATGGAATCATACAGGAGTTCCAGTGCTGCATAATTTCCCTGGCGTACCAGTTCCCGTGCTTCCGCCAAATCCGGCAGATGGTTCTGTGGAAGATTCTGCAGCTGGATATGCCGGCCGGCAAAACGCCCGGTCCGGTTGGCCCCATAGAACTGGAACATGCCCCTGGCCCGGCCATCCTCACAAGCCGTCATCTCCATGGCCTGGTATTTTTTGACCGAGGATTTGGCCAGTTTCTGCCGGAGCAGCAGTACGCTGCGAAGCGGTTCTTCTGCCGTCTTCAGCAGTTCCTGTACCTGCTTCTTGCCCAAGGAATCGGTCTTCATCCCATGCTGTTCCAGCCAGCTGATCATCTGAACAACGGAGTTCGGATTCTCCAGGCCCGTCTTTTCCTTCAGTACAGCCATCAGGCTGTCCCGGCTGCGGGCATCGATGGCGATAGCATTCTCAGCCAGTGTCCGGTCAATGGCGATGCCCCGGTCGTTGATTTCCTGGTCGAGATGATATTCATCCCATATCGGCTCCGGGACAGGATACTTTTTCAGCCGCTCCTGGATGGCCATTTCCACTTCCACATCCCGTTTGTTGTAGGACTTGAACAGTGTCCATTTATCTGGTGCATGCCGAGGAAGGTTCCTCGTCCTGCCACCATTCGACTTGGTTTCCTTGCAGGGAACACAGAAATAGCGAATCAGGTCTTTTCCTTCCTTCATCTTCTGGCTGTCCAACTTCAGTACGGCCCCTGCGCCTTCCAGAGAAAGAGGCAGGCCCATATAGGCCGACCAGATCATGGAGCATTTCCATCCCGCCGGATTGAGGAACCTGGCACAGTCCCGGGAAAGCGGATGATGGTCATGGAACGGGTCCAGGCTCATCCCAAAATCACGCAGGTATCGCGACAGGCATACCCGTTCGAAGCTGGCATTGAACGCCCACTTGATGACGGTTTCATCGGTCAGGGCATCCAGGATAGCGTTCGGGATGCTCTCTCCCTGCGCCAGGTCAACGACCTGTACCTCACCACCGTCCACGGCATACCCAAAGAGAAGGATTTCAAAGGCTGGCGATTCTGCGTATTTGTACACGCCGCATTTGGCCAAGTTAACATCGCTGAACGTTTCAATATCGATACTGATGGTTTTCATACTCTTCACCTCGAAAGAACGGCGAGGCACAAGGCCCCGCCGCCGCTATTCACTACTACTTATTTCCGGAAGGATTCCATCTGCTTGCGATGATATTCTTCTTCCCGTTCTTCCCGGTGCCGGGCCATTTCTTCATCCCGCTGGTCTTTTTTGATATCCGTATAAATCATGGCCACGAAGAACCCGCCGGCGCACAGTGCAACCAGGCAGTACAGGCCGTCCAGAATCAGTCTCATCATAGTTTCCATAATCGCGCCTCCTTATGCCAGGAAATCATCATCGTCAGCTGTAGCAAAATCATCTTCTGCACGGGGCTTGCCACCGAGGGGTTCGCCATCACGGATTTTCTGCAGATTGTTCAGTCCGCAAGCAATGCCTTTATTGCCGTTGCTGTTAAAGGCATAGAAGTTGATGGACGCACGGCCATAGACGCCGGAGTAGACTTCAGAGCGTTCCAGGATATGCTGGCAGTCGGCATCGACGATGCCCGGCTTGGTAGCCGAATTGGCATTGACGAAGAAGCTGTCTTTATACGCATCATCACCAGGGCGTTCCAAGTCGCCGTCACGGAGCGGGGTCTTGATAGCTTCGAGAGCCGGTACCACCCGACCATTACCTTTGAGTTTGCCCTGGCCTTCATCATAGGCAGCCTTGATAGCAGCTCGGACGCTTTCGACCGTTTCCGTATCGGACTTCGGAATGATGAGAGATACACTATACTTCGGCGTACCACCATTGATAGACTTCGGGTCCCAAACATTTGCATAAGACCAGCGGGTATTGACTCCTGTGATTACCTTACAAGGATTAGTAAATTTTTTTGTCATGATAAATTCCTCCTAATTTTCAATATTGAAATCGTCTGCCGCGGTGTGCATGGCCGGGCGTTTATCCGATTCCGGCACCAAGACTGGCTTGCCCTGCGGCTTTTCAACTAAATCTGACAACAATTCTTCGAACCGCTTCTTGCCAAGTTGTTTCGTCATCGCCGTAATGCCGAGCAGCTTTTTTTCATACGGGTCGAAGCCTGCTTCTTCTACTTTGGCGGCAACGGCGTCTTCGCTGACGTACCGACGGTTCGACCGGCCTTCGACCAATTTCCAACCGGCCCACTGCTTGCCGGAAAGGGCTTGATGCAGGGCGTAATCTTTGACGTCGCCGGCCCAGTTCACCAAGTCATCGGCCTTGGCCAGGACGGCTTCGATTTCTTCATCCTGAAGCGTGGACGGGACGGCGAAATCATACCGGGCCAGTTCCAGATTGTACTCGGCCCGCTTGCGGCAGGTTGCCTTGATTTTGCAGAAGCGGCAGTGGTCACCGGCTTTATATTCGCCCTCACCTTTCGCCGCCAGTTCTGCCGCAGGCTTCAGCACCGTTTCGGCCCACTGGAGCAACTCGTCCTTGCTCATGGTGCAGGTGCTGACGTTGTCCCGGCGGGGCTGGAAGATAGTCATGGACACCTGGCGGATATCATAGATACCATCAAACAGGTTCAGCGCACCGAGGGCATAGCACATCATCTGCGGATTCTTCTCGGCATCCACCAGGACTCCCAGGCCGTTCTTGTAATCGATGACTGTCAGGGTATCGTCGGCTACGATTAGGCAGTCGCCTGTTCCAAAACCGCCTGGCACCCATTTGGAAAAGTCCAGCCGCTGTTCAATCATGATCAGCGGATCCTTGCAGGATGCTTTAGCCGCTGCCAGGCATTCCGTGACGAACTGCGCGTATTCATCGGTGCATTCCGCCATCTCCTCATCAAAGAACGTGAGTCCCTTCGTCGGGTCTTCCAGCTTCTGCCCCAGCGCCGTCTTCACCTTGAATTCACAGAGCGTATGGGCATCCGTCCCCTGCCGGGCGAATTCACTGGAGGTATCCGGCAACTTGGCACATTCCTTTGCAGACGGTGGGCAGGCCAGCCAGCGGTAGCAGGAAGATGCGGACAGCACCGCATGTTTATCCGGCATGGTCAATCACCTCCAGTTCCTTCAGGAATGCTTCGTACTGTGCCGCATCAATACCGGACAGCTTGTCCGCTCCGTACTTCTGGATAAGGCTGCGGACTTCTGCTGTAAACCCCTTGCGGGCCTTGTCGGCAGCGACTTTGCGGACAGCTTCCAGTGTCAGCGGCTCTTCAGCCTTCTTTGATTTTGCTTCTAAAGGTGGCAGATTGTCTTTCTTCACCGCCATAGTTTCGGAAATCTTCAGCAGCGCCTTGCCACAATCGGCCAGGGCCGCTGCCAGTTTCTGCAATTCATCGTTTGTCATACGGATTGACTCCTTTCACATGTCTTTGCATTGATAAGAGATGGATGTTCCTGGCAATACTGCGGGTCGTGACGCTGATGGTCATCAGCACCGCCGCCAGTTCCCGGTCCAGCTTTTGCCGCTGTGCCAGTTTTTCAGGTGTCTGTGTGTGAATCATCTGTCTGCCTCCTTCCTAAAGGGCTTCTTCGTTCGCCCTTCACCAGTAATAGGACAACCGCGTCATCGTTAAGTACCGATTTTAAAAAAAATCCGGCCACATTTTTTGTGACCGAATCTTTTTCTTCTTAACGGAAGTCTTTGAGATGTTCCTTCAGGAGTGCATACAGCTTGTGTTTGCGCTTATTCACCGCTTTCTGGCTCAAGCCGACGGCCTTCCCGGTTGCCGCTTCGCTGGCACCGTCGGCAATCATCAGTAGGATGGTCCGGTCGATATCCTGCAAGACCGCCAGTTCATGGCGAATCGCTGCCAGCAACTCTTTCTTCACGACTTCTTCCTCTAAGTTGAAGTCATCAGGCACCTCCAGCTCGTAGTCATCCCGCACTTTGTCCGCCGATACTTCATCGGCACCATGCCGCTGCTGGCGCTTATCTTCCCGCCAGAGCGGACGCATGTATTCACGATACTGTTCTTCAGTTGCCGGAATCAGGACAGTACGAACCTTACGGCAGCCGATTTTTGACCAGCGGACTTCACAGTCCTTGTACTCCTCGGTGATGACGGTTTCTGGAGTGCGTTCCAAAGGAATGTAGTATTGCTTCTGTTTGTTTGTCTGTAGATTGGCCATGCGCGATCTCCTTCGCATAATGCGAAGCGAGAATCCACGCAGGCAGCCTGTCGAAATTGACCATAAGATGCATCCTCGCTTCTATGGCCAACCATCCCAGTAGGCTGACGTGATTAACTTTCCAGACCGTCTCTCGGCTCTGGGCACACCCGCGTCCGGATGTGAGCGTTGAGACGGGAATCAATATTTGATTATTAATATGTTACATATAGTTATTACTTTTTATTTCAAGCAAAGTTGCTGACTGAAATAAAAAAGAGCTATCTATATGACCTTTCAGTCAATATAGATAGCTCCATTTTACAGCTCCGCATAAATACATCGGGCTGTTGAGGTAACTTCTACTTTATCTTAGTAAGCTTATATCTTTTGCTGCATCCACCTGGGATACAACATCTTCCCAAGGGATTTGCACAAGTTTTCTTTGACTAGTTTTGATTTCGAGTGTGACTTTATCTCCTTCAACGATAGCATCAAAAACTCGTTGTCCATTAGGAGTTGTATCGTGCAAGTTTCTAATCTGTTTCCTAATTTTCACCATATACACTGCCTCCTCTTTTAAAATGGAATTTCTTCATCAAACGGTTGTGGCGAATCATCCTCATTTTCACCTTTCATGAAAGAATCAATGATATACCTAAATTCCTGCTTTACTTTGGGATGCTTTGTATTTTCAACCACTGCTGCATAAAGGTTGTTAATGAACTCTGCCAGCTTAGAATCACCATGGTCACTGCACAGATATTGCGGTTCTTGTCCCGGTATGCTCATCCACACCTCTTTTGCAAAGGCATCCTGGTCATTAGTACGATATACACTCTTAGAAATATTCATGAGATGCAAGTAGGCTCCATTCTTTAACCTCAATTCGAAGCAATCCCCATGAATCGAAGTATGAACACCGAACGAATTTGAAACAAATACGACTCTTGAAACCTCTTCCGGGTACTCGCTCTCTCCCTCTTCATAGAAACGATGGAAATCAAATAATGGATGATTCGTAATACCATTCCGATCCGTTTCCATGTTGTTCAAACTTTCTGCCGACACTCTTTCCCAGGCTAATAAATCATGAACCGTATCGTGTTCCAACTTTTCCAAAAATGATATTAAATATCGTTCTGTAGGTGTGAGCGAAGATATATCTACTTTCAAAAGAGTATCGATACTAACATGGAGTACTTTTGCTATATTCATGATGAAATCAATGCCTGGCCGACTTCCACCGTCCTTGCTAGTTCTAGATATATATCCGGCGCTGACGCCTGCTTCACTTTCCACCTCACCAATTTTCCGGTTCTCGCTTTTTATTAAGAAGTCAATGTTGTCAAACAGTATCTTAGGATTGAACTGTTCCGTCATTTTTATCACTCCTTCTTCCACTATATGTAAATAGTATCATATTTTTACTTATACGTCAATATTTTAAATGTATTGATTTGTAAGTCAATTTTTTTGTCATATCGACCTTTTCTTGAACTTCATGATTTACCCCGTAGTCATCCTCTACGGCAGTAACGATAAAAAGCTATCGTTACTGCCGTATTCTTATTGCCATCCTTTTCTTCTCCTTTGCCTTAAGGTCACTCCCCTATTTCCAAGCACAAAAAAAGCCGGCTATCTGCCGACGTTTGCCAAGACCTCGCTATATATGGACTTTTCTGCTATGCACACCGTTCCCAATATTGTATCAATCCCAAGCATCTTTGCTCCACGACAAGGATCGTTTCGCCTTTCACATCCATAGACCGCGCGATGTGAAAAACGCCTTTGA
>UMHE01040967.1_pt1 | contig 22380 bp, 27 predicted proteins | sample 1965451 | NCBI WGS metagenome assembly UMHE01 (sample SAMEA4836090, study PRJEB28245) | human gut metagenome | biome: gut microbiome; material: fecal sample | place: Denmark | collected 2008 | reverse complement strand
ACGGAAGATGTAATCTCGACCAACGTTTTGAGCCCGGGCCAACGCATTGAGACAGACTCGTCTTCGATGCAGTCTGCGTCTAAAATGCGACAGTCACGTGTCTCAATCCGGCCGTGATCCGCCTCCATTTGCGAAGCCTCACTTATCGGTCTGTTGTATTTGAACGCGTCCTTGACGGCTTCGGATAATGCCGGTTGGTTGTCCTTGACAGCAAGAAAATAATTGCCGTGTCCCTTAATAATTTGATCCGCAATCTCCACCTGAGTTCCAATAGCATCTATGGATACCACCGCGTTCGTAATGTCAAGCCGTTCAAGCAGCCTCGGAATAGCCGATATTTCATTCTCTTTATCCGTGAGCCTTTCCTGTCCGATAACTATGCTGTTTTCGCTTACAAAAGCGTTCATCAGATAATCTCCTTTTGTCCCATTGCTTTTTGGTGATGTCCCGCGTAATTTCTTCCCATCAATGGCTATCTGCTTCTCTGTCAAGCTATCCAGAAAACGCCGTCCGTTCTCCACAAGACACCTTTCCAGTTCTTCCGGAGCAACGGAACTCATCAGTCTCTCGAAGGTGTCCGGGGAAGGAGAACGTCCCGGACAGCCCGCAAGAAGTCCGAAGTCCCTCGCCCGCACGTATGCAAATTCACTCATATCTACATAATCCTCTCCGCCGCATAGGTAGGTGAGCAAGGCGATAGTTAATAGTTCTGATAAAGGGTATGTACAGCGTCCAACCACTCTGTGGTCCGGAATGCTTTCAAAAATATCGATCAACATTGTATTTATGATTGCTTTTAGTGTTTATTTTATGCTGTGCAAATATACTAAAAGTCAATTATATACACAAGATTATATAGTTAAAAAACATTGTATCGTAACTAAAATGCCTTTATAGTGCGATAGATATACAAGAACAACCATGTTTAAATATACACGTATGCCAAGACCCTGGTAATTCCAAGGTCGTTAATCTTCCTCGTTTTTTGATGCGGTTGCCCTGGATTTTGGCGGTGCGAGGTGGCCGATTGCGGATAATTTGCTATCTTTGTACTTATGTTCTGCGGCACTACCGGGCCGCGTTCTTATATCAAAACAATATCCCTAAAAATAGTCGCGCGGATATGAATCTGAGTCTTGACATATCTCTCTCTGTAATATTATTAATTGCTGCTGTTGCAGTGCTTTATGTGCTGTTGTGGCCGGTGTACTTGTGGCGCATTCGTCGGGTGACTCATGCCGTAAATGTGGCAAATGCCGAGAATGTTTCTGAAGAAGCCATGCGCGAAGAATCCCTGCCGGCGGTCTCGGTGGTAATATACTGCTCGGCCGGAGAGAATAGTTTGCGCCGCGTATTACGGCAAGTGACGACTCAGGACTACCCATCGCCATTTGAGGTAATTGTGGTTACGGATGGCCAGTCATCCGAGTGCAGCGCTGTGGTTGGCGAGTTCCGTCGCGCATGTCCTAATATCTATATGACTTACACTCCGGACGATGCTCGCAATGTCAGCCGCAAGAAGCTGGCATTGACGCTTGGTATGAAGGCCGCGCGATATGACGTGGTGGTTCACACTACTGCCGCCGTATCCATAGACAGTGATCGATGGCTCTACGAAATGGCTCGGCCTTTCGGTTCGGGTGCTGTTGTCGCAATAGGGTATGCGTATTTGCCTTCGGATAAAGATGGCAAGGCCGGACGTCGCCGCCGAATGTTCAATGCCAAGGCGGATGCCGTCACTTGGCTGACTGCCGCCGTTGCCGGGAAGTCCTATCGCGGTGCTGAATACAATCTGGCGTATACGCGACAGGCTTTTTTCGATAATAAAGGATTCTCGCATTCGCTGAATTTGCACACCGGGGACGATGATTTGCTCGTCTACGAATTGGTTTCGCAAAATCCCGGGAAAGTAGCCGTGGTGCTGACGCATGACTCGATGCCGTCGATAGTCGACATTGCCCCGTGCCGCTTTTACAATCGGCAGCGTCGATGCCACCAATTTACCGGCACAAGGTTGCCAAAATGTTCACGCCGTCTGATGGCTGCGGGCGCATGGATGCGTATTGCATCTTTGGCTTTGGCGGTTGCAGCGGTGGTACTCAGTGACTTCAATGCCTATGTGGGAGCTGTTGCTCTTGCCTTGATGATAGCCCAATGGCTGAGTGTCGCCATCGTATGGCGGCGTGCAATCAAGGCTTTGCATGGGCGTGCGATGTTGTGGACGCTTCCGCGACTGTCTCTTACGCGTCTGATGGCCAATGCTAAGGTCGCAATACACACTATGCGCCATCATTCCGAGTACTATACTTGGCGTCACTGAAAGTAGCAGCATACGAATAAGGCGGCGGAGGCTTCCCCATGGATGCTCCCGCCGCTTTGTGTTTCTTAGTTGCGATGTTTCACTCGTGCAATTTGCGAGATATAGAGACGGTGACGCCTTGCATCTGCACCGGTATGGGTGGCGCGATTTTGGTGATGCTTACTGTTATTGACAGTATGGACGGGAAGGCCGTGGCAAGGGCATCGATGACGCGTCCGGCCACATGCTCGAGCAGTGACGATGGCGTTTGCATGGTTCGGCGGATGACGTCAATCACTTCGGTGTAGCTGATGGCACTGAAAATATTGTCGCTTAGCACTGCCTTAGAGGCATCGTAGTCAAAGACTACGGTCACGTCAAATTCGTTGCCGACAAGGCGTTCTTGTTCGAGCACTCCGTGGTTGCAGTGCAGTCGTAGTCTGTCTATGGTTATTGTCGCTATGGTATCCTGCATGAGTGGCTATTTGCGTCGTTTGCCTTTTTTTACGTTTTTGCTTTTGTCCTTGCCATTTGGCCGTGCGGAGTTGGGCAATGGCTTGCTTATGGGCTTGCCTGTGTGCGGATCTATTAGTACGAAGTCTAACTGCTTGCGCTCGAGATTGGCTTGTGCCACTTGTACGCTGACTTTATCGCCGAGACGATAGCGGTTGTTGTGGCGGCGTCCTACGAGGCAGTAATTGCGCTCGTCCAGCTCGTAATAGTCGTCCACGAGGTCGCGCACGGGCACTAGACCTTCGCATTTGTTGTCATCCAATTCGACATACAAGCCCCATTCGGTGACGCCTGAGATGACGCCGGAGTATGTCTGGCCGAGGTGGTCGTGCATGTATTCCACTTGTTTGTACTTGATGGAGGCACGCTCGGCATTGGCTGCCAGCTGTTCCATCTCGGAACAGTGTTTGCATAATTCCTCGAGGTGGTCCAAGTTTACCGAACGTTGTCCGGCCTGATACCGGTCCAGAAGGCGATGCACCATCATGTCCGGATAACGGCGTATGGGCGAAGTGAAGTGTGTGTAGTACTCAAAGCCCAATCCGTAGTGTCCGATGTTGTGTGTGGTGTATATGGCTTTGGCCATCGAACGTATTGCCAAGGTTGACAGCAGGTTTTCTTCGCCTTTGCCTTTGATGTCGTGTATCATGCGGTTGATGCTGCGGTTGATTTCCTTGCTGTTCCCCTGGCTCTTGACCTTGTATCCGAAGTTGCGTGATAGTGAGGCAAGGTCCGATAGTTTGCCCGGATCGGGCTGATCGTGTACGCGGAATACGAATGCTTTGGGTTTTTTGCGCCCTACAGGTATGCCTATGGCGGCGGCCACGGTCTTATTGGCCAAGAGCATGAATTCTTCGATGAGTTTGTTTGCGTCTTTAGATTCCTTGAAGTATACGCCTATCGGATGTCCGTTTTCGTCAATGTCGAATCGCACTTCTACGCGAGCGAAGTCCACCGAGCCGTTTTCGAAACGTATTCTGCGCAGGGTCTTGGCCATTGAATCAAGCGTTAGTATTTCGTCTGCATAGTCGCCTTTGCCCGTCTCGATGATTTCCTGGGCCTCTTCGTAGGTGAAGCGTCGATTGCTGCGGATGACGGTGTGCATAATCTTATGGTTGACAACGCGGGCATCCGGGGTCATTTCGAACACGGTCGAGTAGGTCAGTTTGTCTTCGTCCGGACGAAGCGAGCAGATATCGTTGCACAGGTGTTCGGGAAGCATGGGTACCACGCGGTCTACCAGGTATACGCTGGTGGCGCGGTCGCGTGCTTCGCGGTCAATGATGGAGTCCGGCTTGACGTAATGCGTCACATCGGCGATATGAACGCCCACTTCATAGTTGCCGTTGGGTAGCTTGCGTATGGATAGGGCATCATCGAAGTCTTTGGCGTCTTTGGGGTCGATGGTGAAGGTGGTAACATTGCGCATATCGGTACGTTGTGCCACTACTTCGTCGGTGATGCCTGCGTCTATGCGTGCCGCTGCGTCCTCCACTGTTTTGGGATAGGAGTACGGCAGCCCGAATTCGGCAAGTATGGCGTGTATCTCGGTGTTGTTGTCGCCACTCTTGCCGAGGATGTCTACTATTTCGCCGTGCGGATTTTTTTCGTCGTCGGGCCAGTCGGTGATGCGTACCACAGCCTTGTCTCCTGTGACGGCGCCTTTGAGGCGACGCTTGGGAATGTATATATCTGTGGCCAGGAACTTGCTGTCAGTGTTGAGTATGGCAAAGCTGTTCTCTACTTTGATGGTTCCTATGAAGGTTTGGTCTTTTTTCTCGACTATTTCGGTGACTATGGCTTCGGGTTCGATGCCGCGACGACGCGCTGCGACGGTTACGCGCACGCGGTCGCCATTGAGTGCGTGCATGGAATTGCGTTCGGCCACGAAAATGCTCTCGCCGTCATCATCGGTGATTACGGAGTTCTTGCCGTTGGAGCGGCGTACAAAGGTGCCCATGGCATCGACGCTGCGGCTGGGGCGCTTGTATTTGCCGGGGGCTATTTCGACAAGTTCGCCGTCAAAGGCCAGCTCGGCAAGGCGCAAGGCCACGGCCCGTTGTTGTGTCTCGGCCGTGATGCCAAGGGCGGCGGCCACCTGTTTGTAGTTGAATGTCGTGACTGAAGGTTGTGCGATGTATGTGTCTACGGCTTTGCGCAGTTTGGAGGCTTTGCGTGGCTGCCCTGCCTTGGATGTGTCTTTGGACATGTGCTTGTGTGTGAGGTGAGTGTGAATGTTGTCTTAGTCGCTTGGTGATTTGCAGCCCGGTAGTCTGGTGGCTGTGTCGGTTTCCGGTTAAAGCTAACGCCCCGAAGAGGCCGGGCATACAGGCTTCCGGGGCGTCGTGCGTTGGTGTTATGACAGCCTGGCAGATGGCGCACCCGGAAGGGAGCGGCAGCGCTTAGGCGTCGATATTTGCGTAATTGGCGTTCTGTTCGATAAATTCGCGGCGCGGTTCGACATCTTCGCCCATAAGCATGGAGAATATGCGGTCGGCCTCGACGGCGTCGCTGATGTGCACTTGCTTGAGCATTCGATGACCTGGCGCCATTGTGGTTTCGCGTAATTCCTTGGCGGACATTTCGCCGAGGCCTTTATAACGCTGTACCGTTGTCTTGGTACCATGTTCGTCGATGAATTGCTGAAGCTGTTGGTCGGTCCAGCAGTATTCTTCGAGTTTGCCCAGCTTGCATTTGTACAGCGGCGGCGTGGCAAGGTAGAGATACCCGTTTTCGATGACGGGACGCATACGGCGGAAGAAAAATGTCATAAGAAGTGTGGCGATGTGCGCACCATCGACATCGGCATCGGTCATGATGATAATCTTGTGGTATGCCAGCTTGGAGACGTTGGGCTCGTGCGGGTCTTCTTCGGTGCCTATGGTGACGCGCAGCGCTCGGAACAGGTTGGCAATTTCTTCGTTCTCGAAGACTTTGTGCTCCATGGCCTTCTCGACGTTGAGAATCTTGCCGCGCAGCGGAAGTATGGCCTGATAGCGACGGTCGCGAGCATCTTGAGCCGTACCGCCTGCCGAATCACCTTCGACTATGAAGATTTCGCAGTCTTCGGCCGTGCGTGACGAGCAGTCGCTGAGTTTGCCGGGAAGTCCGCCGCCGCAGAGCGGCGATTTGCGCTGGATACGCTGACGGGCGTTGTATGCGGCTTGGCGTGCCTGTGCCGCCAGAACGACCTTGTTTACGATGAGCCGGGCCTCGCGCGGATGCTCCTCAAGATATGTACCCAAAGCATCGGATACGGCGGTCTGTACGGCGCCGATAACTTCGCTGTTGCCCAATTTGGTCTTTGTCTGGCCTTCGAATTGCGGTTCCATGACCTTGACGGAGATTACGGCCGTAAGGCCTTCGCGGAAGTCATCGCCGTTGATTTCAACTTTGGCATTCTTCAGCAGGTTGTTGTCTTCGGCGTACTTCTTGAGCGTGGATGTAAGGCCGCGGCGAAACCCGGTGAGGTGGGTGCCGCCTTCTATGGTGTTGATATTGTTGACAAACGAATAGATTGTCTCCGAGTAATTGGTGTTGTAAGTCAGGGCCACTTCGATGGGTACACCTTGGCGTTCGACGTTGAGATCGATGACATCGCCTATGAGTGACTCCTTGTTGTGGTCGATGTATTCCACAAATTCGCGCAGACCCTTTGCGCTGTAGTATGTTTCGCAGCGAGGTTTGCCATCAGCGCCAAGCTCGCGCATGTCGGTGAGCTTGAGCGTGATGCCGGCGTTGAGGTATGCCAAATCGCGCAGACGATTGGACAGCGTGTCGAAATCGTATGTGGTGACAGTGAATATCGAGTCATCGGGCTTGAAGGTTATGGTCGTGCCGGTGGTGTCTGTCTCACCGATGACTTTGACACTTTCCAGCGGATGTCCGCAACTGTATTCCTGCATATAAATTTTGCCGCCGCGGCGTACTTCGGCACGCAGATGAGAGGATAGAGCGTTGACGCAGGATACTCCCACGCCGTGCAGGCCTCCCGACACTTTGTAGGTGCCCTTGTCAAACTTGCCGCCGGCGTGTAGTACTGTCAGCACCACTTCAAGGGCGCTCTTATGCTCTTTTTTGTGCATGTCCACGGGGATGCCGCGGCCGTTGTCGACAACGGTGATAGAGTTGTCTTCGTTGATGGTGACCTCGATGTGCGTGGCATAGCCGGCGAGAGCTTCGTCTATGGAGTTGTCCACGACCTCGTACACGAGGTGGTGGAGTCCCTTGGAGGAGATGTCGCCGATGTACATTGCAGGGCGCTTGCGTACGGCCTCCAGGCCTTCGAGCACTTGGATGTTTGACGCACTGTATTCTTTTTGATTTTCTTCCATGTAAGTGTGTTTGGGAAAAAACGGTGAAAAGCGCGTCGCTTCCGGATGCCGTGCCATAGGAATGCCATGCGTCTGTTTCGCCGAGCTTGCCTTGCGGCTGTCATCAGAAGCTATCACGCTTTATAGTGCAAATTTACGACTTTTCGCCGATATGACCAAGTGGGAATCGCAAAAAAATGTGTGCTCGCCCACGCGGTCTGACAGACTGTCTGTCAGGCACGTGAGAGCACACGGGTAGCCGGTGTTTGACATGGGATTGTGATTAGTAGTTTCGACCGCCGGCAATCATGGCGAGGTTGGGGCAGGAGGCTGTGCGAAGGGCGGCGATTCGGTTGAAACGGCAATTGATGTACATCAAGGCCGAGTGATACATCAAGCATGTTCGGCAGTTTGGCTCAAAAGAAAATGGCGTGGCCTGAAAGGATGTGTATCAGTGCAAGAGTCGCTTCGGGATTGCGGGCATGGCTCCGCTTTGGGTGCAGACGTAGGCGGCGACATCGACGGCTTTGCGGTGTGCCTCGACTACGGACTTGTCAATTAGGATGCTCGCAACGAAGGTGGCGGTGAACGAGTCGCCGGCGCCGACAGTGTCAATGACATCTACTTTCGGCGTGGGCAAGAATGATGTGATCTCGGGCGTGAAGATATAGCTGCCGTTGATGCCGCAGGTTAGGATGATCATCTTCAGATTGTAACGGCTGATGAACTTGGCTGCATATCGTCTGATAGTTTCGGGCTGCAATGATTGTGTCTCAATGCTTGTGTCGTCCATCATTTTGATGATGGCGCATAGTTCATCATCGTTGATTTTTAGAATATTGCAGCGGCGCATCGAGCTTTCCAGGACGTATTTGTCGTAATAGTTTTGTCGGAGGTTGGCATCGAAGACTATCAGTGTCTCGCTGTCATGCGGCATTGCATCAATGAAGCGATGTATAGTGGCACGCGTCGTTGCACTTCGTTGCGCCAATGTTCCGAAGCATATGGCGCGTGTGCTTCGTGCAAGGTCTGCCAACTCGGGTGTAAACGGGATATTGTCCCAGGCTACGTTTTCGGCGATGGAATACTGCGGCACGCCCTCGCTGTTGACGTCCACTTGTACCGTCCCTGTAGGGTAGGGCACGGTGGCGATGATGTTGCGCAAGCCCTTAGCGTGAAAATCGGTCAAAATCTGCGTACCGAGGACATCGTCGCCAACGGCACTGATTACGAGGCTTTGCATTCTGAATTGTGAGACGTGGTATGCAAAGTTGGCGGGTGCGCCGCCTATTTTCCGGCCTTCGGGGAGAATGTCCCATAGGACTTCACCAATCCCGACGACTATATGGCTGTTGTACATTGATAGATGGATAGGTGCTGATGTTCGGGTGTTATTATCTTGTGCTATGGAGTATTAGCGTTTGGTTCGGCCAATAAACTCTTTGATATCTGCGCAAAGTTAAACATAAGTATTCATTGTCGTATCATCGTGGCATTGTTTTATCGAAGTGGTGGTGCGAAAACATACGTGTACAGGGTCGCAAGTCGCCAATGTGCCCCGAAACGACGATTAAGAATCAAGCGCCTCCAAGATAAAAATCCGGGAAGCGCTTGATTTTAGTAATGCGGTGAGGCTTTTAGAGAAGATTCTCTCTTTCGGTCACTACGGCATCTGTAGCTGTGTAGCCGCCGAGACTGCCTTCTTTGGCCTGAATACAGATGTAGCAGAGAGGAGTGGCGGAAGTACATTTGAGGTTCCGGTCACAGTTTGTGGACACGCGGACTACCGAGCCCCCGGTGATGTCGAAAACGTTGTCGTCAACCTGAAACTTTCCGCTGCCCGAAAGGACAATGTATATTTCCTCGTTTGACTTGTGGCTGTGGAAGAAAGGAATGGCAGTTCCGGTGGAAAGTGTGCCGAAAGAAACCTCGCAGGATGTGGCGCCGATAGCATCTTTCATGAATTGCTTGCCCTCGAAAGCGGTAAGGTTACCCACCGAGGCATGGGCGAATTTTTCGCCTTTGTCAAGTATTTTAATCTCGCTCATTTGGTTTGGTTTATATTGTTTATTAACTTTGCGGACGTAATCCGCTTTCTGTTTGATAGCGCAAAATTACAATTATGATTCTTGATATACAAGAACTTACAAATAAGTAAAATGCTTACTTTCAGGTAACTAAAATTGAAAATGAAGGCTTTACCTCTCAAAGAAAATCTGAAAAAATATACGGCAACGCAGACGTGCCCCATCCGAAACATTATTTCGCGATTTACGGGAAAATGGTCAATGCTGGTGCTGTGTGTGCTTTACGAGAACGAAGCAACGCGATTTAATTCAATCGGGCGTGCTCTTCCCGACATTTCACCCAAGGTGCTGACCGAAACGCTTAAAAATCTGGAAGCAGGCGAGCTTGTGCACCGTGAGATTTATGCCGAAGTTCCACCCAAAGTAGAGTACTCGCTCACGGATAAGGGCAAAAGCCTGATGCCACATATTCATTCTTTGATTGGTTGGGCGCTAAATAACTATCAAATATAGAAAGGATAATGTTGTGTCTTATCAGGCGCTCATTCCCTATACTTTTCAAGAAATAATCTGTAAGAAATATGAAGGGATATACATATATAGACGATGGCAAATTTGACTTCATAGACAAGACAAAACCGGAGCTTCAAAGCCCTAAAGACGCAGTTGTACGTGTCACTTTGAGCAGTATCTGTACAAGCGATTTACACATCAAACACGGTAGTGTTCCGAGGGCATGTAAGGGAATTACAGTCGGCCACGAAATGGTTGGTGTCGTTGAAGCGACAGGCTCTGATGTCATGAAAGTCAAGCCCGGTGATCGCGTAGCAGTCAATGTGGAGACTTTCTGCGGCGAATGTTTCTATTGCAAGCGCGGTTGGGTAAATAATTGCGAGAAAGGAGGCTGGAAGCTCGGATGCCGTATTGATGGAGCTCAGGCTGAATATGTCAGGGTGCCTTATGCAGACAATGGTTTGACGCATATCCCGGACGAGGTGTCTGACGAGCAGGCTCTTTTTGTCGGAGATATACTCGCTACCGGATATTGGGCTGCCAAAATTGCCGAAATCTCCGAGGATGATATCGTGCTTGTCATTGGTGGCGGCCCGACAGGCCTTTGCACCCTTCAGTGTGTAGAGCTATACAATCCCGGACGCATTGTGGTATGTGAAATTGACGAAAGCAGGCGCAAGTTTGTCAAGGCCAATTTTCCTGATGTTATCGTGATCGGACCGGAAGAAGCTCGGATGGTACTTGACAAATTGACTGACAGTCGCGGTGCCGATCGAGTGATAGAAGTTGCCGGCACAGACAAAACTTTTGAAATGGCGTGGAAATGCGCCCGACCGAACGCCGTCATCATTGTCGTAGCCCTATATGATAAGCCGCAGATGCTTCCGTTGCCACGTATGTACGGCAAAAACTTGACTTTCAAATTCGGTGGTGTAGATGCAAGTGATTGTGACGAAATTATGCGTCTGATTGCCGAAGGCAGGATTGACACAACTAAACTGATTACTCATCGCCTTCCGCTGAGCAAGATAGCGGAAGGTTATCGCATCTTCGAGGGTAAAAAAGATGGCGTAATAAAAGTTGCAATATTCCCTGATTGAGTTTCTTTAGATTATTGAGTCTGTGAAAACATATATTGGAGCGTTATGCACATTTTTTATTGGTGCCGCTTTAGTGTGTACATCGCAAGCGAAAGTGCCGACAATTGTTACAGATAAGGAGGCAATGACTATGCGTGCCGAGGCAGATACATTTCTGTCGTCAATGCCTCAGGGACTGCAAGACACTCAGGCTGATGCAATTATAGAGGCTATGGCCGGATACCCGAAGGAGTTACGGAATGTCAGACAGTCTCGTAATACTGTTCATGAGTCGTCGCCGGATGTCGAATTCGTGCAAATCGAGGGCGAAGGCAATGCAAGAGGCATAGCAATGAGTCTGTTCAAGCCCGAGAAGCCGCAGCCAAAGCCATTGCCGCTATTGGTTTATCTGCACGGAGGTGGTTGGACTTTCGGAAGTATCAATAGCTGTGCGGCGTTCTGTGATGCTGTCGCTGCTACAGGTAAGGCAATAGTTCTGGCTGTGGATTATTCGCTTGCGCCCGAGAAGCCTTATCCTAAAGGGCTTGAAGATTGTATAGAAGCAATCAAGATGGCGTATGCCAAAGCCGCAGAATGGGGCTCTTGTGGTAGTCTTGTTAGTGTCGGTGGCGACAGCAGCGGCGGCAACCTCGCATTGGCGGCGGCTCTTTCGCTAATGAAGCAACCGATTCCGCTCAGACTTCAATCGCTCGTCTTGTTTTATCCGGTATTGAGGGCCTATAACGACGATTCTGCGTCTTGGCATAAATATGCTCGCGGCTATGGCCTGAATGGCCGTATTATGGAGGTATTCAATAAGGCGTATATAGGCGATTTAGATCCTACCGAGCCCCTTATATCTCCGGCACACGCCAACGATACGGCTTTGACGCAATTGCCTCCAATGCTGATAATCAATGCACAAAGAGATATCCTCTGCGACCAAGGGAAAGTATTTGCTCAAAAATATCCCAATGTGACACGGGTGGAATTTCCGGGCGCCGTGCACCTGTTTATTACGGTAAAAGGGCAGTCTACCGCTTTTGGGAAGGCAGTGAAATTGACTGCGGATTTTTTGACAAGTAATTTTTGACAAGTATAAATAAATGAAGAAGATACTGTTTCTACACGGCTTAAACTGGAGCGGCGAGTGTCCGCCGGCACTGACTCTGCGCAAGGAGCTGGAAGATGTTGCTGAAATTACGGCTCCCGACCTGCCGGTGAACCCTGAAGATGCCCTAAAAATGCTTCTCGATATATGCGATACATTACAGCCGGATTTGATTATAGGTAGCAGTTATGGCGCTTTCCTTGGACAACAGTTGATTAAGATTGTCGGAGCGCCGGCGCTGCTCTGCAGTTCGATGTTTCGGATGACGAACTTCCTAAGATTGCGTATAGGGACTCATAATTTCAAATCACGCAGAGCCGACGGCATCCAAAGCTATGAGATAACGCCGGAATTGATTGACGTCTTTCAAGAAATGGAAAATCATCAATTTGACTGCTATGATGAATGGTATCGGGATAAGGTCGTTGGATTTTATGGGTTGCAAGACACGCTCGCCAAAACTAAGGAAGAGTTCCGTAAATACTATAGCACCGTCATCGAGTATGATGGTCCGCATACGATGACCCCCGATAATGTGAAGTCAACGTTGGCTCCTGTGGCGAGGGCGACTTTGGCGCAATTCCCGCGCTCATCCCAAAGGTTATTTCGACATTTCAAGGGCAATTCATATCGCCTCGTTTGCCATGCCAAAGACAGCGAAACCCTTGACCGTCAGGTTACATATCAGGCACTTTATGGCAACCGAGGATACTGGGTACGTCCCGAGCAAATGTTCTTTGAACGGGTAGTTCGCAACGGTAGTTCTATGCCGCGCTTTGCCGAAGTGGGCCACATATAATGTGGTTCGTACTTTCTAAGAACAGCTTAGGCTGTAATTTCCTGAATTTGCAGGGAAATTACAGCCTAAGTTGCACTTATTAGAGCCTCTTTTATTCGATGGCTGGCCTGTGCCGCAAATATACTTATCGGATTATCAGCGACTTTCAAAAATTTGGGAAACGTAGTTATCGTTTGGCTTGTAGGAGTTTTATCATGTCGTCTTTGTCTTTAATTCGTTGTTCAAGTAAAGCAATCTTTTCATGCAGCCACGAGACATCGCCGTTTTGGTCATTTCTGCGCGTTTCTATCGACTTTGTGTCCTCGGTAAAGAAAATGCCTATCTCGACACTCAAAAGCCGCGAGAGGGTTTCCAAATCGCTTGCTTGAATTTTGTTGTTTCGGATACAACGGTGCAGGTTGCCCTCGGACATACCGGCATCAAGGGCGAGTTTGCGTATTCCGCCCGGATAGCTCTCGCCGTATTGTCTTATCAGTTGGAGGTTCACTTAGCGGACGCTTTCTTGATATTCGTTTAATGCCTTGGCCTGAGCGTAGCGGTAGAAAGATTTTACTCCAATCATCCATACGCCCCAAAGGATAGCAGCTCCAATGATGTAGAGTGCCACTTTTGACTTGTACTGCTTGGCTTCTTTGAAGATGATGCCGTGAATTGGCGTTCGGAACAATAATGCAATGCCGATTGCCAGCAAAAGCATGAATGGCTGACCACACCATGTACCGAGGGCGTAAGAGAAATTGCTAACGCCCTCGAAAATTAAAGTGAGTAGGCAGCCCAATACAAGCCAAACGATGACAACCAAGCCTATTATGGCTGCATAAAAAAGTGTTTTCTTCATTTTCTATCCTCCATGAGTTTGATTATTCGTTCCTTATCTTCAAGTTGCGACTTGAGCTGCGCGATTTGGTCACGCAAGTCTGCCTCGACCGATGAACAGCCGTTGTATTCCGGCCCCTTATGCTCAATCTTGCCTCTTTCTACATAGTCGCGACCAGCCTGGCGTACTTGTGTCACTTCCTCGTCGAAGAATTCGACTATAGAAACTTTGAGTTCTGAAGCAATCTTCTCCAAGTCCTGTGCTTGAATTTTATTCTCGCGCACACAACGATGCAGGTTCTGAACTGTCATGCCTACAGCTTCGGCAAGAGCCTTTAGGCCACCCGGATACTGACTTTGCTCGACTTTTGTTTTGATAATCTGTAAATCCATGCAAATCAATATTTTAATTATGTAGGAGTAAAATATATTTTCTTGTTAACATTTTTTAAGAGTAAAATATGTTTTCTACGAGAAAAAATATATTACCTTTGCAGCATAAAGTTAGTAAATAAAATTGAAAGTATGAACAAAACCACCAAAAAAGTCAGTGACTTAGGCGCCATGAAAGCCTTAGAAACCGGGCAGTGCGTAAGTTTTGACATCAAAAAGTTAGCGACCATACGCACAAATGCGTCGCTCATAAATGCGACACGTGGCGAACAGTCGCTGACTACTAAAATTGACCGTGAAGCGGGCACTATAACAGTATCCCGAATAGCATAATTAAATCCTAAACACCACCTAAACATGGCAACCGCAGAAATCAACCTGTTCAACTACAAGGACTTTATTCCGGCATCCGCTCACTATGTCGAGCCGGTATATACAGCCCCCAAACATTATGAGGCAATGAAAGCCAGACACCCGGACGCAATCTTACTGTTCCGTGTCGGCGACTTCTACGAGTGCTTTGCCAATGATGCAAAGGACGTAAGCGAGTATCTTGGCCTCACTCTTACTCGTCGGTCTAACGGCAATAACGAGTTTACATACCTCGCCGGCTTTCCTCATCACGCCCTCGACGTGTATCTCCCGAAGATTGTACGCAAGGGTCGCCGTGTAGCAATCTGCGAACAGCTTGAAGACCCCAAACTGACGAAGAAACTTGTAAAACGCGGCATCGCCCGCTCGTAATACCTAAACAGACATGAAGAAGATAATACTTTCACTTGCAATCCTTGCAATCCTCGCCGACCTTACCGGCTGTACGTCCCAACAAGCCGCCCTCGACGAGCAACGCGCCGAAATATCGTGGTCGGCATTCTGCGCCGCACGTGGATATGCCCTTGACGACAACACCTATCAGGCCACAAATGAGTATCTCGATACTTGGTGTGGTTCAGTCGACGAAGAAGCGGCTTTTATCGCCGCAGGAGTTGAACCCTATTAAATTTCACAGCCATGACAGACTTTGACAAGAAACTCATCGAGAAAGCCAACAAATTCAGTCGTTGGGACTATCACAACATCGACGTGCTTATCTCTATCGCCGACACCGACGAAGCTCGAAAAGCACTAACAAATATCCGTTGGGAACTCTACGACCTCGTACAAGAAACACTCTAAAACTGCGACAATGAACATGACAACATCAATCCTACGCATATCGGCTCTTATCGCCTTATTCACGGTCGCCTTCATAGGCATACTGTCCGTGCCATACGACGACTCAAAGACTTGGTTTTCCGATTTCATTTGGTCGAAACTCATAGGCTTTGCCGCTGCCTATGCCTGTGGCACACTCTATGTCAAATGGCGCAAGACCGACAAACTCATTGCCGCCTATGACAAGTGGTCGGAGAAAGGACTGGAGGACGAGATATGAAAATCTACTATGTCAGGCCGGCGGTTGGTCCACAAAGGGCTACGGCATGGGCACACAATCTTTGCGATGCTCGGCGGCTTCAGAAACAACTACAAAAGACCACCGGCCTGACATTCAAAATCACAAAGCAGACAATTCCCGATGACAATTCAGTTTAGTGATAGAGCCGTGCCTTACGGAGTATTCCTGAATGACCTTGCTGATGCGCTATACGAAAGATTGCGCAAGCAAAACGAGCCGGAATACATCTGCCAAAATGAGGCGTTTCGCCGCTTTGGTCGTAAGAATGTCGAGCGGTGGCGAGACTCCGGAAGAATAGAGCCGTGTAAGCGTCTGCGCAAGGTGGAATACAGAGTGCGCGACTTGCAGCGCCTAAAAGATGCCAAACAAGACTATTTCAGATAGTCGACACTGCCGAGTAGTGTAGCGGTAACACTACGGATTTTGGTTCCGTCATTGTGGGTTCGACTCCCGCCTCGGCAACAATCAATAAAAACGCTCCATAGTGGGTGGCCTGACCTCGCAAGGTACGTGTACCTCAACCAATACATAGCGAGACGGTAGCTAATCTGGGGGATAAAATTCCCGATGCGATACACATGAACGGACGCTATGGACGTGAGTAGCAAGTATGACTTTTAATGCAGCGTTAAGTCGCTGCCCTACATATTGACTTAAATCTGACTTAATGTTGGTTTTGGTTGACACTTAGCGTTTGGCTAAGTTGGGTCATCCTTTCTTATATTGACAGTCACTGTTGATTAAGCCGGAATGATCTCGCTTATGTTGATTGCTAAATCTCGATTTAGACTGACTAAACAATAAAACCAAGTAATGGTGTGCGACAACAGCAAGCGGTGTAAGGTGTGGGCCGGTGTTACCGTCATCCGAGGGGGCAAACAGATAAAGCCTTAAATTGCCCTCGGCTTCCGATAAGTGGGTTCGAGTCCCGCCTGTTGTCCCAAATTTCTAATAGGTAATAATTTCAATGTGTTCTAATACTCCGTCTCCGCTGTGAAGCGTGGGCGGATTTCTTGGAAGAATGGCGAAATGGTAGACGCGCCGCACTCAAAATGCGGTGGCCGCAGGTCGTAAGGGTTCGAGTCCCTTTTCTTCCACAAGTAGGATTATTTTAATTCTGCTCATGTTTAGGTATGCCGGCCCCACGGGTTGGGGCTGGCTTTTTCTAAACGTGACCCCAAACAAAAACAACCCGATTTATTAACATAAATAACTCTTAACATGAGCAAAGTAAATTTTTCTGCACAATACATCGCTTCTCTCAAGCCGATGCAGATTGTCAAGGACAACCTTGTGCGCCAACGCTTCATCGACCTCTACGGCGCTCTGTGGGGCGAGGCTAACGCCGAAGCTACCTATGAGCGTGAAGTAATCCATTTCAACCGACTGCTGGCCGACAACGCAAACCTCAAAGCCTGTACGCCGGTGTCAATCTTCATCGCCTTTATCGACCTTGCCGTCTGCGGCCTATCGGTAGAGCCGGGCGTTCGCGCTCTCGCGTATCTTCAGCCACGTGGTTATAAGACCGGGCAGAAAGACGCAACCGACAAAGACATCTACGAGCAGCGATGCACCCTCACAATCTCTGGGTATGGAGAACTGATACAGCGCACACGCGCCGGGCAGATACGTCATGCCGACAACCCTGTCATTGTCTACGAGGGCGACGGCTTCAGCTTTACCGACCACAACGGCACAAAGTCGGTAGAATATACTCTGAACATCAACCACAACCCTGAAAGGCCGGTGGCATGTTTCATGCGTATTACCCGTGCCGACGGCTCGATTGACTACGCCGTCATGCTCGAAGAAGATTGGCGACGTCTCGCCGGTTATTCGGGCAAGGCTAACAAAAAGTGGGATTACGACACCCGGTCGTATGTCGAAGTGCCTAACTCTCTGTATTCATCGGGAGAGGGCAACCGCATCGACAGCGGTTTCCTTATGGCCAAATGCATAAAACACGCCTTCAAAACCTACCCGAAACTGCGCATCGGCAAGGGTACGACCTACGAGGCTGACGAAGCTCCGCGACAGGAAGATGATTTCTACGGCATGGGCGACAACGAGCAACCGACCGCACAACCCGAAGAAAGCTTTGCTCCTGCTCCCGACACGTCGGCCGGTGTCACCGTCGACCCCTCACAGTCCGACGACAACGACGAAACTTTTTAACAATCCGCTGTGTCTGCTCCTTTTGGGGTAGGCACGGCCTAACAATCCAACGACATGAGCAACCAACTTATTTCTATTTCCGACGCTGTAATCGTGCGTCAGGAAAACATCTCGACCATTGTCAAGGCCGGGCCACAATCGTACCAAACCAATGCGCTCTCTTGTCAGCGTTGCGCCGAAGCCGGACAGCAACTGCTTGATGAGATTGAGCGTTGTGGCATGAGTGACGACCTTGACCGCCGCCTTGCCGCCTACATCGAAAAGACGCGCAAGACCGTAAAGGTCATGAACGAGCGCCGCTCGCCGGTAACAAAATTGTTCGATCAGGTGCGCTCGGAGTTCACCATGCTCGAAAACACTATCGACCCAACAAAAAAGGATACTGTACCTTACCGTATCACGCAATACCGCAACACCTATGCCGCCAAAAAGCGCGAGGAAGAGGAACGTCGCCGTCAGGCTGAACTCGCCGCACAGGAGCTTATAAAGGCCAAAGAGAGCTATCGAGCCGCCGTAGAAGAAGATTATCGCCGCTCGTTCAATAACCTTGTCACAGGCTGCATCAATGAGCTTACCAATCTCAACGGCTCCGTGACCCTCGAAAACTACCCGGCGGTCGTTGATACCCTTACCGGCTATCTGTCAAAACTCCCTGCCGATTGGTGTCCGCCGTCGTCTGTGCGACTGCCCTACAACGTGTCGCCCGACGAGGCAAAGGCTATCCGTAATGAGGTATTCCAGAGAATACTCCCCAGCTTTGAGGAGCAGTTTGTATTCGAGGTAGACGAATACCGCACTGAAATCCTCAACAAACTACCGTCAAAAAAAGTAGAAATGGAGCGGATAGCTGCCGCAGATGCGGCCGAAGCAGCACGCATTAAAGCAGAGCTGGCTCAACGCGAGGCAGAAGAAGCTGCACGGAAAGAACAGGAGCGTAAGAAAGCCGAGGCCGAGGCCAAGCAAAAAGCCGAATTAGACAAGTCTAATGCCGAAATGGCCGGTCTTTTCCAAATGGCAAAGGCAGAGCAATCCTACACTCCAAAATCGAAAGTCAGCAAGAAAATCAAAGTCAACGACCCTGCCGCATTCCTCGGCATTGTGTCGCTCTGGTGGCAACGCGAGGGTTGCACCCTGTCTATCGACGAGCTTGCCAAGATTTTCAAGAAACAGGTTACTTTCTGCGAGAAACTTGCAACCAAAGAAGACATCTTCGTGGAAAGTGCCGCCCTCGAATATTACGACGACGTGAAAGCACAGTAATATGAACCACAACCCCGATGAATACTATAACCGTAGCGAAGTCTCAAACTCCGACCTTACCGAACTGAAAAACATTCTCCACCCCCGTATGCAATTCGGGGATAAAGAGGCCGCTTTTCGGTTTGGTAATCTCGTGGACGCGATAATCACCGAACCGACGAGGGTAAACTATTACCGCTTCATGGTCGATGATGTTCAGTACAACGAGGACGAGTTCAGACACGCACAGGAAATGCACAAGGCACTGCGCATGGAGGCTCGTCGGGATCAATTCCTCGCAAGGGTGTTGGAGTATGCCGATACTCAGTGTTTCATGGTAAATCAGGCACAGCAATTTGAGTATGGCGGTTTTCCTTTCACCCTTGACACTCGCTGTAAGTGGGATTGGTGGTTGAAGATGTTTCACTTTGGCGGAGACCTCAAAACGACCTTTGCCGCTACACAGGCAGAATTTGATGAGGCCGTTGACTTCTTCGATTGGGACCGCTCCCGCGCATGGTACATGGACATCGCCAACTCCAACCGGGACTTTATCTATGCAATATCCAAAAAGAACTGCAAGATTTTCAAAAAGTTTATCGAACGTGACGATGCCATCTACACACATGGACGCGAGAAGTACGAAGAACTTGCCTTTCAGTATTGGTGCTTTAATCTCTATTAGTTATGCTCGAATTGAAACATAATCTCCGCGTAGAGCCTTATCCCTATCAACGCGAAGGTATTCTTTTCGGCTTGGAGAAAAGACGATTGATTATTGGTGATGAACCGGGCCTCGGAAAAACCTTGCAGAGTATAGGCATTGCCGATTGTGCTAATGCCTATCCCTGCTTGGTTATCTGCCCGGCATCGCTAAAAATCAATTGGCAGAGAGAGTTTGAAAAGTTTACCGATAAAAAGGCTCTTGTGCTTGATAATTCGACAAGAACGACATGGCCATACCTTTTGCAGATGGGCATGTATCAGATTGCCATTGTCAATTATGAGAGCTTACGCAAGTATTTCGTATGGGATATTAAGGCCAACGGCTCGTTTCGGCTGAAGGATGTTGTCTTTTGCCCGGAAATCAACCGCTTCCGCTCGGTTATCATCGACGAGAGTCACCGTGTCAAAGACCCCGGCGCACAGCAGACTATCTTCACAAAGGGCATAACCACCGGCAAACCTTATATCGTGCTGCTCTCCGGCACGCCTGTCGTCAATCGTCCGCATGACCTCGTAGCACAGCTTTCAATCATGGATCGGCTAAAAGAGTTTGGCGGTCGTGGCAAATTCCTGTCCGATTATGGCGAAAAAGATAGTGACCTCTCGGAGTTGTCTCGTCAGCTCTACGAAAAGTGCATGATACGCCGCGAGAAGAAAACGGTACTGACCGACTTGCCCGACAAGACGCGCGTTGACCTCTATGTCGACATCAGCAACCGCGAGGAATACGACGTTGCCGAGAACGACCTACGCCGCTACCTCGAAGAATATACCGAGTGTACCGACGTTGAGATACGGCGAAAGATGCGCATGAAAGCGTTGGTAAAGTTCATGACCCTGCGCTCCTTGTCGGCCAAAGGCAAGGTCAAACAGGCCGTCGACTTCATCAAGACACACCTTGCCAATGACAAACCTCTTGTGGTTTTCTGCTCCTATCACGATATTGTGGACGCTCTCAAAAAGCAATTCCCCAAGGCTGTAACGATTACAGGGCGTGAAAGCCTTGTTGAGAAACAGGCCGCTGTGGATAGTTTTCAGGGCGGACACTCCAAGCTTGCTATATGTTCCATCAAGGCCGCCGGTGTCGGCCTGACCCTCACGGCATCGTCTTCGGTGGCCTTTGTCGAATTTCCGTGGACTTACGCCGACTGCTGTCAATGTGAGGACCGCTGTCATCGCATCGGCCAAAAAGAGAACGTGACATGCTATTATCTGCTTGGTGAACGTACTATCGACCATAAACTCTACCAGATAATTCAAGATAAAAAGTCAATCGCCAATCAGATATTAGGTGCTGACGACGATATTCCAACTGACCAACTGTATTTTGATGAGTTGGTAAATCTGTTCATGAATTATGGTTGAAATAAGCAACTCCGACATCGAGCGTATTCTTTCATGCCTCGATATTGCTATCAAGCACTATAAGTCGATGAGTGGACTGCGCAACAGCACTCACGCATGGGCAATAGGCCAACTCAAAGACAAAATAAATCGCAAACTCAATAAACAACAAAAATGACAAAACAAGACATCATTGACCACCTCACAAACAACTGTGGTCTGCATCGCTCGTCGGCCATTCGTGCCGTCGACGGCGTGATTAACTCAATCACCGACTCACTCGCCCGAGGCGAGGCTGTAACCTTGCGAGGCTTCGCCACAATCAAAGTCGTGGATAAGGCCGAGAAGATAGGCAGAAACATGAACACCGATACACCCGTGGTAATTCCGGCTCACCGTTCCGTGAAGCTGGTAGTCTCAAAAGAACTCAAAGAAAAGCTCAACAATGGAAACACGCTTTAAGACCTACACTGGCACCAAGACAATCAAGGCTGTGCCTATGGAAAAAGCCGAAGCAGAAAAACTGCTTGGCAAGTCAATAACTCCTGCCACTCCGGGAACGGACGGCTATCTTGTGGAATATCCCGATGGCTACCGTTCATGGTCGCCGAAAAAGGCATTTGAAGATGCCTATCGCGTTTCAGAGACTTATGTTGACCGAATGAAAATAGAACTCGCAGACCTCAACGAGCGCATCTGCAAGGCAAGGGCAATCAACACATTCGGAGCAAATTCGGAAGAAGAGCGTTGGTATCTCAAAAAACAGTTGAATGCAATGAGTGACTATGCCGAGGTTCTCTATGACCGCATACGCTGTGCGGTTGAGCCTCGTGTTGCTGTAAGTTCAGAACCTTGCGGCTGCAATGCAGCCACAACAAAGGAGGGCAGATAATGGCACAGTGGATTGAAGTCAGAGCGCGTTACGACAAGATGATGGAGAACGGCTCGGTCAAGAAAGTAACCGAACCCTATCTCGCTGACGCGCTGTCCTGCACCGAAGCAGAGGCAAGGGTAACTGAAGAACTCACGCCCTTTATCAGTGGCGACTTCCGCATTTCATCGGTAGTCACTACCAAAATATCGGAAATCTTTTGGGATGCGTCCGGCGACCGCTTTTACAAGGTCAAGGTCAATTTCATCACCCTTGACGAAAAGACCGCCACCGAAAAGAAAACTGCCGCGTACATTCTCGTGCAGGCTTCCTCTTTCAAGGAGGCTTACGACAACTTTGTTGACGGCATGAAAGGCACAATGGCAGACTATGAGATTGAAGCCATCAGCGAGACAAAGTTGATGGATGTTTATCCGGCTGACCTTTCAGAAAATCATGAAACAAGAAACTCTGACGGTTGAACAGTTCCGCGCCCTCGCAGAAAAGCAGAAGTCAGGCTCCGGCAAAAAGAAAAACAAGTATCATGCAGAAAAGTGTTGTGGCTACGACTCCCAAAAAGAGTATAATCGCGCACAGCAGTTGAAATTGTGGCTCAAAGCCGGTGTGATTTCCGACCTCCGCGAACAAGTAGTCTTTCTTCTTATGGGGCTGTGTCAAAATAGGCGCAGCCCCATTTTTAAACCTG
>UMHE01052595.1_pt1 | contig 22599 bp, 19 predicted proteins | sample 1965451 | NCBI WGS metagenome assembly UMHE01 (sample SAMEA4836090, study PRJEB28245) | human gut metagenome | biome: gut microbiome; material: fecal sample | place: Denmark | collected 2008 | reverse complement strand
CGGCTTATCTGTTCCTGCAGATTTCCTGTCTTAATCAGCCAGCGACGGATATCTCCATCGGTGATCGCCCCTATTAATTTTCTATCTGTATTGGTAATAAAAAGAATCCTGCGTCCATTTTCATCAATCTTCTCCATTGCTTCTACAATTGTACGCTCTGGAGAAATCAGAAATGTCATTAACTGCTCTACGTCCATAGATAAACCTCCATGTTCTCATCCCATCAATCCATGATAGCCTAAACTTCACATCAACTATATTTGCTTTGATCCTCATTCTAGCAAAGCTATCGAGCTTCGATATAATTATTTAATCTATGCACTTTTACCATCATAATAATTTAACTGTTATTTTCTCACTATTAACTTAATTCTGCGAAAGAAGTAGCTCTGCCATTTTAAAATCAAATTCACAATCAATATCCACTGATTTCTCTTGTGACATTAAATATGCTACCGTGTTATCTGAATAGTAGGTATGCCTTTCTCTTAATAACTTGGTATCCAATATATAAATTGCACCATTTGGAATATAATATGTCCTATTTGACTGCCGATTTTCAACTGCATTTTGTTCATCAAATCCCATATTCTTAATTCGCCCCTGCTCATCCATACCATAATACCAACTAATAGGGATTTCGGCTTCTTTCATTGAAATTAATGTTTCTGCTTTCTTTGCAAAAAAATACCTTATTGCCTGCTCTATATCTTTCGCTTCTCTCAGCGGAGCTGTTGGAAGAAGAACCATAAATTTTTGAATTTCTTTACCAGTTTTTTTCTGTAAAAAATCAATTGCATGCAAATATACATCAACAGCACTTGAAGTATCTTCGGCAAGCTCCTTTGGACGTAAAAAAGGTACTTCTGCTCCATATTGTCTAGAAATTTCTGCAATCTCCTCACTATCCGTTGTCACAACTACTTGATTTATTCCACTTGCATTTAAAGCCGCCTGAATTGTGTATGCAATTAGTGGTTTTCCGCACAGACTCTTTATATTTTTCCCCGGTAATCCCTTTGATCCTCCACGGGCAGGTATCAATGCTATCATTTTTTATCGTTCCTCCTCTAATTGAATATTTGTCAGACTCCACCAATATCCTGTCATCTCTTGGTCTGCAAATTGCTCTGTAAATTGCTCTGTACAAGTACTGCTATAAACTTGCAACAAGTTTTTATAATAATTATCATATGGGGTCAGAAGTCTGTAATGTTCTCTTTTTATTTCAATTTCTTTTTTTACTGCCTGTCTACTCCATTCACATTTTCCGGCTAAATTAGCTTCATATATTCTATAATAAGTATAACACCCATTAATCTTTTTTCCTTTTTTTTCATTCAGTAATAGCCGTGAATATAGATACCAGTCAAAAATTCTGGTTTCAACTTCCCCTAATGATTCGATAAACGCCTGAGATATCCCCTTCAGAAAAATTGCTCCATTAGATATTCCAAGATAATTACTTTGTCCAATATCTCTATAATTCAGCGTATAATCGGGAAGCTCTTTCATAATTGAATTACCATTAAAATCTAATAATTCATTATAAAAAAATGTATATGCAGGATCTAACTGCTCTTTTACACAGCACACTCTGTTGCTTGATGCCTTGTCATCACAATCCAACATAATCAATAAATCTATATCCTTATAGAAAGCTTCCCGAAGCAATTCTACCCTGAGCGTTGCTGGATTTAGTTTACTTTGAGTTCTATCAACAATACTCAGTCTTTCTTTAATATTGGGTGATACCTGTCTAATTATCTGGTCGAGATGTTCTGATGAAATATTGTCATTTATTATAATAATAGAAAAATCCTGATCAGTTTGCATCTCTAATGACAAAAAAAAATCTCTCAAATATTTCTCTGCACCTTCAAAGATAACACTTCCTACCGCTGTCTTCATTGCTTTCTCCAGTCTAATCAAAAATCTTCTCTACTCAAAATACAGTCTTTTTGAATATCTCTCGTTGCTCTTCTTCCTACAATAAATGAATAATATTTCGGCTCTATTCCTGTACCTGGGCGCTTGAAATCAATATCATCCTCAGTTATAATCTCTCCACATTTGATTTTGCGTGCAGCTACAATACTCCTCTTAAATGCGTTACGTCTCTCCTCATCCTCATTCACAATTTTTTGATAACTTCCAAGCATCTTATATCCAACTTTTGCAGCATTGCAAATAACCTTTAATTCTTCCGGATTTGCAGATACTTTATGATCCCACCCAACCATACTTTTATCCAGAGTAAAATGTTTTTCAATAATACATACTCCCTTCGCCATAGCCAACAGTGGTGCCACCGTTCCTATGGTATGGTCAGAATAACCAACTTTACATCCAAAAGTATTCCGAAGCATATCTATATTATTAAGATTGACCATGTCGTCTGCAGGAGGATAAATAGATACACAGTGGAGTAGAATAATTTTTTGACAACCATTTTTTTGAAGACACTCAACAGCATCACTAACATCTGCCAATCCACACAAGCCAGTACTAATTACAACAGGTTTCCCTCTTCCTGCCACATATGTAAGAAATGGTATATTATTTAAATCCATAGATGCAATTTTAATAAATGGTACATCTAACTCATCTACAAGCAAATCTACTTCTGACTTAGAAAACGGTGTTGAATTAAAATCTATCCCCACTTTTTTGCAATACTCATTTAGTAAATAATGATCCTCCCTATTAATGCTATACTCATCTACAATTTCCTTTAATGTATAATCCGTACGATTCCGATAGTCATCTTTCAGAAAATAATTATCTTCATATACTTTTTCAGAAAAAATCGTATCCTTAGACCATGACTGGAACTTAACACAATCTGCACCGCATCTTTTTGCCTCATCAATCATTTTTTTTGCCAAATTCATATCTCCGTTGTGATTTGAACCTATTTCTGCAATTATGTATGGCTTTTCAAATTCGCAAATCTTATCATACTCAAACATAGTTTATCTCCTATTTTTATAATTTATCGTAATTAGTTCTTTCAAATTCTATTAAATATTTTTTATATGCTATCAAGCATTTGCCCAATTCTTGTATCTAATGAATACTCCCTCTTGGCTCGTTCATAACCATTAGATGCAATCTGTTTTCGTTCTTCCTCATGTTCAAGATAATATGTGATCTTATCCAATAGTTCTTCTTGACTTGAAAATGTTTCTATCTCTTTTCCGATTTCAAAATATTCCGGGATTTCTGTCTGAAAATTAGTTAATACAAAACCACCCGCACCCATAATATCCCATATACGCAATGGCAATCCACTTCTAATAGGTTTTGATGTGAAATTTAAATTAATTTTTGATAGGTGGAAGATTTTGGGCATTTCCGTCATTGATTTTGCCAATCCTCTCGCATTTACATTAGGTAATGATGTTGTATCACTCCCTGTATACAAATCAAGTTTAAAATACGTTGAGACTAAACCAAGCAAACGCAGCCGCTCCTGTTCCGTCACTTTATTTCCAAGATACAAATGTGCCATTGCTGCCTTATCATTATGATTTGACTTCTCCGGGAACTGATAAAATGGTATCTTATTCTTAAAGTCAACGACAATCTGATCTGTCAGACATTCCTCTAGAAAATTATATCCATATACTTTTAACTGTGCCTCAATCAATCCATCCAAATATCCCTTTAAATAAGAGCCGTCTTCTTTCAAATGATTGTATGGACATTTCTCCGTATAAAGTGAGCCTACAAAAGAAATATCTGCTGAAAATCTAGTTTTGTCTTCTTTCGTAATTGTACCTATAAGGTTATCTATCCGGTGATAATTTGATCCTAAAGGCAAATAGTAAATACATGCTGGATTTTCCTGATAAAACTCCTCATATAATGCATAGTCAAAAAGAAAGATTCTATTACATGAGTTTCGAATCGAGTGGGAATATAATTCCATAACCGGACTATCAACAATCCAACAAACATACCGTATTTTAAATATATTACAAACCTCCGAAATGACAGGAAAGAAATTTATACTAAAAACAAAATCATATTTTTTTTGTTGTAACGCACTACTTAATGCACAAAGGCATTCCTTAGATGAAATGTTTTTATCATCCATTTCAATTGTTATTTCGTCGATGCTATTTGAATATCTTCCTAATACCTCAATCATATCCGGTTCGCATATACTGTTGTACCGATAAAATAAAATATTCATATAAAGTGCCTATCCTTTTATGAAAAATCTGCTATAATTTGTGACTGATATTGTTTATCCTGAATTTCTACTGGCTTGTCTCCCCCTGCCAGTTCATTATTATATTTACCAACAATTTCAGTCCGGCATCCCTGTCCTTTTAAAAACCACTCATATTCCAAATCTATATGACCAATATCTACCGCCTGATATCCCAGCTTACACAAATCATATGCTAATACTGTAGCTGTTGGACCAAGTGCCAGTAAAAATAATTTATCTTTCGCTTGATCCTTGCAGCATTCTAATATTTTGTCATATGCGTGAAAAGCATTTTCTGCCGGACCAATGATTCTCTGTATAGACTCTGCCCCTGAAAACAAATCATTTCCTACTCCAAGTGCTGTATATTTTCCCTCTATAAATACACATGTTCTATCTGCCCAGATTTTTTTTAAATTTTCAAATCTGTTTTGTGAGCGATCCGTTTTTGAATCATTATACATAACATATGGTCTTGTAACATATGCATTATAATATTTTCTATCTCTTTTCAATATCTGTAAATGCTCTTTTCTGACCTGCCTTGTCAAATAAAAACGAATCTCTCTTTTTGCCTGTTCACTATAGTGTTCCAGATTACCATAATTATCTGCAATTGCAACCATTAATCTGTCATCTTCCGATGCAAGAACGTCCAACAGCCGTGCAGCAAGCCTATCATCCTGTTCCGTTTGGAACTTGTGTCGTACCCGCCCATAAATTGTGGCAAATTCACCATCTCCAAATCTTGCAATAGACTTTCCATGATTAATAATCTCATTCAAAGTTTCTTCTACTGATGCAATATCCGGATACCAATATTCTGTTACTTCTTCCTTCAACCTCGGATCAGAAATCTCAAAAAAATAGTTTTCCCTAAAATGCTCTTGATCTTTGACAATATCATCAACCCAATCTATTATTTGTTTATTTGACTTTAACAGAATCTGAATGGTTTTTTCCTGCCATTCCATATGTTCCTGCATTTGTTGTGTTTTTTCTAAAAGCTCTGTTATTATTTTATCTTTATTACTCATTTTTCTTCTGCTCTACATTAATCCATATTCAGTAAAATTATATTTTTCATAACATCCGATACATAATTGCAAGTCAAATATTGTTTTGCCAAATCATTTAGACTTCCTTCCTTTTTATAATTTTTTAATATTGTTTTTGTTTTTCTGAAATGTATAATTAGTTCTGGCAGTTCGTGTGACACTTTGTACATTCCATTAATTCCCTCTTCTTTTTCCTTTTCTAAAATAAAAAGAATTAGCTCAATATCTGGTATTTCATTTTTTATATCTGACAATTCTAATTGTACATCAGGTCTTAATTTTAGAAAATCATAAAACAGCTTTCTTGCTTCCGTAAATTGTCCGGTTCTGACTAATTGTACCATTGCAAGCTTAAATTCAACCGTTTCCGCTTTCTCTGCTGTAATGCCAACATGTCCTTCTTTGATTTTTAATTTCTTAGATGTTATGTAAACCATTAAGAGTTCCTCTGATAGAAACCCGAATATCCTTTTATGATAATCATCATAACTGCTTACATCTATATATTTTTCCATTTCAAAAAAAATTGTAAAAAGCCAATCACAGTATGCATCAAACAAACTCTTTCTCATAACACATAAATTTCCAAAATAATACTTCTCTTGATGCATTACTTCTTCAAATGCCTGTGTGTCCTCAGGAAAAAGTATCTTGATTATATCTCCTGCAAGAAGCATATCCTTAACATTATGGGAATTTCCAAAATATTCCAAATAAGATGTTGGTGCATGTATGCAATTTGAAACCATCACATCTACATCCTGCAATGCCGTTTCATATTCTTCCTGCGTCATAAGTGTCCCTCTTTCATTAAAAAAGAAACGCCTATAATGGCATACTCCTATCAAATCTGCATCATGATAGTTTTTCCATAACCAATACATTCCTGTGAGTTCTCCATAATAGGGATTCAACGCTGATATAGAATCTCCAACATCATCTCTCATATATCCCAAATCAGGATTCAAAGCAGCTCCTACTTGAAGCGGTATATATATCGGATTATTAGGGGGATTAAATTTTTTGTGAGTCATAACAAAAATCTGTGTCTTCATCATCTTTTTCTTGCAATTATTCGAATTAAAACTGGATCGGATACTGTCGTCTTCGAAAGACCTTTATCTTCTTTTTCATAAATTATTTCGAACTCTAGTTTCTCCAACTTTTCCTCTAGTTCCTTCTTTACAATAAAACGTCTGAAATGGTCATTATATGAATACGTATTTTTTGCAATTTTTGTCCCTTTTCCAAACAAATCATCTTTAATACTTCTGACTTCAATAAAAAATAATCCTTTTTTCTTAATTGCCGATGATACATTTTTTAATAGTTCCCATTCCTGTTTTTCAGATACTGCATGAATTGTCCATCTACTATAGAAATAATCATACTGAACCTGATATAATGCTTTACATGTTACAAAATCATCACATACGAACATACTGTTTTTCCTATTGTATTGATTTAGATGAGATATAGCCTCTTCTGATGCATCTACCCCTGTAACTTCTAATCCATTTTGTGAAAAATAGATACTGTCTCTACCATTTCCGCAACCAATATCCATAATTTTTTTGTGTGTTTCCATATATGGCAAAACAAATTTTGCAAAATCGCTTGGTTCCTGTATCTCTTTTTCTTTCCTTAGATAATATTGATTCCAATAATTTACATCCCTATCAAATGTGTCCTTCACATTCACTTTATATTCCATGATTTTATTCACACAATCTGAAATTGTAATAGTTCCATCATTTTCAATAATAATGTCCGGATTTTTTGGAAATTCCACATCCTGATCCATTCCTGCAACATTCTCTATTTTTCCTGCCGATTGTCCAGAATATAATCCTTTGCGATCCCGTTTCATCAATATATCTTTGTTAACATTCAAAAAAATTTCAACATATTTCTCTATATTGGCTCTATTCCAATCTCTGACTTCATCATACATGGCAATTGTACAGATAACAACTGATATGCCTTGATCGGTTAATGTTTTGCACAGATTAGAATAATAATAGGCACGTTTCTTTCGATCGCTCTGTGAATATCCCAACGAATTACCGACTAATTTTTTTAAAATATCTCCATCTAAAATAATGAGGTTATCCTGCTTTTTCTTTAGTTCATAATATAGCGCATTTCCAATTGTTGTTTTTCCAGCTCCAGATAAGCCTGTGATCCAATATAATGTACCTTTTCCCATTACGCATTGCTCCTCATGTTAATTATTGTATATTCTGCACGAACCTATATGATCTAAACACCATTTGGTGTAATAATTTATTTTGTCTTTATCATGAAGTATATTGCCATTTTTATCTGATAATTTCACTTCATATGTATCGAGTGGGACTCTACATTCTGATGTGACTTTTTCTATTCCCTTCAGATAAAAAGTAAAATCTCTTCCATTAAGCAAGATCTGATACGGATCTCCTACATGTATGCTTTCTGTTACAGTAAACTCTCTTTCTTTTTCACCCCCATACACTACAGGCAGTGAGGCATCTGTATTCTCGTAATTATATTCTATTCCTGCCAGTTTACATATAATTGGTGTATAATCACATGCTGAGATTAATTCCTCTGTTTTTCCACTTACCCCTCCGCCTTTGGTCATAAATGCAATCTTTGTTCTTTCATCGCACAAAAATTCCTCTTCCGGGCGAACTAAATAACCCTGCCCATGATCTGCAAATAAAGTGATTACAATTTCATTTTCTTCAAAATTATTTTCAATATATTGATATAATCCAGCTAATTTTCGATCCACATATTCAATCTGTTTTAAATAATACTTTCTTTTTGTCTCATCGTATTCCTGCTTAACAGAGTTAATTTTTCCCTTTATGTTATCATTTTCCCATATCATAAATTGCTCCTGAAGAGGTGCAACATTATATTCATCTGCTATTAAATGTAATTCTCCGATTTCCATCCATATAAACTGATCTGTCTCTCGCATTGTATGAATTTGCTCTTCAACTTCTGAGACTACCTTCTCTATCGGAAATCCTTCATACATATGCTGATAATGCACACGATTCATTCCTCTTGCATACCCATAATTTGGCGCAATTCTCCAATTCCCCCCTATTTTTGTGGTATTATAACCAGCGTTTTTAAAATATTCAAAAAGAATTGGTGTCTCAGCATCTATTTTTCTCAATAATTTTGAATGAAGCATCTTATGATTTGCCATCGTCTGTCCAGTTACAATGGAAGCAATAGACGGAAATGTCCAGTCTCCAGCTGTATGTGCATTTGTACATATCATTCCTTCCCTAAAAAAACGATATGTATTTGGCATTAACATTTCCATATGATTTTCTAAAACAGTTTGCGATAATCCATCAACAAAAATATTCAAAATCAATGGTTTTCTTTTTCTATCATGAATAATTGGAACCATTTCGCCAAGCCGGAACTCTCTGTCTTCAGAAGAAATCAATACTTTTCCTTTTGGAACTCGATAATTAATATACTGTAACGGAGAATTATATTCTATTTCTGCCTGTTTTTTTTCTGTCTGCACGCATAATCGTCCCGGTTCATCCATAATTAACGGAACAAAACATTCTGTTTCTGACTCAATAGTAGCACTACTTCCTTCTGCATATATTCTTTGAATGTCCGCTTCTTCCATTATTGTATCCACATGCAATCTTCTGCGAATCAAATCGTATGCGCTCTGCATTCCAGTAATGCCAACATATAATTCAGGTAAGTCGTAATAATCATTGTATTTCTGTGCCACCATATTGGTGCCATCATGAAAGATTGGCTTTCTCACTCCCCAACTGATTCTATCCATATTAGCAATATACCCAATCCATATTTTATCTGACTCAATGTTATCTACATCCCCAGCTGTGGTTGCTGCCATAACAGCATTTAACACTTGCTGCATGGCTGACTCAATTTTCTCCAGGCTCACAGTTAGCTGATTTCCACCTAATGCCAATTCCTTTGCAATCGCATACTGTTCATATGCCTGAAAATATTGTCCGCACAATTGATATGCATATGCACAATTATAATGTACATCCGCAACATAAGGCTGATTTTGCATTGCCGCATACGCATATTGTAGTGCCATCTGCGGTTCATCCGCATTGCTTAAGCAAATAAATTTATAAGTATCAATATCTGAATCCTGCGGACAATTTTTTTCATATGCAGCTATTGCAAACCATGCTTCCTCATATTGTTCGCTTATAATCAATTGTTCTATCTTACCATTCATTGGATTACCTCTTCACATTTTAATTTTCTTTCTATTTTCCTTACTAGAAAGTGTAGAAAAAATAACATTCTATGATATAATAAATTCTATCTATGATAGAAAGGATGCTATTTTATGAATATTTTATTTCTTGACTGGCCATGCTTTGGTCGCACAGACTTCTTGAATTTTTTTAGTGAACGGCATGATTCTGTCACTCTATTTTCGCACGCTGACTATGAACTTCGGAAAAGCGACTCCTTTTTGGCTGCATTATATTCTGTATTAGAAAATCAGCAGTTTGATTTTTGCTTTTCCTATAATTTTTTTCCACTAATGGCTACTGCCTGTTACAAATGTAACATAAAATACGTTTCTTTTGTCTATGACAGTCCACAAGTTAAATTATATTCTTATACTGTCACATACCCTACTAATTATATTTTTTTATTTGACAGTTCTCTGGTAACACAATTTCAAAAAGAAGGGGTATCTACCTTTTACTATATGCCGCTTCCGGTAAATGCTAACCGCATCCATTCACTCCTGCAAAAACCCTATGATTCTGCCCGCTTATCAGCAGATGTTTCCTTTGTAGGTTCCTTATATAATGAAAATCATAACCTTTATGATTCCTTACAAGGTATTTCTTCATACACTAAAGGATACTTGGACGCAATCATGCAGGCTCAATCTCATGTGTATGGTTATAATTTTCTTGAGGAATGCCTTACCCCACCTATTACCGCAGAATTGCAAAATGCAGCTCATTATCAAAAAAATCCAGATGGTGTTGAGTCTCTTAGTTTCATCTTTTCTGACTATTACCTTTGCCGCAAATTAACTTCTATGGAGCGAATCAACATTCTTACTGATGTTGCTTCACATTTTCCACTAAAAATATTTACACCGAATAAAAACTATGTTATTCCCAATGCATCTAATATGGGAGCCGCTGATTATCTTGCAGAAACACCCTACATTTTTCATGACAGCAAAATAAATTTAAATATAACGCTTCGCAGCATCAAGAGTGGAATTCCACTTCGCTGCATGGAAATCATGTCCTGTGGCGGTTTTCTACTCACAAATTTTCAATCAGATTTTTTTAAACATTTCGTTGCCGGAGAAGATTTTGTTTATTTCGAAAGCAATGATGATATGCTGCAGAAAATTGATTACTATTTAACTCACGAAAAAGAACGAACTTCCATCGCAGAATCCGGTTATCAGAAAGTATTAAAAAATCATAGCTATGAGACTATCTTTCAACAAATTTTCAACATTATTGGCTAGGCATTTTTTAACTCTGCAAATATCTTTTCGGCTTCCCCCTTGAGCAGTTCAGCACCTTCGGCAACTAAATTCGTATATAATTTTCCTTTTCTGGCAAGTTCTTTGCCCTCCTCCTGCAATGTGTCAAGTTGTACAAATTCTTCATCCCTTAGTATTTTTGTGGCAGATGGCATTGTCATCGTTACAAGCTGATATGTATCTTCACTTTCAATTTTAGTAATGAGATTTTTTATCTTCTTTAACAATTTTAAATACTGCTGTGAATCCACCTGTTTTGTTTTACAAAGACGTTCCAGATTGCAATAACATTTATGTAATTTTTGTGTTTCCTTCTTTAATGTCTCAAACTGTTTCGGAATACTTAACAGATATTCAATTGCCCATGTTCTGTTGCATTCATTCAGCATCGGCTGAATGTTGTCTAAACAGGATGCAATATCAACCTCCTTGGTGCATGTTTCCGCAATTGCCTCTCTTAACGTCATGATTTCTGTGCCTTCGATTTTAGCCCCCCCCTCTGTTGCATTTATCACACGAAAATCTTTGACATATTCTTTACACTCGCTTATTGTTTTCTCATACCAAGTCAAAAATGTATAAAAATCAACTCTTGTAGGTACTTTTTCTTCATAATTACCTTCCACCCATTTGTAATTTGTTGTATCGACTTCTGGCATTTTTTCCTCAAATGTACCATCTGCATGGCTTTTATTTCCCGTTAATGCCAAATCCTGTCCAACTAATATAATAGTTTTTAACCCAATTTTATAAAGTAATGAAAACACATTCGTTGCAACAGATCCTCCTGTTGCAACATCTCCCCATCGCAATCCGCTTTTCATAATGATTTTTTCTGCAAAACGATAACCTTCATCATAAAAAAACTTCTTTCCAATATGAAACTTCAAAATTTCTGGTGCGGCATTTAATGTTGTTACGATCGGTATCTTTTCTGCTCCCTCTATTTGCACTAGTCCGATTGGTTTTAGAGCATCTACTATAAAATACATATCTGGTATAATTCCTGCTCTCAAAAGCGGTTTTATTGCCGTATCCACTGCGATAATAAACGATTTTCCTTTTGCATTTTTTAATTCTTTGATGTTTTTATTTAATGATGGTCCTGCTGCTACAACGATTCCTGTCGTGTCGAACGGAATTGTCTTATATAACTGTATTGTTTTATATGCAGTACACAAATATTTAGCATTTTTCATTACATTTACAGAATCTATATTTGAAAAAAAAACAGCTGTATTGTAATTTACTCTGTTTTCGAGTGCTGTATCTTCACATTTTTTTACTAAGCTTTCACATTCTTTTTCAAAAAGGATATCATAATTTGGTAATATAAATAATTGTACCTTATTTAAATTTTCTAACCTCATCACTTTATTCAGAACGCTGCCTATCCTATCTAATGTCATCAACCCTATGCCTTCCACCCAGAAGATGATGAGATGCTTTTTCATACCCTTCTCTAAATCTATCCATTCTAATGACTTCAAAAAAATTTGGATAGAAGGTTCATATATAATAATATTGAGTCTGAAATCAACATGTTCAATTAATTCTCGTAAATAACCTATATTTCCTATTCCAAGCATTATATACGTATATCCATCACATAAATCCCCTTGTGCTTCCAGCCACTCTTCTGGTGGTTTCTGTGCATTGCGTTTTCCTCCAAGATAACAGCAATGACCATCCTTTTTTACCTTTAAAACAGGCAATCCATCGTTTGATTTCTCTTCAATAATTGTATAATTTTCTTTTAACTCATGCTTTGCTTTATCAATATTATAATCCATCTCCGGATAATATCTGGATAATGTCTGTATATTTTTCTCATATATTGTCATTTATTCTTCCTCCGATATTTCTGACAGGCATCCATTCAGATATTCCATTATTCCATAGGTAATGGCATCATTCATAAGAACATAATCATTTTCCTCAATTGCTGTAACAATATCCTTCAAAATATCTAAAAGTTCGTCTTTTTTCTGCGCAAACAATGATTCCTCGAGCTTTAATGGATTTTCCTGTATAAACCATAATGTAAACTCTTGTATCGTATTCAGTTGTTCTCTTATTGGCAATAAATCTTTTCTTTTTTTATAATCCAGAAAATTCTCTTGTATTTTTTTTAACGTATTGTAAAGAAATATCCATTTCTGACGCATTTACCACAGCTCCTAAATTTATTAAAATAAAAGAGTTGGCAATGCCAACTCTTTTATTCGCTTTGTAGTCTTATTGTATTTCAGATTACTGTAACAGAGAAAGTACACCCTGAGTAGACTGATTAGCCTGTGCAAGCATAGATTGTCCAGCCTGTGCAAGAATGTTATTCTTGCTGTACTCTACCATCTCATCAGCCATATCTGTATCACGGATACGTGATTCAGCAGAAGATGTATTCTCAGATACATTGTCCAAGTTAGCTACAGTATGCTCTAATCTGTTCTGTAAAGCACCAAGTGCAGATCTCTGGGAAGATACAGAGTTGATAGCTTTCTGTACTGCGTCAATTGTAGCATTTGCACTTGCATAATCCTTAACACTTGGATCTGTGAGCGTAGTAGCCTGTCCAACTGTCATCTTATTTGCAATGACATTCTCCGTTTTAGCATAAGTTGCTCCATTGTTTGTGATTCCGTCACTAACAGCCCCTTTCAACGCTGACGCATCCGCATCCATAGCTGATTTTGCTGTTTTATATTTTGCATTGTTAGCATCAATATAATATGCACTACCGTTTGCAGTATTGAGCTGCTGCATATAACCTGTTGAATCTTTTGCTTTATCGATAGCCGCCTTTAAAGATGTAATAGCTGCTTTCTTCTGATCAGAAAATGCTGCTTTAGAATCGGTTCCTGTTGTTGCATATTTACCAAAGGTAAATCCTGTAACTTTCTTACCAGTCTGAGACTGTGTGGTTGTTCCCGCAATATCGTGTAATCCTAATGCTTTGGAGTTCATCTCTCCAATAGAGATGGAAATCTTCTGGTCAGAATTTGCTCCAACCTGTAAGTTCTTAGATGTAAAGCTTCCATCTAATAAATTCTGTTTGTTGAACTGTGTTGTAGATGCGATACGATCCAGCTCAGATGTAAGAGCAGATAACTCTTCATTGATAGCATCACGGTCAATGCTCTCATTAGTATCATTAGCACCCTGAACTGCTAATTCATTCATACGCTGTAAGATTGAATGTGCTTCACCTAAAGCACCTTCAGCTGTCTGGATAAGTGAAATACCATCCTGTGCGTTTGAAGAAGCTTTGTCAAGACCACGGATCTGGCTTCTCATTTTCTCAGAAATTTTTAAACCAGCAGCATCATCACCTGCACGGTTGATTCTGTAACCAGAAGATAATTTCTCTGAAGATTTTGCCTGAGCTCCTGTTGTGATTCCTAACTGACGATTAGCGTTCATCGCTGTAAGATTGTGCTGTACTACCATATTATTTTTCCTCCTTGAATTGTGCTTCAGCATCCATGCTGAAATAAATTTGTTTTAATTTGTGAACGTTCCTACTCTGACCGTACGCTTCATTTCGGCTTTCACGAAGTAGCATTCTTTGCTTACTTGCAATGTATATCGGCATAAGTGAAAGATACTTAACCCCTTTTTTTATTTTTCTTTTGGAATTCTCCATATTTAGGATTTTAATTATGTAAAATGTCAACCATTCCATCTTCAGAAATAACAATTCCAATACAGATTCCTTTTTCCTTAGAGCCAACATAATTTGCAATGGAATTCAGTCTGGCTCCACGTTCCACTCTTCCCGGAATCACTGCTTTTCCATCTACTATACAGCTTATTGCTTTGCAATTTCCGTCAAAATCCAGAATCAATGCCCCATCCATATTAGAGATTCCAAGAAATGCTGCTTTATGCCATCCATTCTCTCCTTCTTCCGTTTTATTATATTTCAACTTTGATTCGACGGGTATTGCTCTGTTCATGGCACATAAACGTTTTACCTCTCGTTCCGCTTCTTCTCTTTCCATAAAAATAACAGACGTTCCATGTCTTTGTTCTTTTAACACTTCCACAATATCTTTTAACATCTGTATATCAACTTGTTCCAGCTTTTTATCTTTTTTTAATTTTATGATATCCTCTAAATAGTTTTCACCTTCCTTGGCATAACCTAACTGGTATTCTCCATGATAATATATCAATACCTCCCTTTTACCAATAGTCAGGCTCCAATGCATATATCCTTTGAATTTAATATATATTTGTTCCACGTCGTCTGAATCATCCGTTGCATTTAATAATGCCTGTACTGCATACGCGGTTTTCCCATCCGGATTATTTATTTTTTCTGCCAAAATATCAATTCCATTTTCATTTGAAATTTCCAGCAGTTTTCTAACCATTCTTAAATTTCCTGCTTTAATCAGCCTATTATTTTGTCCCTGTATTCCGAATCGTTCAATAGTCTGTTTCTCTTTCTGCTGAAAATAGACACGGGCATTGCATTCTCTTCTCTCATATTTTGTAGCAGACAGTTCATTCAATATTCTAAGTTCTGGCAATTCATACTGATTTATAATCCAGTCAGCATATTCTTGCATTAACATTCTTTTTTCATTAAATGTTTTAAAAAAATCTTCTTCCTGAAGCAGTGCCTGTGTCGTGTCTGTAATATTTCTTACTAGTTCTCCCAAGATATATTCAAACAAAAATGTATATCTTAAGGCATCCTGATTCCTTATAAATACTCCAAGAAACATCTGATATAATGACGTACTACATTCATCTGTTGGTTTTATATCATTTTTCCCAAATATGATCCACATTGTATTTTCATTCTCAAATACATATTTTTCTTTTGCAGGCAACTGTCTCAATTCCGGAAAATCTGGTTTTTTAATATCAGACGATGCATAATATCTTTCTTCTTTTTCTTCCAGATCTCTCCCCGCTCTAAATTCTTTATTATCTTCCTCCAGAATTAAAATCGTGTCAAAATCCTGTTTCTTTATATTTATCTTGTATTTTGCAAAAACTTTCAACAAAAAATCTTTCAGATTATACTCGTTTTTCTCTGTAGTTGCTTCCATTTACATTTCTCCCATTTCCACCCTTATATCTTTTTCATATTGGGATATTATTTTTCCTATTTCTGAAAACATCTTTTCTGTATCATCCATCTGAACTGTACGATAGAATTGCATGATTTCAGCTATATTCTTCTTATTATGAACCTGTAGCATCTCCCTATAATATTCTGCCCGGCACTTTAACAAATACCGAATAATTTCCTTCAATATTTTCTGATCATAGATAATATCAACCACATTATTTATTAGTGCTTTCAGATCCATTTTATATGTGTTTGCAATATAATGTTCTGAAAATTCCGTTGCCAGTTCTTCCAGTTCACAGCACTCTGATTCCTCCTCTATTTTCTCTAATTCATCATCACCCCAGCCCCATATAATTTGTTGTTCTTTTTTATTTATATTTGAATATTTTTCCAATTCATTATCTCTTGGATAACGAACCACGCACATAACAATTGCAATTCTTGCAATTAACATTGTATCCGCCATCTCATCCGTGTGCTTTCCCATTTCCCCCAAGTTGCTAATAAACGCCTGCAAATAATCTGCCAACGATAAATGAAGTGCTAATATACATATCATATCTGCATAGCATTCTTTCACCAGATAAATAAACTGATCTATTCCACCATGCATATTTAAAATATCATTTCCTTTTTTTACCGGTGCCACAAAATCGTTAATACATTCCTGTAATTTTTCGCCCATTTGTTCAAAATACTGCTGCTTATTTATTTTTTCATCCGTATTATTGGCATACATATTCTGGATTGCAAAGCCAAATGTGTTCTTTCCTCTTTCCTGCAAGAATTCTGCAATAGACATAGAAAGTGTGTCTTTCAGCATATTTGTATGACAATAATATTCTTTATTAAATTTCAGATTTTTTTCATTGTAGCACTCTTTACTATAGTAATATTCTTTGAGATAATTTTCATCCTGGATTCTTGTTATATAAAAATCCAGCCACTGTACAAGTTTTTGCTCGCAGTTTTCCCATGCTTCCCCCGTATTTTCCCACAAAATATCCGCATCACTTTCATTTGCCAAATATGCCTGCATGGATAATGCGATCATCCTTGCACACATTTTTGCCAGACTTTTTGCCCGGCTCTCCCTACACCTGATACCGGTTCCTACAAAATGTGCAATTTCGTGCCCCAACATAATGCACATCAACTTAGGGGCATACATCTGGCTCTCTGGGACTCCAACCAAAAACAATCTTTCCTCGTTTGAAACTCTTGGCATTATCTCCTTGACTTCCATTTGTCCATTTTCACCTGGGCAAATCAAGAATTCATAGTTTTTTGCATTTTTTAAATTCAGCATTTTTTTAAATCTGTAAATATAAGCACTATATAATGTTATAAATTTCGTTGGAACATCAAAGTATCTCATATTAAAATCTACCACTTGTGAGAACACACGGTCTGATTTTGTAAAATTCTGAGTTCTCAATCTCATGCTTTTCATAAATTCATAGTAAAAGATTGTATTCCCATCGTTGCCCTTTTTTAGCAACCGTAAGAATACATACAACGGCATAAATAATGTAAAGAAATTATAATCCGCAAATAGCTGATTCTTTTTTTCAAATCTACGTAGAGAATTAACAAGCATCATTAAATTCTTTTTTTCTGATATTTTTCGCACGTCATTACAATCTTTGTATATCTCATTGATTAATTTGCACATCTTATCACATATTTTTGTTTCATTCACCTCACCGTTATTTTCCATGTTTTTTATAACAGCAGCGTTATCATCATTAATATGAAACATAATCTTCGTAGAAATAGCACTTGTATAATTTGCACAACTGTCACACAATAATCCATTGTGTTTACTATATAATGGCAGTAATTTTCTCCATGAAATATTTGTGATGACAATTGCTTCATCTTCTGTTCCCAGCAATGAAAGCCGGCTTACCTCGATGCTTTTATCAGCCTCAAATTCTTCTCTCAGCTTTTTATATAACTGTCCGATTGATCCACCTTCTTTTTCTATAGCTCGGAGTTCTATCATATCTATTTTTTCATCGCTGATATCATCAGGAAGTCCATTCTCAATCACAACACTCTGAACTCCTAAAATACTATAACTGTTTTTTACCTGAAAAGTATTTTCTTGTTTCTTTTGATGTAAGTAATTAATATATTCCGTTCCTATGGAGGTATAATCACATTTTACCGCCAGAAGGAAATCACTATTGTCAAGTGAATAGTATGGCTGGACCATGATGCTTGCCCACTGTTTCTCATTTAATCTGCTCTCTTTATATTGATTTTTTAAAAACTTACCATCGCACATATCTTTATAAAACGGCGTAGATGCATTGTCTACAACTTGTAACAAGACAATGTATAAAAATGGTTTATCTGTCTGCCAAAATTCATGTTCCTTTTCCTCGTTTTCAAAAAATCCAAGCAATGTCTGCGTTGCATATGACATATTCTCACTGTCGCTTTCTGCGCAGCTCGTATATATTTTTTCAAAGGAACTTCCATTTTGAAATTCAATTTTCTTTCCAATTCCAATTCCGTCATAGTGTCCGTATGCTCTGTATTTCCAATTATGTTTCTCTGGTTCCAATGCTGGAACAAATTCATTGTACAGCATGATTTCTCTACAAAATAATGACATTCTATTCACCTCTCCAAAAAAAGAGACCATAACAGTTCTTTGTTATAGTCTCCTTAATAGTCAATCTTTCCAATATTAACAAATTTCTTATGTTTTTTATGCTTTAACTTTGATAATATATTCTGACTGCTTCGTGATAAATCTGCTACATTAACAAAACCACTGTTCGTAGCATATTGCATTCTTACCGGGAAGTCGCAATTCTCAATCCATTTGTCTGCATCTAACCCGTGATAAGAAACCTTATATCGTGTTATCTTATTGTTCATATGCCCTTCCTCGTTTTCAAAATGATGCATACATTTTAGCACAAGTAAGCTTTTAGTTCAAGATGTTTTTCATATTTTTTCAAAAAAACACTTGACAGTATAGTTTCTATTTCTTATTATCCAAAAAATGCGGCTCATTATACGCCTTATGCATCATGTTGTTGTAGTATTCCTTGACGATCTTCTGGCTGCTGCGGATCTCCTTTGCCTGCTGCCTGATATAAGCAAACTTGGCTGTCGCCTTTTCTTTATTCCTTGCCTCCGTTGCATGGATCTGCATATTGAGGTCTGTGAGCTGCCGGATCAATTCCTGCATTTGCTTAAATTTGTCGATCAGTGCTGCTTTTCGATTCACGCTTTTTCAAATGTGTCCGGTTCTAAATTAGGATCATCCAGCAGAAGGCTCTTTTCCTCACTAAGCTTTAATACATCTCTTAAGACTTCCTTTTTCTCCGGAGGCTTTCGATCATGATACTAATGTAGTTCTCTGTCATGATTATTTCTCCTTCCGGTTATCTCTGGCTCGCAGCAAGCTTCATCACTTCTTTCCATGTATCCCGCATGGTTCTGAGGTGTTTTAATACTTCTTCTAATATTTCTTTGTCTTTTTTCATATTTGCTTCGATCAGGCGTTCTTTCAAATAGACATATACCTTATTAAAATCATCCGCTGTCGCATATTTGTGATTTAAAGTGGATTGAAATTCTGAAATAATATTTTCCACCTTCCGGATGTTGTTATGTGCCTTCTCGATATTATTCTCTTCAATCCCTGCAATTGCAATGTTACAAAATTTTATCGCCCCATCGTAAAGCATGAGTGTCAGTTCCGCAGGAGAAGCGGTCATGATTTTGCTATTTGCGTATGCTGCATAGCCATTATGATTCAGCATGTGAAAATACCTCCATGTATTGAGTGGTGCCTGACACAATAAACTCACTTTTACAGTCCTCCATGATCATTTCATTATCCTCCTTGATAATTTTGAGTATTTGTATATTTTTGTCTATATACATTTATAGTTTATATCGACATTAATAGTTACAAATTTAATATTGCAATTTCAAGAACATTGGAAAAATTCTCAAGTTCAGATTATTTTTTTGCCCATGGAGCATAGTAAGTATGTAAGTGCGCCAATTTATGGCTGTCCTCTACTTTCTTTCACACTATATTTCCTCATTTGTATTAACAGTAGTTGCTTCCCGAATTATTGATTTTACGACTTTTGTCACATCATCAATAAATTACATATATTCGCAAGCTAAAGTTTTCTAGATATGAAGATACTTCTCCTTGGTCTTTTTGCATTTTTATCATTCTGTAAGATTCTCTAACTTTTCAAAACTTTTTTGTATTGAAGTATACTCTTCCCACGGGATATTTTTCAATATATTTTGTCTTTCCACAAACTGATTATAATCCGATATAATCTGGGCATCATAAGGATCTGCTTTCCCGACTGCATCTAATAAAAATGTTTCCATCGCACCGGTGTCTTCAAATGGTATCACCAATAGCAATATCTTTGCTTTACAGTTGTCACCTTGTCCATTTTCATAATGAAAATCAATCCATTTATCATTCGATATATCATCTTTCCATTCGATTTGCTGTTTTCTTAGCTCTGTTGCTATTATGGTTTCAAATTCCGATTCAGTTTCTACTTCATCCCGATCTGTAATGATTACAATTCTGTCATATGCTTCATCTTCCGCTGACAAGCTATTACTGTCTAATATAAATTGCAATCCTTCCGGTATACGGCTACAGCCTCCGCAGCCAATTATATTAAGTTCAGAATGGTCTTTTTTCAAAACACATTTTCTTGCTTTATATCCTTTAATCAGCACACTATCATTCTTTTTATACTCCCAGCCATGTACTTTTCGCATATAATATTGAAGCAAAACAAAATCCGTCGAACCCTCACATAAAATTACACTTCTCATTTATCTAAGCTCCAATCCCATATTATCCTGTGCATCAATTGCTTTCTTTCCGTCCATTCTACGAACCGCAGTTTTATTTTCTTTTTTATAAAGTGTATATACTGCCATATCCTCTAAGCATTGCTCAGAACACTTCAACAATTTATCGATTGCTTCTTTACTGTGCGATGTGACAAACACCTGTACATTCAATTTTCTGCATGTTTCCAAAATCCACCGGAATGTATTTTCCATTGCAGATGTATGGATTGCAGTTTCGAATTCGTCAATCAGCAAACCCCCATTCTCTGCAGCGATCACTGCACTCATTAATAAAACTGCTTTTTTCATTCCATCGCCGTAAACATTCAGCGGAAGTGCTTTTTTATGAGATTTTGAAAGAATCTTGTATACGCCGCGTCTCCTGCCATTTTCTTCCGAGTTATCATAATTAATACTTATAATGTCTTCGTCATAGTCTTTTAAAATAGCTAACATCTGTTCATATAAATCCGGGGTTTCTAATACAGCATTTAAATACAATGTGCCTTCAGCATGACGAGTTGGTGATATATAAATAATATTTTTCTCTCTTGATGAGTCTTCATTGGATTTATTACGGACATATCTGATCTGTCCCTCATACACTGCACTATTAGACGCAATCTGTCCATTGTCTTTTATTTGCATCTGTAATTTTGAAACATTCATAATACTTTCTGCATAGTCATCCTCATACCTTACATAGGATAAACCCTGCAATTTATTGAATTGTGATTCTAATATCTCTTCGTGTAAGACTGTAGCCTGCATTTCTATCACATGTTTTTCTCCATTTAGAGAAACTGCATACTCTATCTTTTTTATGTCTTCGTTCACATCAAACAGGTCATAAAATCCATCATAATAGGTTAGTCCTCTTGACAAATTCATCCCATTATTTCTGATTAGATTTCTCCATACCCGAAAGCTTGTCGGATTTTTTACACTATATTTCTATCTGTGCGGTCTTTTATTCTCACTCTATTTCTTATTATCCAAAAAATGCGGCTCATTATACGCCTTATGCATCATGTTGTTGTAGTATTCCTTGCCTCCGTTGCCTGGATCTGCATATTGAGGTCTGTAAGCTGCCGGATCAATTCCTGCATTTGCTTAATCTGGTCTTTGTGAATATCTTTGTTATTCTCCAGTTCTTCTTTTACTTTTTTCATATAAACTCTCAAAGCCTGTGTCAAGCTGCTCTAATTTGTCGATCAGTGCTGCTTTTCTATTTACGTTTTTTTCAAATGTGTCCGTTTCTAAATTAGGATCATCCAGCAGAAGGCTCTGTTCCTCACTAAGCTTTAATACATCGCTTAAGACTTCCTTTTTTCTCCGGAGGCTTTTGATCAGGCGTTCTTTCAAATAGACATATACATTATTAAAATCATCCGCTATCGCATATTTGTGATTTAAAGTGGATTGAGAAAGCCCTTAGATGATAATAAGTCTAAAGGCTTTCTTCAAAGATAGCAAAAAAGGAGGTAGAATATGTCAGTGAATGTTGCGATTGGAGTACAGGATTTTTCAACATTGATAGAAAACCATTATTTTTATGTGGATAAAACAGCGTTTTTAAAAGAATGGTGGGACAGTGGGGACAGTGTTACGCTGATCACGCGACCAAGACGTTTTGGGAAGACGTTGACAATGAGCATGACGGAGCAGTTTTTCTCAATGGAATATGCAGGACGCTCTGATCTGTTTGAAAATCTGCAAATCTGGAAAGAGGAGAAATACCGCAATTTGCAGGGAATGTATCCGGTGATCAGTCTTTCATTTGCAAATATAAAAGAACCAACCTATGAATTGA